>Ga0222712_10002381_pt1 | contig 21580 bp, 23 predicted proteins | sample C33_657DmetaG_FD_165043 | JGI IMG/M metagenome (GOLD analysis project Ga0222712, IMG submission 165043) | Estuarine water microbial communities from San Francisco Bay, California, United States - C33_657D | ecosystem: Environmental > Aquatic > Marine > Unclassified | place: USA: California... | reverse complement strand
TAGCTCAACCAAGGCTTTATCAATGCGAGCCAGTTCTGGTTCTGTAATGAAACCAGCGGCTTTGAGCGCAAGAATGTGTGCTCGGGTCGCAGCAATATCGTATTTTGCTAGACGCCAATCAAAATGGATTGAACGAGAAAGCGCTGCAACCGAATCTTCGGTTGGTCCGCTAAAGCGTCCACCCCAAAGATTAGTGCTGTCGTTCATAAGTCAATCTCTCTTCTCTTAGCGTCTCTAAGTTCCGAACTGTCTATGACAGTTAGGCTCTCAGCGTTGCCCCAAATCTTCGGTTAGCTTCGGCCACAGCTTGATCACGTGCTTGACTTGCTTCAGCTTGCGTCAAAGTTCGATCTGCTGCTCTGAAGCGAAGTGCAAAAGTTAGAGACTTTTGGTTATTCTCAAGATTCCCACCACGGAAATCATCAACCAAGACAACCTCTTCAAGTAATTCACCAGCACTTTCTTTAATCGCTGCCAACACTTGAGCCGCTGGAATAGCAATGTCTAACACCATTGACAGATCTTGCGTGGCCGCTGGGTAGGTGTAAATGTCAGCTGCGACAACAGTTTCCGGCACATTCTCGAAAAGAACATCCAGGTTGATCTCTAGAACAGCAACCTGTCTAGGTAAATCATTCAGTCTTGCTAACTCTGGGTGTATCTCCCCCGCGAATCCGATTACCTGGTCTTTCACCTTCAACACAGCTGAACGGCCTGGGTGGAAGCCTCTTGGTTCGCTCTGCTCGATAACGATATCAACCGAAAGCATTTGCCCAAGATTGCGAGCGAGGGATATGGCATCGGCGTAGCTGGCTCTAATCGATTTGCGACCAACTTGCTGGCCTACCCGATCTCCAACAAATAGCACTCCGAGCATCAGTGGCTGAATTGGGACACTTGCTTGCAATTTTGCAAGGTCCGAGTCGCTGGGCTTTTCAGTTCCGCTTGGAAGATTGACTCTGTCAGCTGAAACCGGTGCTTGGAAAACCAAACCCATTTCATAAATACTCAGGTCAACCAGAGTTCTGGAGAGATTTCTTTTCGCTGCCTCCAGTAAGCCCGGCAGCAGACTTAACCGAAGTTGATTAACTTCTTCCTGCATCGGATTGGCCAGCTTGACACTCGCAGAGCCCGAGTTAGAGAAGTACTCATTTTGCTCTTTGGTTAGGAATGGGTAGTTGAGAACCTCAACCTGACCGCTGGAGGCCAAGTAGTTTGCGACCAATCGACGCAGTTTCTGTTTCTTGGTTAGACCACGACCCGGAGGGGCAACTGGTAAACGCGATGGAATCTCGTCATAACCGAGAATCCTTGCTATCTCCTCAACCAAATCAGTTTTATGAGTTAGATCAGGTCGCCAACTCGGTGGAACAACTTCAAAACCATCGCTACTGCTCTTCACCTGGCAACCTATTTTTACCAAAGTAACTTGGATGTCCTCAGCCGCATAGTTGACCCCAGTAAGCGAAGCCGCGAACTCAGCTGGCAAGAATATGGATGCTGGTTCGATGCTTTCGTCCAATATCGAACCAAGCGAGTCGGCAGCGCCACTGGCGAATTCCTCGAGCAGTGCCACGACTCTGGCGGCAGCGAACTCAGCAACTTTAGGGTCGACTCCACGTTCAAAACGTTTTGCGGCCTCACTAGGAAGTTTGTGTCTTCTGGCTGTTCTTGAAATAGAGACACCATCAAAATTTGCGGCTTCTATAAGCAAATCGGTAGTTTGTGCACTTACCTCAGTGCTAGCTCCACCCATAACACCAGCCAGTCCTATCGGCCCGCTGGAATCGACGATTACTAAATCCTCTGGATGAAGTTTTCGCTCATTACCGTCAAGTGTTTCTAAGATCTCACTTGCTTTAGCTCTGCGAACACCAAACCCTGACTGAAGTTTTGAATAGTCGTAGGCGTGAATAGGTTGTCCAAGTTCCAGCATCACGTAATTGGTGATGTCGACCACTACTGAAATAGAGCGCATTCCAGCTAACTTCAAACGGCTCATCATCCAGGCTGGGGTGGGAGCGGATGCATCTACTCCTCTGACCACTCGGGTGACAAACTTAGTGACACCTGGAACACCCCGAATTGGTTCACTGTTATCCACTTGAACTTCAAACCCTGAGGTTTCAACTGGGATCACCCGGCTGACAGGATCAGTAAAACTTGCGCCAGTGGCATGAGAATATTCTCTGGCAATACCTCTAATTGAGAAACAGTAACCCCGATCAGGAGTGACATTCACCTCAGCTGCTGAATCGCCAAGGTGTAACAGCTCCAAAGCATCAGTGCCAACCTCTGGGTCGAGCCCGATACTCTTCAAACGCAAGATACCCTCGTGATCGTCACTTATGCCAAGCTCCCGAGCGGAGGCAATCATTCCGTCGGAAGTGTGGCCATAGGTACTTCTAGCCGCAATTTTGAAATCTCCCGGTAAAACAGCACCAGGCAGTGTTACTACAACTTTGTCTCCGACTTCAAAGTTTCTTGCCCCGCAAACAATTCCCCTGACGTCATCTTTGCCAACGAGGACCTGGCACCAGCGGACGGTCTTGCCGTTGGTCTGTGGCTCTTCAACAAACTCTAAAACCTCACCAACAACTATCGGACCATTTAGGTTGTAGGAGTGTGAGCCTTCTTCTTCGAGCCCAACTTTAACCAGTTCCGCCATAACGGACTCTGCGGTTACCGTTGATGGCAGAGATACATATTCACCGAGCCAAGACAGTGGCACTCTCATTAGAGAACACCTCCGAATTGCTTGGAGAAACGAATGTCGGCTTCAACCATGTCATGCATGTCTTTGACGTCGTTTCGGAACATCAAGGTTCTTTCAATACCCATACCGAAAGCGAAACCAGTGTAAATTTCTGGGTCAACTCCAGCAGCTCTTAGAACATTGGGGTTAACCATTCCGCAGCCGCCCCATTCGACCCAGCGAGCGCCACCTTTAGCACCAGGGTGCCAGACATCTAATTCTGCAGAAGGCTCAGTGAATGGAAAGAATGAAGGACGTAAGCGAATCTTCGCCTCAGGCCCAAACATGATTCGAGCAAAGTGCTCTAGGGTGCCCTTCAGATCAGCCATGGTCAGACCTTTGTCGACCGCTAAACCTTCTACTTGGTGGAAGACGGGAGTGTGGGTGGCGTCTAGCTCATCGGTTCGGAAGACTCGACCGGGACAGAGAACATAAACAGGTAGGTCCCGTTCTAGAAGAGATCGAACCTGAACAGGTGAAGTGTGGGTTCTCATCACTAAATGCATTTCAGTCGGTTCAACGAAGAAAGTGTCTTGCATCGCTCGTGCAGGATGATCAGCATCGAAGTTCAGTGAGTCGAAGTTGAACCACTCGCTTTCAACTTCAGGTCCCTCAGCAATTTCCCAACCCATGCCAACAAATACATCAGCGATTTCTTCCTGCAAGAGTGAAAGCGGGTGTCTGGCTCCAATTGGCTGGGTAATCGGTGCGGCGGTGATGTCTACTCGTTCGGTCTCAAGTTTTGCAGCCTGCTCCAGTTGGTAAAAATGAGCCTCCCGCTCAGAGAAAGCTGTATTCAGTGTGGCCCGGGCCTCAGTGATTAACTTTCCAGCAGTGGCCTTGTCGGCTGCCGGTAATTTACCCAATTTGGCACTCATCGCGGCAAAAGGCGAACCGTCGCCTATCGTTGCTGGTTTCGCGCTTTTAAGGGCTGCTAGATCCTGAGCCGATTTAATGATTTTCAAGGCGTCAGAAACCACGGCCGCAACGGAGCTGGCTGTTATTTCAATCTTTTCTGACATTGGTAAAAGTATATCTTTCTAGTTAGAAACACCGGTGTTCTGAGCGAAGGCACTCATATACAAACAAACCGATGCCGCTGTAGCCAAATTGAGTGATTCGGCTGCCCCGAAGATGGGGACAGAAACCACTTGGTCGGCCAGCGCTAGGACTTCGGGTTCGAAACCCCAAGCCTCGTTACCAAAGAGCCAGACGGTCGGTTGGCTAAGGCTGTTGCTTGCCGCAATCTCTGTAAGCGGGGTTCCGCTGGCATCAGCAGCAAAAACTTGCATCCCCGATGCCTTCAAACTTGCTACTGCTTCAGCCAGGTCCAGGCCGATCGCAAAAGGTAAATGAAATAGGGAGCCAGTAGTAGAACGCACAACCTTTGGATTGTAAACATCTACGCTTCCGTTGCTAAATAACACGGCATCTGCACCAGCGGCATCAGCGGCTCTAAGGACCGTTCCGGCATTACCCGGGTCACGGATTTGAGCCAGCAGTGCTATCAGTTTTGGTGATCTCTCGATGATTACATCAAGCCCAACGTCAAACTGCTCACAAACTGCAACAACGCCTTGAGGGGTTGTCGTGTCGCTGAGTGCTGCGAGCACCTGATCGGACACCAGTTGAACTTCAACTCTGGCGTTAGTTGCCTTGGAGAAAAGTTCAGGGTGGCGAGCCAGAGCCTCCTCGGTAGCAAAAACTTCGAGGATTAGCTTAGGTCGATCGAGAGCCTCAGCGAGACCTTGTGGTCCCTCAAGCAGAAAGAGCCCGGTTTCTTGCCGGGCATCTTTCTTCACTAGCTTGGCAACCCCGCGAACCTTTGTGGCCTTGGGATCGGTAAGCACTTGAGTTACTTGACCTTAGGTGCTGAGGTGTTTGCTGGAAGTGCTGCCTTAGCAGTAGCAACCAGTGAAGCGAAAGCTTTAGGTTCGTTCACGGCTAGATCCGCAAGGATGCGACGATCAACTGCAACACCAGCAAGGTTTAAGCCCTGGATGAGGCGGTTGTAGGTTAGACCGTTAGCACGTGATGCAGCGTTGATGCGCTGAATCCAAAGTCTACGGAACTGACCCTTCTTATCGCGACGGTCGTTGTATGCATAGACCAGGGAGTGCAGCACCTGCTGCTTAGCCATGCGATACAGACGTGAGCGCTGCCCACGGTAACCCTTAGCGCGTTCTAGTGCTGTGCGACGCTTCTTCAAAGCGTTGACTGCGTTTTTAACTCTTGCCATTTTTTATTCTCCTAAAAAGTCTTTACGTTTAGTGACCGAGTTGCTTCTTGATGGTCTTGAAGTCAGCTGCGCTGACAACCTGGTCCTGGTTCAAGCGACGAGTACGTCTTGACGACTTGTGCTCAAGGTTGTGACGCATGTTGATCTGCTGCTTCATTAACTTGCCGCTACCGGTGAAACGAAAACGCTTCTTAGCTCCAGAGTGGGTCTTCTGCTTTGGCATAACTGCTCTCCTGTTTATCTAATCTGCGGACTCAACCGCAGAATTCTCTTATTCTTCTGTTGCTGGTTTTGGTTGACGCTCAGCATTGCGCTTTGCCTCAGCTTTTGCTTCCGCCTTGTTCTTGAGCGGAGCCAAAACCATAATCAAAGATCTACCGTCAGCTGACGGAGCTGACTCTAATGAACCAAACTCAGTCACCTCTTCAGCAACCTTGTGTAGGAGTTTGACACCCATCTCCGGACGTGATTGTTCACGACCACGGAAGACGACCATCACTCTTACCTTGTCGCCAGCCTTTAGGAATTTCTCGATCTGTGATCTTTTAGTGCCGTAGTCGTGATCTTCAATTTTCAAACCGAAACGAACAGTCTTGACGACAGTATTAGTTTGATTCTTTCTTGCTTCACGGATTTTCTGGGCGGCTTCGTATTTGAACTTACCGAAATCCATTAGCTTGCAAACTGGTGGAGCCGAGTTAGGTGAAACCTCAACAAGGTCTAGGTCTGCTTCCTGGGCCATACGCAAAGCATCTTCAATTCTGACTATGCCTAGTTGTTCACCGTTAGGACCGACTAGTCGAACCTCAGGAACACGGATTCGTTCATTTATACGCGGATCGCTGATCTGCTACTCCTTTTGACATGACTTGGATGGCCACGTCAATGCAAGCACTTGCTTGCTAACGCGCAGAACTGAAAGTTCAAAGCTTTACCCGGCAACCTAAAGAATCGGTAGACGCGGGTGGGAAATGAATCCACTTCTGACTGCTGACCTAGGCCAGCAGAGCCGTAGGCTAGCCTAGCAGAGAACTATTAGGAAAGTGAAGCCCTCAAATGGCCGAAAATGAAGAGCAAAAAGCAATGCGGGAACTCGAGGAAGTGCCCGCCGTTGAAGTCATTACCGCCACAGCAGTCCACCTCATGAGCGCCGCAGCCCTGCAGGTTGGTCTAGGCGAATCAGGCTACAAAGGTGACTTGGATGAAGCTAGAAAACTCATAAATTCCCTAGCTGGACTTATCACAGCTGCGGCTGCCGACCTCGGCGACCACCACGCCAGACCGCTGAGAGATGGCTTGAGATCTCTTCAATTAGCTTTCCGCGAAGCTTCAACAATCAAAGATGCCCCTGGTCAAGGACCAGGCGAAAAGTACACCGGTCCGGTTAACTAACCGGCAAAAACCGAACTGCCACAGAGTCCACTAGTTCCACGAACTCTGCAGTTTGGCTAAGACCGGCAAAAAACTGACTTTCAAGTGCTTTTAGCTCTTCATTAACCAAACCCGGCTCAAGGAAGATTGTTATTACCAACTCTTGACCCGATAGCCTCGCATCTGCATCTCCTGTGCTGAGGTTGAAACTATCAACCTTGTCTAGGTTTGAGAGAATTTCGCCCACTAAATCCTGAACCCTTGGATTTACTTCAGGAGCAGACCAAGGCAACCCCTGCGCTATGGCGGCTATGGCTGGCCGCCTAATTACCAACTCAGTAGTTGAGCCAGGATCTAATACGATCCGAGTGTTCCCCTCACTAGCTGCTGCTAGGGCGACAGCTCTGCCGAAATTTGGCGCCGGTCGAGCTTCGGGATTCCAGGACTGCATCGTTGCTACCGAGCTGAATACAGGCAAAGCATTTTGCCCATCTGGAGTCATAACTGTCACGATTGCCAGTTCGGCACTCTTATCAACTTTGAGTCCGTGCTCGCCATTGCCTGCTTCGCCTAAATTGGCTACAAGTGGAGTCAACAATCTTGCTTTAGCAAAAGCAACTACTACATCCTCAAGTGAAGCCTCAGTTCGCTGAAAGGTTTGGATTGCTGTTAACAGATCTGAGTCTGCTAGCCCGTCGTCGCTTGAGAACGGATTGTCACTGAAAGCTCTACCTTGCCATGGAACGCCAGCGGAGTCAGTGTATTTAGAGTTTTCCGTCTCAGTCATTTCCAACTAACTTCAAGGCATCACCCAAAGTGAAATTACCGACATAGAGTGCTTTGCCAAGGATTGCACCAGAGACAAGATACTGACTTAGCTCCATAAGTGAGGTGATGTCAGCTAAAGAACTTATCCCGCCTGAGGCTATTACTGGTTTACCGGTCAAGTCGAAAACTTCTTTCAAAAGATCTGTGTTTGCACCTAACAGCATTCCATCTCTTTCAACGTCCGTCACCACATACCTATTACAACCAACTGAATTAAGGAATTCCAGAACCTTAGAAACTCTGCCAAAGCTAACTTTTGACCCTCTTGGAACAACTTCACCTTCAAGAACGTCAATTCCAAAAGTTAGATTTTCTCCTCCTTGGAATACCGAGCCAAGCCAATCCATATCCTCTAGTGCAAGTGAACTGATGTTTATGCGACTGGCTGATGCAAGCCTGGCCAGCTGAAGCGTTTCTTGATTAGCTATTCCCCCACTTAGTTGGAATTTTATCTGAGGGAAGTCAGCTACCAACTTGGCTAATAACTGAGAGTTATTTCCCCGGCGAAAGGCTTGATCCAAATCCACTAAATGAATCCAGTTGGTGCCGGCACTTTCAAATTCCGATGCGGTGACTACTGGATCGACCTGATCGGTTTGCGAATCCTGCCTGCCCTGGGCTAGGCGCACTGACTTTCCCGCGGCAATGTCAATTGCTGGGAGCAGTTCAAAGGAATTAGTCAATGCCAAGCCATTCTTAAGCGATTAGGGTATAAATTTACCCCACCCTAGCGTTGGCTGAGCTTAGTTGCTTGGTAGAGCTAACTGCATTCCGGCAGCAATCACGCTGTCATCAAGGTTGTTCAATGCCACTAAATCAGCAATGAAGTCTCTTGGGTCACGATTGGGTGCATACTGCTCTGCCAGCGACCAAAGAGTGTCACCAGAGTAAACGGTGATATAGGTAAAGTTTGTCGTCTGACCCTGGCTTGAGCCTGCGATGGTCGCTTGCGCGGAAAAGTCATCCGAAGTTCCAGAGAAAAACATTAGAGAAGCTAACCCCAGAACCAGTGACCAGAAGATGGTGGCACGTGCAATCCTGACCGAAGTTGGAATTTGTGGCTGGGTTTGAACATAGGGGGATCTAGCGACTGGCCTAGTTGGCATAGCCTTACGGACTCTGTCTACTGGGAACTCTATGATTTGAGCTGACATTTTGCTACCTTTCTCCGAACAAATGTTCTAATACGAACAAGATTACGAGCAATTCACCCAAAAAGTCAACAATATTCGGAATTTATCCGAAAATGTGTTTGATTTTTGGTCAAAAACCGAATAGATTTTTGATAGTTGCTCTAGATGTATTTAATAGGCAACCACTGACAAAGGCTTGGGCATAGCCCTCAGCCGGGAAAGGCAACAAATGAGCAAGCGCAACTCCTCCTCTCTTACCGATATTCAGGCTCAGATCCTGCAGGTCATCCTCCAGAGCAAGAGCTCCCGTGGCATAGTGCCCTCCATGCGCGAGATTGCCGAGCTTGTCGGCCTGAACTCTGTTGCCAGCGTTGCCTACCAATTGGACAACCTGGAAGAAAAGGGTTACATCCGACGTCAAGAGAATCTCTCCCGGAACACAGAAGTCCTGATTACTCCCGAAGGTTGGGATGATGCGGAGACCGCCGAAAATCTAATCCCGATGGCCTCGACAAGCATCGTGCCTTTAGTAGGTGAAATCGCTGCTGGTATTCCGATCACGGCTGACCAAAATGTGGTCGAAAAATTCCCACTACCAAAGACTTTGGTGGGTTCAGGTGAACTCTTCATGTTGAAGGTCAAAGGTGAGTCGATGATTGATGCCGCTATTTGCGATGGTGACTGGGTTGTAATCCGCGTTCAGAACACTGCTGAAAATGGTGACATCGTCGCGGCCGAGATTGATGGTGAAGCTACCGTGAAGGCGTTCAAGCAACGCGATGGTAAAACTTGGCTACTACCTAGAAACAGCGCTTTTGAGCCGATAGATGGAACTCATGCAAAAATCATGGGCAAAGTTGTTACAGTTCTGAGAAAGATCTAGACCAAATAAGATTTAAGGTCAGAGGCTAAGTCTTCTTTGACAAGAGCCTCAATGTAGGTGCCGTCTTCACGATAGTCCAGCACCTGTATCTCAGAGTTCAAGTGCATTCTAGACACTAGCTCTCCCCTGTTGTAAGGCACAAGCACCTTGACTTGAATGTTTGGATGAGGAAGGTGTTCGGCGATAACTTGCTTGAGCTTTTCAATTCCATCACCAGTACGACTCGAAACAAACACACAATTCGGATGCATTGACCTCAGTGCAACAACAGTTGCATCATCAACCAAGTCTGACTTGTTAAAGACGATAACTTCATCTATTTTGCTTGCATCTACATCAGCTATAACTTTTCTAACAGTCTCGATCTGTGAGCCAGGGTCTGGGTGCGAGGCATCGACAATATGCAGAATCAAGTCGCTGTCAGCAATTTCTTCAAGAGTTGACCTAAAAGCTTCAACAAGTTGGTGTGGGAGATTTCGGACGAAGCCCACCGTATCGGACAGCGTGTATTCTCGCCCATCTGGTGTCTTAGTGTGTCGAACCGTTGGGTCTAGAGTTGCAAATAGTGCATTCTGAACCAGAACACCAGCTGAAGTTAGACGATTGAGAAGTGAAGACTTCCCAGCGTTGGTATAACCAGCGATGGCTACTGAAGGAATCTGTGTGCGATTGCGATTGGCACGTTTAGTCTCGCGAGCAGGCTTCATCCCAGAGATTTGCTTGCGCAGTTTCGCCATCCGGTTTCTTATTCGTCGGCGGTCAAGCTCAATCTTGGTTTCACCTGGTCCCCTCGAACCAATTCCTTCACCGCCTGCAGCCCGTCCACCAGCCTGCCTCGACATCGATTCACCCCAACCGCGCAGCCTCGGCAGTAGGTATTCCAATTGAGCCAACTCGACCTGTGCTTTACCTTCTTTTGACTTTGCATGTTGAGCAAAAATCTCAAGAATTATGGCAGTTCGGTCAATTACCTTCACTTTGACAACATCCTCAAGTGCTCTTCGTTGAGAAGGCGCTAACTCTGTGTCGGCAATAACAGTGTCCGCTCCAACGCTGCGAACTAAGGCACGCAGTTCTTCCGCTTTACCCTTACCTAGATAGGTGGCTGGGTCCGGATGAAAGCGTCTTTGCAACAATCCATCTAAAACCTGAGCACCAGCCGTCTCGGAGAGCGCAGCTAACTCCCTAATGGAATTCTCGGCAACCTGATGACTGTTTTCGCCCCACAGCCCAATTAGAACTACCTTCTCAAGTTGAAGTTCACGGTATTCAACCTCTGAGATGTCTTCCAGTTGGGTCGACAGTCCAGGGACACGTTGCAGGGCGGCCCTGTCGGCTAAGTCCTGCTGGTCACCGTCAAACTCATTTGGCTCTTGCTCCGGAACACCTAAAGCCTGCGCTCTGGCATCCCGGCCGAGGATCCTGTTTAGAGTTTGCTCTGACTCTGGCTGTTGATCTTTTGCTGTCATTTCTGTTCTAAGACTACCTTTCAAGGAGTAATCTTTGTTGAGTGTCCACCAACCACTACTTCTCTGAATCAGCAGACGCTGAGCTAGACCTCAAAGAAATTGAGATTACTCTGCTCGGTGAGAAGTATGAGGTTTTGACCAGCTCGGGAATTTTCAGCCCAGACCAAATCGATCAGGGCACCCAAGTTCTCCTGAAACATATTGAAGAGAACAAGCCGCATGGAACCGTTCTAGATATAGGTTGCGGCTGGGGTCCAATAGCTCTTTGCCTCGCTCTAGCCAACCCCGACTGCAAGGTTGTTGCCATTGATGTCAATTACAAATCTCTTGAACTAACTAAACGTAATGCCGAGAAACTTGGGCTCAAAAACATTACAGTTCTACTTCCAGAAGAAGTGAAGAACGATATGAAATTTGATGAGATTTGGTCAAATCCCCCAATTCGCGTTGGCAAGGCAGTGCTGCATGAGATTTTGCAGAAATGGCTGCCCCGGTTGGTAAAAGGTGGCGTAGCCAGACTTGTTGTCCAAAAGAACCTAGGCTCTGATTCACTGCATCGTTGGCTCTTGGCAGAGTTGCCTGAATTTGACTCAGAGCGAATCGACAGCGTGAAGGGATTCCGAGTTTTGAAAGTTACTAAGAACTAAAGTTCAATCTCACCGTCAAAAGAAAGCTCTGCTGGTCCGCTAAGGCCAACATGCTCACCCTCTTCAGTTGGAAACATTCGAACTCCAAGAGTTCCACCGGGAACCTCAACGCTCCAATGGTTAGGAGCGTCAGAGCCAGCCCACAACCTTGTCGCAAGGGCGGCTGCGACAATTCCGGTGCCACAAGACAACGTCTCACCGACCCCACGTTCATGAACTCTCATCTTGATTCTGCCAACACCATTTATCACCAATGGGTCATTAGGGACAACAAACTCAACGTTTGCCCCTTCTTCTGGAAACGGATCAAGTAACGGTGCTTTGGTTAGATCTAACTCTTCAAGTTCCTGCAAACTTGCTAGAGCCACAACCACATGAGGGTTGCCCACATTAATTCCCTGACCAGGTCTGGCAACCTCTATTCCTGAGGAGCGCACCAGTGTTTCTTCAGAAATGGGTCGCCACCTGCCCATGTCCACCACGAAACCCGCCTTATTGCGCTGGATGTCTTTTACACCTGCGCGTGTGCCGATGTGCAGAGTTTCCCCATCCGCTAGTGTCACTAACTCCTTCTCAGTTAGGAACCTTGCGAAAACTCGAACACCGTTGCCACACATCTCAGCTATCGAGCCATCTGCGTTTCGATAGTCCATAAACCAGTAAGCGTTTGGTTCTTCAGCAAGAGATTTATCCCCGTCAGAAATAAGATGCGAGGGAACTACTCGAATCAGGCCGTCTGCCCCAACGCCAAAGTGTCGATCACAAATCTTTGCGACGTCAGTTGCTGACAGATCTAATTCACCGGCCTGATCCAAGACAAGGACAAAATCATTGCCAGTTCCTTGGCCTTTAGTGAAAGAAAATTTCCGCATGGTTATAGATTACTTTCCGACCAGACCTAATTCAGCGGCAACCAAGTCGAATACTTGTGCATGCAAACTTGCATCTTGATAGTCAAACCAATTAATGCGTGGATCTCTTCTGAACCAGGACATCTGTCTTCGAGAGTAACGCTGGGTCAACATCGTAGTTTGCGCTATGGCCTCTTGTTCGCTAAGTTCGCCATCTAACTGGGCAAGTGCTTGGGCGTAACCAATAGCCTGACGCGCTGTTTTAGACTCTCTAAGCCCTTTAGGGATAAGTGATTCAACTTCAGCTACCAATCCCTTTTCCCACATCGCTTGAACTCGCCCTGCTAACCTAGCTACCAAATGCGCTCGCTCAGAGTTGAGACCGATTTGCAAGTTTGGAGCAAAAGAGACGAAACTCTCTGGCAAAGCAGCTGCGAATGGTTCCCCGGTGATCAAAACAATCTCCAACGCCCTGACAATGCGACGGCCATTGTTGGGGTCAATCCGACTAGCCGCAACTGGATCGAGTGCTTGCAATTTGGTATGCATAGCGTTAGCACCAAGTACTTCCAGTTCGTCCTCCAATTGAGCACGAATATCCTCATCGCGACCCGGAAATTCAAAGGTGTTCAAGAGTGCAGCTAGGTAAAGCATCGATCCACCAACAACTACTGGAGTTATCCCACTGTCTCTCAGCTCTGCAATTTTGTTTCTGGCTTTTACCTGATAGTTTGCAGCAGTTGACTCTTCTGTGACTGCTAACCAATCAAGTAGGTGGTGCTCAATCCCATTTCGTTCAGCCTTGGCGAGTTTGGCTGTTCCGATGTCCATTCCTTGGTAAAACTGCATGGCATCCGCATTAATGATTTCGGCCTTAATACCTTGGCTATCCAGAAATTCGACGAGCCTAAGTGCCAGATCACTCTTACCTGTGCCGGTAGGCCCAACAATGCTAATGAATTCTGCGACTGGACCCACTAGATGCCGCTTTGAATTGATACATCTAGTGCGATTGTTCGCTTCGACTTGTCCTGCATAACCGGAACTTCACAACTAGATCCCAGTTCGAAAGCGTCTCCAGCTTTGGTGCGAATAATTGGCAAGTCGGTAGCCGAAGCAATTAGGAAGTATGGCTTGGCATCCGTGACATCTACCCAGACGAGATCTCCTGGGCGAGGAATGTTGCTTTCATCCTGCCAATCGATGTGAACTAAGCGGTTATCTCTGGCACGACCGGTAAGTCGGTTTGTTCTGTCATCTTTTCGGCCTTCGCTGTTTCCCACCAAAACTTCTACCCGTTGACCAATTTGCTTCTTATTCTCATCCCAAGCTACTTGATTGACAACCTCAAGTAATCTCTCGTAACGTTCCTGAACAAGTTCTTTTGGAAGCTGGTCCGGTAATTCAGCTGCCGGTGTTCCGGGTCGTTTGGAGTATTGAAAAGTGTAAGCAATAGCGAACTTAGCCTCGGTGACAACTCGCAGGGTCTCTTGGAAATCTTCCTCAGTCTCCCCTGGGAAGCCAACAATAATGTCGGTTGAAATGGCAGCGTGAGGAATCAACTCTCTAACCTTGTCAAGAATGCCTAAGTATTTTTCGCTGCGATAACTGCGTCGCATCGCCTTGAGGATTCGATCGCTGCCAGATTGCAGAGGCATATGCAGTTGAGGCATGACGTTGTGAGTCTCAGCCATAGCTTCAATCACATCTTCGGTAAATGCGGCCGGATGTGGGCTCGTGAAACGTACTCGATGCAAACCTTCGATTTCACCGCAAGCTAGAAGTAATTTAGCAAATGCCCCTTTATCGCCAAACTCGACTCCATAAGTATTGACATTCTGACCAAGCAGAGTAATTTCTATAACACCATCCGCCACTAAGGCTTTTATCTCGGAGAGGATTTCACCGGGTCGGCGATCTCTTTCCTTGCCTCTTAGGCTAGGGACAATGCAGAAAGTACAGGTGTTGTTGCAGCCAACGCTAATGGACACCAGAGCCGAGTAGGTTGAGTCTCGTTTGGTTGGCAAGTCGCTTGGAAACGTCTCCAGAGCCTCAAGAATCTCCACCTGAGCCTCTTGGTTTGCCCTGGCTCGCTCTAAGAGAGTTGGCAGTGAACCGATATTGTGAGTTCCAAACACCACATCCACCCAAGGAGCCTTAGCGATGATGGTGTCTTTGTCCTTTTGGGCAAGACAGCCCCCAACGGCAATCTGGAAGTCGGGGTTGGCCGCCTTACGTTCGAAGAGTTGGCCGAGGTTACCGTACAACTTGTTGTCGGCGTTCTCTCTAACAGCACAAGTATTGAAAACTAGAACGTCAGCTTCTTCACCAAGGTTGGCCGGGACATAGCCTGCATTTTCTAAAAGACCAGCTAGGCGTTCGCTGTCGTGGACGTTCATCTGACAGCCGAAGGTCTTAACCTCGTAGCTTCTAGTCTTGGTGTTCATTCCACCAATTTTACTTCAGGCCGAGGCTTACTTGACCAGTGAATCTGTGGCAAAGCGAATAGCTGCCCAGACTACATTCGAGGCATACCCTTTACGCGACAGATACCCTGCCACCCGTCTTGATCGAACATCGTTATCCAAGTCAGCCATTCTGCTCATTCTTGAGACCGCTAAAACTTTGGCTGCCTCTAACTCAGAGTCAGCATCTATCTCGGCTATGGCTTCATCGATGGCGTCTTTGCTAAAACCCTTTTCGCGAAGCTCTATAGAAATCAGGCCTTTAGCCTTACCCTTTCGGGTAGACATTGACAGGGCTAACTCTCTAGCAAGGGCGTAATCATCTATCAACCCAACTTCAATAAATCGGGCAATTACCTGGTCGACAATTTCAACTGGATGTTCTCTTTCGAGAAGTGCCTTCCGAAGCGAGCCAGACGGTTTAGCTCCCCTATCAAGCATCTTCAGTAAGGCAACTCGAACATCTTCTTCGATTGAATCAACGGATCTAAGTGAGTACTTTTGGGTTTGCCCTGATTCCTGAGCTTCCTTCAGGATTTTGTCTAGATCCACGATTAGTCGTTGACAGCCTTTAGGTCAGCAACTTCTTCTTCAGGTAAATCCGCAACGGCACGAGGAACACCAATACCCAGTTTGGTTTTGATTTTCTGCTCGATTTCATTTGCCACTTCTGGATTGTCGAGAAGGTAGTTTCTTGAGTTCTCTTTACCTTGACCAAGCTGCTCACCCTCATAGGTGTACCAGGCTCCAGACTTCTTGACGATCTCGGCTTCAACACCGTAATCAAGAAGACTTCCTTCGCGGGAAATGCCGACACCGTAGATGATGTCAAATTCTGCCTGCTTGAATGGTGCAGCCATTTTGTTCTTGACAACCTTCACGCGTGTTCTGTTACCAACCGCATCCTGACCATCTTTAAGGGTTTCAATTCTGCGAACATCAAGACGAACAGAAGCATAGAATTTCAAAGCTTTACCTCCGGCTGTGGTCTCAGGAGAACCGAAGAAAACACCGATCTTTTCACGCAACTGGTTAATGAAGATAGCTGTGGTTTTAGTGTTGTTTAGAACACCGGTTAGTTTGCGGAGAGCTTGCGACATGAGGCGTGCCTGAAGACCCATGTGTGAATCACCCATGTCACCTTCAATTTCAGCTCTAGGAACCAAAGCGGCAACAGAGTCGATAACGATAATGTCGATAGATCCAGAACGAATAAGAGTGTCTGCGATTTCTAGCGCCTGCTCACCAGTGTCTGGTTGGCTAACTAGCAGTGCATCAATGTCAACACCTAGCGCCTTTGCATACTCAGGGTCCAGGGCGTGTTCCGCGTCGATGAAAACAGCGGTTCCGCCAGCTTTCTGGCAATTTGCAATCGCGTGCAATGCCACCGTGGTTTTACCTGACGATTCAGGGCCATAGATCTCAACGATTCTTCCCTTCGGAAGACCGCCAATGCCCAGAGCCACGTCTAGGGCGATTGAGCCGGTCGGGATAACCTCAACTGGAGCTCTCTCGTCCGATCCAAGTCTCATGACTGAGCCTTTTCCAAATTGCTTGTCGATCTGTGCGAGCGCAGTGTCTAGCGCTTTGTCGCGATCTGATGCTGATGGCATTTCTTTTCCTTTTCTGCTGCCTAAGCAGCTGGTTTTATGCTGTCATGACACTACGTAGGAACCCCGTTTATTGCTTGGGTGTCCAGTTGAATTGTTGATAACTACTTCAACATTTCGCCTGTTCATAGTCTAGCAAAAAACCGAACAAATTTACGAATAATTAACTACTCGGCGTGTTTATTTTTCGGCTTTTTGTTCAAACCTAACCAACGCTCTTCAGGGACATCTTGAGCCCGGCAAATGGCTAACCAGATGACCCTAGGGTCGATTCCCTTAGCCAGGGCTTCTAGTCCAGTCAGATCCTCAACCTCAGTAAGGACCAGGTCCCGCAGCAGAACTGCGGCGTATTCCTTGCCGAATTCGTCCTCCATGAGGAACTGAAAGTCACTGTGTCGCACACTCAAAAGATAGCCCGAAACCCAGTCAAAAGGCCCTATTTGCCCTCGTGGCGAAAGAAAAGGCCCCCAGAACTCATGTTCTGGGGGCCTGATTACAAGCAATTAGCGAGTGTTCGCCATGCTTGTTGAGTCATAGTTAGTGACTAGCTCAGCAGGAACTGTATCTGGAATGACTACAGATTCAACTACCTCGAATCGCTCAGCTACCATGTGCATGATCTGCGAGATTGGCACGCCTAGGGCGGAAGCTACCGAAGATAAAATCTCCGATGAAGCCTCTTTCTGACCTCGCTCGACCTCACTTAGATAGCCAAGAGCAACTGATGCGCGACTAGCCACCTGGCGAAGGGTGTAACCCTTCTGTTGGCGGAGGTCACGGAGCACGTCACCGATTTCTTGACGAACTAGAGCCATGTGGAGCCTCCTTTCAAAATGATGAAAACCTATCTGATTCTCATCCGGAACTTCGATTCCGTATAGATAACCTACCCGTAACCTCCGACATTTATGCCAGAAATTACTGAAAGTTACCTGTAAATATCTCGGTTACTAACACTAATTTTAACCGAATATTTAGCCCAAGTATTCCCGAAGATGGGCTATCGCCCTCTCGGTAACTGCCTCTCGAATAGCCTGCCTATCGCCTGGGAACTGATCTTCCCAGACTTGGATTCCCTTAGCCCCAACAATAGCTATGTAAGCCAGTCCCACCGGTTTACCGTCTTGAGTGTCTGGACCAGCCACCCCAGTTGTAGCGATTCCAATGACATTATTGGTATCCAGCAGAAGCTGCAATGCAAGCCTTGATCGAACACCTTCAGCCATCATTACAGCAACTTCACCATCGACAGCCCCGACCTTATCCAGTAGCTCGGCATTCACTCCAAGCGCTGCAGATTTCAAGCCTGATTGATAAGCAACTATGGATCCCAGAATTACTTTTGATGCTCCTGGATTGGAAACCAGCTCACTGCAGAGCATACCTCCGGTCAAAGATTCTGCTATCGCCAACGAAAGTTTCTTGTTGGACAAAGTTTCAATAACATCCTTAGAAATCAACGCGCGTCCCTGATGTATTTAATTGCAGACCACCAGGTTAGAAAAACTGCTCCGTAGATTAATCCGAAACCTAGATCGAATGCTCCATTGGCCCACCAAGCGTTAAGTGGTGAGATCAAATATCCAAGAGCAATACACTGCATAATCATTTTTGATTTACCAGAATTTGATGCAGGGACCACTTTGTCCTTGATCACGATTAACCGGTAAACAGTCATACCGACTTCTCTAACCAAAATTGCGATGGTAGCCCACCAAGGCATCACCTCGTCAAGCATCGAAAGAACAACGAACGCTCCGCCCAACAATACTTTGTCAGCAATCGGGTCGAGAGTTTTACCCAACTTGGTGACTATGCCACGCTTTCTAGCTATAGCACCGTCAATTCCGTCTGTGGCAGCAAGAGCTACAAAACCAAACAGTAAGTACCATCCGACCGTTTCGCCTGGCTGGTAGTAGGTATACAAAACCCAGAGAAATGCCGGAGCTACAAGGATTCTAAAAACAGTAATCAGGTTGGCGAGATTCATTACTTCTAGCCTAATCTCTTCCGGTTAGAGACCAAGCATCACCGTCGTCCTGATCAGGTTCTCCCTTTGGTATAAAGTCCTCGAAGTCTCCTGCTGCCATGGTGCTGGGAGCTGGTTTAGTCGATGTCTCCCCCCTTAGCTGTGCTAAGACATTGGGTAAGTCTTCCGGCCTAACCAAAACTTCTCGAGCCTTAGATCCTTCGCTCGGCCCGACAATGTTTCTAGATTCCAGAAGATCCATTAGTCGACCTGCTTTGGCGAATCCGACTCTAAGTTTGCGTTGAAGCATCGAGGTGGATCCAAACTGTGAGGAAATAATCAGCTCAGCTGCTTGCAAGAGAACATCAAGGTCATCACCGATGTCAGCATCGACAACTCTCGAGCTTGCAACGGCTGCAACATCGGCTCGATACTCTGGCTCCATCTGAGCTTTCACGTGGGAGACAATTGCATAGAGTTCAGTCTCAGCTATCCAAGCACCTTGAACTCTCATCGGTTTGTTGGTTCCCATCGGAGAGAACAGAGCATCACCCTGACCGATAAGTTTCTCAGCTCCTGGTTGATCTAAAATGACTCGAGAGTCAGTCAACGAAGATACTGAGAAAGCCAAACGTGAAGGCACATTTGCTTTGATAAGACCTGTGACAACATCAACCGATGGTCTCTGGGTAGCCAGAACCAAGTGGATTCCCGCCGCTCTTGCTAACTGAGTTATTCGAACAATAGAATCTTCAACCTCTCGAGGCGCAACAATCATCAGGTCGGCAAGCTCGTCCACAACGACCAGCAGGTATGGGTAAGGTTGAAGCTTTCGGTTTGAGCTCTCAGGAATCTTGATTTCACCAGCCACCAGTGCCCGGTTGAAATCGTCTACGTGCTTGAATCCGAAAGAGGCCAAGTCGTCATAGCGAGCATCCATCTCTTTAACAACCCACTGCAGTGCTTCAGCAGCCTTCTTAGCGTTGGTAATAATAGGTGTGATTAGGTGAGGAACACCTTCGTAGACAGCAAGCTCAACCCGCTTCGGATCTATCAAAACCATTCTTACTTCGGCTGGTTTAGACCTCATCAAGACAGAAGTAATCATCGAGTTCACAAACGACGACTTACCAGCACCGGTTGCACCAGCTACCAAAAGGTGAGGCATTTTGGCTAAGTTGGCAACGACGAATCCACCCTCAACATCTTTGCCAATACCGATGGTTAGTGGATGCTTGCTCTGGCTTGCAACGTTTGAACGTAAGACATCTCCCAGCGAAACAATCTCTCGATCTACATTTGGGATTTCTATACCGATGGCTGACTTTCCAGGAATTGGAGCGAGAATTCGAACTTCGTTGCTTGCCACCGCATAGGAAATGTTGCCGGCTAGCCTCGTCACAGCCTCAACTTTCACACCGGGTTGAACTTCAACTTCATAGCGAGTTACTGTAGGTCCTCTTGAGAAGCCACTGACCATGGCATCCACTCCGAATTCCTTAAAGACCGAGTTGAGCGATTCAACCACTGCATCATTTGCTGGAGTTCTACCTTTGGGAGTTGTTCCAGGTGACAGCAAGGAGGCTGGAGGCAAAACATAGTTGCGCTTTGGTTTAGCAGACTGGGCTGCAACTACCGGAACTCCAGCCGTTTCTTCGTCTAGCTCGACTACGTTCACCGGTTCAGTCTCGTCTCCGATTATGGTGGTCGGAGCAACTACTGGTTCAACCTGATTGATTGGCTCGGTTGCTGCATCAGATTGTCCAAAGAGGTCCTCGAGTTTAACAGTCGAATCATCAGAGACAACTGGAGTATCAAAAGCCTCTTGGTCCCCTTCACGCTTTCTGCGCCACCAGGGAACCTTGGTTCCGTCGAAGGCATCAGTGACAGTCTCTTCTTCATCATCATCTGCTTCAGATTTAGCACCAGGGAAAAGATTGTGGTAAAGCTCACTCAAGCGAGCCCGAATCTTATTCGGTGCAGTTTTAGTCATGATTAGGAAAGACCCAAGAGCCAAAATCGTAACTACAACGCCTGCTCCCCAAACAGTAATGCTGTTTATGAACAGAACAGTTAGCAGCCACCCAAATAAACCGCCGGCCTTGGCCAATTGCTCAGGTCCATCTGATGGCTGAGGTTGGGAACTGAAAATGTGGAAGAATCCAGAAATACTGATCAGGAGTACTAGCAGACCAAACCCGACTCTCGAGTTATCTTTTACCGTCGAAGGGTGCCGCATCAAATACATTGAGAAAAAGATCATCACTGCCGGGAGGGCTATCGATAGCCCACCGAAAAGTAACCCCGCAGTGTAGTTATTCAGTAGCTGAGCATATTCGTTGTTGGCTAAAAACCAGACATCCACTGCCCCGATCACTCCGAGCAGGAATACCGCGAACGGTGGTCCGTCTCGTCGGTCCTCCTTGGCTATCTTTTCTAAAGCAAACGCCCTAGCCAGCCAGCCAATCAGTGAGGCCCCAGCCATGTATAGCCAAACCAGTGACCTGAAAAACCAGTTCAACTGGCGATCGGGTGCGGGTTTAGAGCCCCTGGGGCTGGGAGCTGAAGTTCTGGATCGAACCGGAGGTTTCTTGCGTGTTGCCATCCACTCAAAAATAACAGCGACCCCCGCCAATACAGGGCAGGCACGGCGGAAAACCTTTCGCTATCGGCTAATAACTACCGGAATAATTACTGGCCTGCGACGGTGATTACGATTGACCCAAGTTCCGATGGTTCGCCTGATTACCTGTTGCAAGGCATAAGTGTCCTTGACCCCTTCATTAGCAGCCTCAGCGAGGGCGGCTTCAATCAAAGGCTTAACATCATCAAATACGTGGTCATCTTCAGCATATGCTTTGGCTCTAATCTCAGGGCCAACCACAACTCGACCAGTATCTGGATCAATTACGGCAAAGATGGAAATGAAACCCTCCTGTGAGAGGAGCCTTCGGTCTCGGAGGTCATCTTCGGTGATTTTACCGACCGTCTTGCCATCAACGTAAAGCATCCCACACTCAACCTGTCCGACAACCTCAGCTCTACCATCAGCTAAATCAACCACCCAGCCATCTTCAATAATGGATACCCGTTCGGTTGGGATGCCGGTTTGCTCGGCCAGTCGACCGTTAGCGATCAAATGACGGAATTCCCCGTGAACAGGCAGGACGTTCTTCGGCTTCAGAAGGTTATAGCAGTAGAGCAACTCACCGGCAGCGGCATGTCCAGAAACGTGAACCTTGGCGTTACCTTTGTGAACTACATTTGCTCGAAGTCTGGTCAGCTGATCAATGACTCGATAAACAGCATTCTCATTGCCAGGAATGAGCGACGAAGCCAAAATAACAGTATCTCCTTCGC
>Ga0222712_10002380_pt1 | contig 21584 bp, 26 predicted proteins | sample C33_657DmetaG_FD_165043 | JGI IMG/M metagenome (GOLD analysis project Ga0222712, IMG submission 165043) | Estuarine water microbial communities from San Francisco Bay, California, United States - C33_657D | ecosystem: Environmental > Aquatic > Marine > Unclassified | place: USA: California... | reverse complement strand
GTACCAGTTTGACGACGGCTCGACGACGTTCGGTCGCGAGATTGTTCTCGCAGATGCCAGAAATTACATCACCCCAGGGGACTTTTCAGACGACGTGAAGACTGGTCGGGCGTTGATTCTGGGTGCGTCGATCCTGCTCCTTGTACTCTTGGTACTCAGACGTTAGACTTTGACAGCCAAGTATAAAACCATCAACTCATTCAAGTGTTTGGGTAAAACAGCACTCATCATGTCAGAGACATATCGAAGTCCTTGACATGCTTGGGATCCAGATGAAATAATAGAGTTGATAAAACTGTACGCACAATACCTTGAATATATACCATCCGCGATATACCGCGTGAGACACGTCCCGGAGATTATTGCGACAAATCGCATAATACGATTCATTTGTGTTACTTACGTATTTAAATTTTAAGTACCTTGGATGACACGACAACCGGGTTTGCATTGCTGAGTTTTTCGAGTTCGAGCATCTTCTTTGCAGACAGCTGAGGACACGTGTGCACCTCGAGCTGGATACACCCCGAACAAAATTTTCCGGTACACAATTTGCACGGCATCACCAGACGCTGACGCCGTGCACATCGTTGACACTTTCCCGTATCCATTACTGTACCTGTGTGTTTTTATTCTAAATGGATGCCGTACTTGACACACTTTCTATACGAGAGGTACAGGTCCCGTTTCATCAATTTGTCAATCTTCTTTTCAGGCAGACTCGTCTCACGCATGTACAGACGCTTCATGTGACGCATGAGGCGATCACATTGACGCATCTCATCCTTCATGTTTTCGTACTTGCCCCAAAACTCGGATCCGAGCTGATGGATCAACAGGTAGGCGTTCGGACGAACGATACGCGTGTCCCCGCCCAGAAATATGAACGTCGCGGCCGAGGCACACATCCCTTCTGCGATGGTGACCACGTGGGACCGGATCGTCTTGAAAAAGTCCATGGCGGCGAGTCCAGCGTGGAGGTCTCCGCCGTCGCTGTGAATGTGAACCCGGACTGTCGATTCGTAAAAGTCACGCTCAATCTTCTTGACGGCTGAGCACAACTCGGCAACCGACTCGACGGAGACGTCACAGTAGAAGAACACGTCGGGTCCTTGTACTTTGATGTATTCGAGTGTGTGTTCGTCGTTCTTCTCCATTATCTTTTACATGTCCTTCTCGTTTTATCACTGGTAACCTCTCATGATGGGCCCGGCGCGTTTGTTTATTTTGGTGACGTGTTTCTTCAGTACAGGCGATCTCGTATTAGGATTTAGGAATAAAACACTTCCTGGCTGTAGTTGACCGAGTCTCGTATTCACCTTCTCGGCAGCGGCATTATTTGTCGTGTTTGCAGACAATCTAAAACCCATCATTCTTGCCATTGTCTTGGGATTATACTGTCTGTAGTGCACGGTTTTACCAGCTTTCCAGTGAATTCTGTAGTATCTATTTTTTAATGTGTTCATCATGACGGCATTTCTCGCCTTGTTACGGAACGCACGTTGAATGGTTTTGATAGCAGCGTTCCTCTTGGCTCCTGCAGCGGCTACCGCCTGTATCTGTCTCAGACGAGCAATCTCCTGGTTTATACGTTTTGTGTTCTCGTTAACAAAATTTTTAAACCCTTTATAAGATATATTGAGAGAACCGTGTCTAATTTTCAAATGGTGAAGTAGTGCTATCTCATCTTGTATATTGGCGGCAGATGGTGGCGTTGGGCGCGCATGCATTTCTCTCAGATCTTTGTTGATGAGTAGGCTGACTCTTAATTTCCTCATTCCATTAGATTCCCTTCCATTAGAGTTTATTACTGTAGGTATAGGGACTCCCCGATAAGTATGACTAGGCAAAGGGTCTGTTGGTATAGGGCCCAACTCCCACATTTAATAATCGACAATATTTTATACTGATCCCCTGGGCTCTCTTGTTTATAGCTCTCGAATATTATTGGAACTCCTTAAATAATACTTGACGAAGAGCCTTCCTGTTTATATTCTTTTCTTTGTCAGGGTGAAGTTTAGATCTATTCCTTACAGTAACTATACCAATATTAGGTATATTAATACCAAGATGATTTCTCGCCATTTTTCTTATAATTTGACGCTTTGTCAGAAAGTGAGGAGGTCCTTTGAACGCGTTGAATCTTTGCTGCCATGCTGTTGTCGCATTGCTTAGTCTCTGTAACTGTTCTGCAGCTCTTTCCCGTTCTCTTTTTTTTTCAGCCGCAGCAGCTGCAGCTGCCGCATTCTTCCGAGCTCTTGCAGCAGCGCCTATAGCCGCAGCACCGCCTCCTCTTGCAGCGGCGTTGTCCGCGGCGTTCGCGTGAGCGTTGGCCTGGTCCGCTGCATGAGCCGCTCCTGCGGGCGTAGACGCGTTACGGGCTCGTTCAGCCGCTGCGGCTGCAGCATTCTCTCGTCTTCGAGCCTCTGCTGTCGCCGCATTCGCCCGTCTCTGAGCTTGATCTCTGGCAGCTCTGGCAGCAGCCGCTTCCCTTCTTGACGCTTCCACTGCATTAGCTCGCGCTCTTTCGTTAGCCGCAGCTGCTTCACGTCTAAGTCTGTTAGCCGCAGCTGCTTCACGTCTAAGTCTGTTAGCCGCAGCAGCAGTCGCCCATGCGTTTTCCATGTTTTCCTCTGGACCTCTGCGTGCAGCCGCATTTTCATTTGCCTTGAGCTGGGCCTCAACTGCGCGATTATAAAGTGGTATGAAATGCTCGGAGAGTCTGCGCGCTGGAGCACCTGGAAAATTGTAGCGGTGTGACTCGTGCGGAAAAAGTATTCGTCTAGCTCTCGTAGCTCCGGCTGTCGTTTGAAGAGTAGCCAAAAAACTGCTGAGTCCTGGAACCCTGTTTAATTCCTTTACAAAATTCTGTCTCGTTGCGAGTACATTCAAAAGGTTCGCAGCACTTGTATAGTTATTCCTCTGTAAATGACGAAGTAGTTCAGTTAGGTTTCCCCTAACATTAACTACCATGGTGGTGATTGTTAATACCTTATGAGAAAAAATTTAAAGACGCTGGATGTCTTTACAGTCATTCTTCTAATTGCGTCGAGTATTTAACTTGTTTGGTATATTCGCTGGAAACCTTGTGTTACCTGTCAGATTCAGCGTCCAGTAGAAACGGTGTCTGTTGGGGTCTGTTGGATATCCCTTTCCTCGTATTCCTTCCTCTTTCACTTTGATGAATCCAAACTTCGTAAAAATATAGAATGAATTGGGGACATTCCGGTACGGTCCTGGTTGACTGTGTGTAGACATGGCATTTATCCGCTTGTATCCTACGTTCTTCGCCGCTCGAATTCCGGCTCTGAGAAAATACTGTTGAAATTTTCTTTTTTCGTAACTGTCATTCGTGTACATACCACACTTGTTTAACGTATTCCCTTTATTCCGGAAACACGAATATGCATTGTTCTTGTTGATATTTTTGTGATACACCTTCACTGTATTGTTTTTTTTGTTTACACGTAAGTTTTGGTTACTATTCGTAATTTTCTTGGCAAAGTTATCCAACCGAGTCATTAATGAAGAGTCAGAAATAAATTCAGGTAGGCCATTACGGCATTTTCATCATCGGGATGATTTCGAATGTAGACAACGTCTTCAAGAGGTCCATAAGTATCGTATGTACCTCTTTCAAACACAGACCGAACAGTCTCTACTGAGTAATTTTTTCGCATTTTGGATCGCAACACTCGGGTAAAAATACAGAGTTCGTCGAGTTCGTTCATTGTTCTCTTAAAGATGTACACCTTTAACTCAATGCGCCAATAGTACATCTCTCATTTGCTTAACTTCTTCTCAAGAAGTTTAATGCGACGTTCTAAATCTCTGGCTTCGCGCAGGTTATCTGGAGTACCCTTAGCGATATGATTTGCCAGTTTAGACTGAGCGGATAATATGTTTTGTCTCATTTTAGCGTTACCTGTCAAGCCACGGTTAGCAGCTCGCGCGGCGCGTTCTGCTTGTGCCGCTGCAGCTGTATTTCTTCTCATTGCCACATGAGAGGCATTAAAACCGTTTGCAATGCGCTTCATCAAATTCATCGCTCTTTCGTTTAAACCTGAAAATTGTTCGTGAGGGTGTTTACCGGTGAGCCCGATAATATTTTTATAAATACTATTCATATTCTTAAAATAATTCTCATATAGTTTAGCGTATTTATTAATGGATTCGTTTTTAATTGTATACTCGTTATTTTTATTGATGTTGTTAAGTTTGGCTCGAGTATTTAGTAGCAATTTTTCAGCCTTTTGTATATGTTCATTGACGAGGTTTATTCTTTTTTGTTCGGCTTCTTTCACCCTCTTTGAAGCGTTATTTGCGGCGTGGGCGTGAGCGTTAGCTCGTTTCGCAGCATTGGCTGCCGCTGCCTCTTTCTTCGCTTTAGCAGCCTGTTCTTCCAGTCTTTGTCCAGCTCGTGCATTTGCATTTGCCTGTCTCTGTGCGCGAGCTCTCGCAGCGTTTCGTTCCGCCGCTGCCTCTTTCTTCGCTTTAGCAGCCTGTTCTTCCAGTCTTTGTCCAGCTCGTGCATTTGCATTTGCCTGTCTCTGTGCGCGAGCTCTCGCAGCGTTTCGTTCCGCCGCAGCGTTTCGTTCGATACTTGAAATTAGATTTTGAAGACGTTCCGCTTGACCGATTAATTGGAAGCTGGTTGATTTAACAGTATTTAACGCTCTTCTCTGATTTAGAATTGCAAGTGTAACTGTGATTCTATCCAGATATTCGGCAAGACCTGGAACACTTACTACGTTTGATATAAAATTATTGTTTTTTTCCACGTTACGCAAATGCACTAAAGCATTTCTATATTTGCCAGTTGTCAGAAGTGTATGTAATCTTTTTAGCCTTTCTTTGGAAATGGATGATACCATCGGTATTATCTTCTGAGAAAAAAACTTAAAGACACTGGATGCTTTTACGTTGTGCCAATAGTATAACAGTCAGTACACTGGTCTTATGAGCCGGTAACCCGGGGGCGGCACCCGGTTGGCGCAGTCATGTAACACCTTAACCTCGAGTTGCGTTCCTCAGCATGGCCGCCTCGACGTTTGCTGCAAAGTTGGCCAAATTGTTGTTGCTCGAGGCCGATGACGCAGACGACGGACGGCGAGAATACTGGTACAAGAGAATCGCCTCATACTTTTTGTTTCTCGGCAAAGCGTTGTATTCATTGTGATACGACGCGTTCAGGAACGCCTTGGCGATACGGTTCTGGTTTGCAACTGGAATGGTTTCCCAGCTTCGCGTCGTTCGTTTCTTTCCGACTGTACGTTCGATACGTCCATTCTGAAGGAATTTATACTTGACACCATTCAATTCGACGTTGTAATTCTTCGTCGCCTTAGCACTTGACAAACCGCTCTTGTACCGGATCCATTGGATAATTTCGGTCGGTTTCATCTTGTTGTTCACCTGAGCGATATTCATGTTCCGTGCGACAGCGACGAGCTCTGGAATCGTGAGCCGAATCGCTTGGCGCCCGTTGATGCGTAGGACACCGTTGAGTCCCACAGTCACTTCGTGTTTCGGTTTGACGTTTATGGTAACAGACGCTGGAATCTTGAATATATTACGAACCGCAGCCGGAATGTTCCGACCCGCCTTGGTGTATGCAGCGATGACCGTCTTGCGTCCAGAAGTAATACCCTTTGGAACTGCAAACCAGTACGGCTGCTGCCCTGGACCCGGTCGAACGTAGAATCCGTTCTTCGTCGCGTTCCAGCTCGGGGCACGGCGGTTCGCGTGCGCGGCCGCCGCCTTTTTCTTCGGACTTTCGAGTGGGACACCTGCGGAAGCAAAAGCGTTTCGAGTCACCCTGGGAATCGGCTGACCGACATTTCTGAACGCCTTGACCACTTTGGGTGCGACGGCCCGGAGATTCATCGGACCCAAATTTATGACACCGGCGTTTGGGTCTCGACGCATAAATCTATACGGGTACATGCGCGGCTTGCCGTTTACACCAGGTCGGATGTAAAATCCGGCATACGGTCGACGAAGTTTGTTCCACGTACCTGCGAGCGGATTCCGCTCCGCAAGTTTCGATGTATTCTTCTTCGAAGCGACGGGTCGACGCAGCGCCGGTGGTCTGGTCGTCTCGAACGCTACAATATACTGGAGTCCGTGTTTCGTGAAAAACTCTTTAAATACTCTGACGGGCTCGTTGATTTCACTTGGGTTTTTGATACCCGTGAAGAGGACAGTTCCATTCTCAAAAAACTGATACGTCAATTCGGGGTTTTTGAGTTTGAGAACAACAACTGGAAATGACCCAAGCTCTGGGCGATACTTTACAGTCGCACCCGGGAGTCGTCTGAGTTCGTGGTTGAGACCCTCGAGATCAAAAGGTTTATTGATATAAAAGATACCATCCACCTTGCGGTACTCAGGTTTGACTCTGATCAGGTTACGGGCACTCCACCCATTCTTGGCGATGGCGATATATGCCTCTTCAGGGTTACCGGTACCGAGAACAGTCACGGCAGTCTTGGTCAACATGACCGTCTGTGTTCCTCGCTTTGCCGTGACGCGCGTCACACCCGTGGAGTCTCCGATCCATTTCCCGTCGGCGTAGCGTATCGACGGTTTTTGACCGGCCCCTCTCACACCAACAACTTCAGTGAATCCACGTGGCGCATTTGTAAAAATCGCAGTCAGATCAACAGGGAATTTAGCAACTGAAATTGTCGAGACGATGCTCGGTTTTGACAACTTGACTATCCCCTGGTTGTTTGTGAAAACACGTTTCGCTCTCCACAGGCGTTGAACCCGTTCCATTACAGTTCAACTAGATTTTTTTCACCACCGCCTTGAGCACCTTTTTCTTGACGGCTGGTTTAGTCACAAACTGCGAGAACACCTTGTCGATATCCTCGTCGTTTGCCATCTTTTTCTTCCTTGACTTTTTCGGTGCCTTGGGGACCGGTGCGACGTAGTGATTCTTTCGACGAAGAGCCTCAATCTCTTCGTCTGTGGCACCCCGGCGTCTGATGTGACTCACGATATCCTCAACGAGTCCGATGGCCGCGTACAGTTTCGGTTTCAGAGGCGGGAACGGAATCGTGTGACGTAACTTGGTCACGATACTATTTTCGATCGGTGCAAATGTGAGCGTCGACCGGTCAACGGCAAAGACGAGTTTCGGAAGCGGTCGTTTGTGCATTAAAGTTATGGCGCGGATTGTTTTTAGAAATGGATTCCGTGCTGGCCAACTCTGTTCTGATTGAAAATTCGCTCCGTGAGCTCATCGGTCTTCGAGTCACAAAGACTATCGCCGAGACCAAGAAGCGTACGGTGTACCGCGAGGGTCTCGTCTACGGGTACGAGTCAGACACGTGGTTTGTCTATGACGACAACTCGGGTGAGACGTTCGAGGTGACGTTTGAGGATTTTATCACAAATAAAATTTTCGTACACCTGGAGTAGATGGAAGAGTGTCCTATTTGCCTCGAGCCTCTTCATGGTACGGTCGTTCACCTCGGGTGTTGTAAAAAGCAGGTGCACATCCAGTGCTACGTATCCACGTGCCCCATGTGTCGCGCCGAACTCCCCAGTCCTCCTTTATCTGAGAGACATGTGATCGTTCCCGTTCCCGTTTTCCCTACGCAGCAGCAGACAAAGACACAATCAGTTCTTGGAGTAATTCTATTTATTATAACAATTGGATTCACTACACTCATCGTCTATCACCCCTGAGTCTCCTCGTCGTCCTCGTCGTCCTCGTACTCGAGACGGGTCGCCAGACGCTCCCGCAGGGTACGGGGCGGGGACATCACCGTCTCAAACTCCTCCTCGTCGTCAGTATCGGCCATCGCCGACCCATGAGTCTGGCAGAGCTCACAGTCGTCGTGAGTCTCCTCATCCAGCTCATGAGTATGCTTAGGCTGCTCCGTCTTCTTCACCTTCTTCGGCTTCTTGACCGGCCCCGCCGCCGGACCACGGGGCGTCGGGGTCGGGGCTGCCGGCTTCTCAGCCGCCTTGAGGTGGACGCGGCACATGCATCCACCCGCCAAAGCCTTGAGAGAACACGGCTTCCCCTTGGCCGTCACCGCCGTACATTTGCTGGTCGGTACCGGCGTCGTCGGCTCGGGCTCGGGATTCGTCGACACCTTGGCCGCCCGCTTCTTCTTGGTCTTGGTCTCTTTGGCCGGAGTCACATCCACCGGAAGGTACTTGGTCACGAGCTCGTCAATGTCGAGGTTCTCACCGTCCGCCACACGAGTCAAGACGGCGACAATCTCACGACGCAGAATCTCGTCAAACATCTGGGCAAAGGAAGAGGAAGCCATTTCGAGTTGTTTTGTTGGTTGATGTTTTGTCGTTTGTCGTCTCTAGGCGAGCTCATGACACTTTTTTCTGAGAAGTATTATGTCACCCAAAATATCGTGCCGATGCGCCGAACCCGTGAGTGCGTCTCTTACAGTATACGCGATTCACGAGTTTTGGAAGTACAATAAAGACCACAGGTTGTACAACGAAGAAAAAGAGCGAAGTGACCGTCTCTTAAAGGAACTCATTGCTCTTCGCCTTAAAGAAGGTCAAAATTATATAGACGATGAAATCAAACACACGCACATCCCTAAAGCTCCAACTGAAAATGGATTTTTTGAATTTTTAAACCTCATGACGTGTGGATTTTTTCGTTAAGCAAATTTTTCAACTGGAGCTGAACAGTTGAAAAATCGCTCCCGGCAGGTTTCGAACCTGCGACTTTAAGGTCGCGAAGCGGGGAACATGTTCCCCCTAACAGCCTTACACTCTACCAACTGAGTTACAGGAGCCCCGGGTCTGACTTGGGTGATTCGAACACCCGACCAGCGGAGCTACAATCCGACGCGCTACCACTGCGCCAAAGTCAGATGAACCTTTTAACGACATGCTCGGGTCGAACAACCCTGGTGGGGGTTGAACCCACAATCTCAAGATTAGAAGTCTTACGCATTATCCGATTATGCTACAGGGCTTTCCAACGAGACGATACACTCTTTGCGTGACGCAGATAACCCCGTCCGACAACGGGTGGCTGTAGCCAGTACCGACGTATAATGTTCACGGCCCGTCGGCGTAAAATCCTATTCCGAAGCGCCTGCGCCTTTGGAAGAATTTCCTTATATCTGTTTGCCGAGAGTTGTTTCGCGTACCAATTTGGTGTTCCAAAGTTTGGCGCGTATGCTTTCTGAGCGTTGTGATGGATCATCGTTTTCGTGTTACGCTTAAGAGCTTCGTTGAGCTTCTTACGCCACTTTACCTGTTCGGCATAAATTGCATTTCTCTTGGCGTTTCGAATTTCTTTATTCGCGCGAGTGGGTGGAGTACCGTATGTCACTGAAAGCATGCGTCGGCTCAGATAATTCAAATATCGCTGTATGTGTTCCGCCTCAGTCAACAGAGGCATCACTACTCATACGACAGAAAAAAATGCCCCAGAGGTGAATCGAACACCTGACCTCCTGCTTACAAAACAAACGCACTACCGACTGTGCTACTGGGGCTCTCTTGTACTATTAGAACGTGAAAAAACTTTAAGCCATTTAAACGCGTTTGTCGTCCCCCGAAGACTGAAACCACTCAACCGTCTTCTTGATACCGTCCTCGAGGGATGTGTACTCGAACACAAGGTCAGTGTGCTCTGTCGTCTTTTTGAGCTGACCGTTCGTACGCGTCGTGTCATAGACGACCGGTCCAGTGAATTCAAACGCATCGACGATGAGTTTTACGACGTGTGAAAGAGGCACCTCGGCGTTTGGTGGACACATCACGAATGGGCGATCAAGAGTCGTATAGTTCTGGAAGGCCCATAAAGTCAAGCGGGCGATATCATCACTGAAGATGAATTGTCGTTGGGGTGTCCCGTCACCAGCCACGACGAACGGTGTCCCGTCGCGTTTCGCCAGATGACACTTATGGATGAGAGCAGGTATGACGTGCGCATTCTCTAGATTGAAGTTATCGTACGGACCGTATATGTTTGTCGGAATGACACAAAAGTAGTCACGACCGTACTGCTGCCGATACGCCCGACAATGAATATCAACCATCCGTTTCGCGTACGCGTACGCCTGGTTACTCGTATGCGGTGGACCAGCGTGGAGCATGTCAACCGTCATCGGGTACCCCGGTGCTGGATCTGGAAAAATACACGTCGACATGTAGCACATCACGCGCTGAATACCAAACTCATGCGCGACCCGAAGAACGTTGGTGTTCATGAGCATATTATCTTCGTACATCTGAACTGGCTGAGCCATGTTCTTGAAGACGCCACCGACGTTTGCTGCAAGATGAATCACGCCATTGAATGGGGCATGTCGTGTAAAAAGTGCCCGAACTTGTTCCACATCACGTAGATCAGCATCTTTTGATGACGTTGATATCCAATCAACGCCTTCAAGGGACGTCAACGCTCGCCCAACGAGACCAGAAGCACCCGTCACGAGAATCTTCATTCATTAAAATACATGTCATCTTTTTAGTTGGAGACAACTTCAAAAGGAATATTTCCGTAAATAGCAGCCATATATCCAAATGTAGACAGACCAGGAAGTTGTGGAAAATTACCACCCGTGATGTACAGCCGAGGACAGCGACTCAGTAAAAAAAAGTCAACAAAAATATTTCTGCGATCTTTTTCTGGAGCGTCCGGGCATTCATCATGCACGACCGCGATGGTCGTATCGAGTGTTTTCGCATCCGGAAAAAGTTTTTTCGTCTCTGGAGAATCACTTGCGAGAAAAATAGGATTGAGAGCTCGCGCGACATCTATAAAACGCTTCATAGCATGTTCATTTGCGAAAACGTCCGTTTCTTTCTGAACCACGACCCGACTATCGTTTGACGCCGCGCCTCGGCGAATATGTATACCAGCATTTATATTTTTAATGAGATGGTCGTGTTGTTTCAGGAGTGTTTCGAGCTCCAGAGACGGTGTTACGAGTTTCCGAATCATAGGGTGAACATTCTGGATAGTAAATGGATTGATATAAATTTTCGGTTCGTACACTGGAAGATCGGTTCGTTCCGTGATTGGGAAATGAAACGTGAGCCATCGGCCGAGCTCGTAATCCCTTATTGACTCATGAACGACACCGTCGGGATGATGCACAAAAAAATCACACAACATGATCAGTGTATTTGCAAAGCCTGCACCTTTATGCGGGTACATTAACATTTCATAAACTATACAACTTAATTTTTAAGCGCGTAAACTCTTCGTAACCCGGGGAACACTGACCTCGGATTCTATGCATAATAGTATTTTCTATTGGTCTCAGACGACATAGTTCTATCAGCCAAGCAAACGAACTATCGTATCCATGGTATTCCTGTGCTCGTTCAATAAGTGTACAATAATCAAATATATTATTGGATTCTATAGGAAAAAGATCCTTACCTATACGAACAATAGGCAAATCACTTTGAATCTGAATTGGTTTGTATCGAGTCGGGTCATCGTGCACGATTATGTACTTATCTGTACCGAGATACTTGATAACTTTATCATAAAAAGCTTCTTCATCGTCTCTGGAACGAAGTACAAAAAATTCTTGAAAACGAACCAACGGGTTTAACCCTGCATTTACATAAAATGCGTCACACCATGGTTTAACATGTTCCCAATCTGGTCCTAAAAATATACCCGTCGGTAAGATATTTGATTGACTCTTCGCTTTTTCAAATAAGTCTTCATCATCATCTACCGGGACGACCGTGACGGATGTTCCAAGATCACGGTACATGAAACGGATATTTTCTGCGTATTGTTTTTTGGCGTACGTAATGACATCGAACTTTTTAGCATAATAACGAATCATTCCATTACATACTATACCATCTCCCATACCGAGATGGGTCACAATCGTGATATGTGAACGAGGATCCTTCGGGGTATATTCAGTGTATTGTTTCTGTTCGGCAATATCAGAATTTTCATTTATCGAACGTTTTAGTTCAGCACGTTTGTCATTTGTGTGATATACTAAACGCGCTAAACGAATGAAATCAGGACTAAAGTCTTGATTCTTTTCATGTAAACGAATCTCATTTTCCACGTCCCATAGAATCTTATTCACATGGTAGAGTTCTTCGATAGAAAATGATACATGGGGTTCGAGTAAAGCCATTTCATTCTTTATACACTCAAGCTTTTTTTCATCAGTGATGTATTTGAGCTTTATGTTTAAAATAGACAGTTTGTCCGCTATTTCACCTAAAGAAACTTTCACCATCGACATATCTAAGGGGATAATCACAGTTAACTTTATATGGGTCAAATAAATTCCGACTCTGTATTCGGGTCCTTCATTACAAAATTCTCGAGTGATCCGAAAGTAAAATCAATAGTTGACGTCGGTTCATGGAATGGTCTCGGATCTACAAAGTGCATCATGGATGGCATCCAAGAACGTACAGACGTTCATGTGTACAGTTACGAGAACAAAAAAGAATTCTGGGAGGTTGCTCATAAAAATTGGGAAAACAACGAAAAAATTTCAGTAATTTATGGTCGGTTGACGAATCGCATAATGTCCCGAGAAGAGATCGAATCGCACCCAAAATTCGCAAATGTAAAAGATCATTACGTCTTATGGTACGAAGACGATGTAAAGTGTTTCAAAGAATCTCCGTCTGTACAGCCACCGGATAAAATTGATCTCGTTGTTTTTGACGGTGGTGAGTTTTCAACGCAAGGTGACTGGGACGTTATTTCTAAATATAAACCACTGTATATAGCACTCGACGACACGCATGTGATCAAGTGTTCATTTATCGAAGCCGAACTTGAAAAGAATCCCGAATATATCAAAGTTGCATCAGGAAATGATAGAAATGGGTGGTCTATTTTCAGGTGCACGAATCTCCCATAGTTCCGTGATCCTTTCGTGGCTTTTCGTGTTCATCAAACCCCAAACCCATGTGGCCATCGACTGTCCACGATTCTGTCATCCACGCATGTTCTTTATACCCGAGTTGACACACGTCAAGCTTCATATAGTCCCAAACATGTCGAGCAAGGAAAACCTGATCAGCCACATACTGATGGAAAACAGCATACTGATTCATGAATGGAATCAATTCGCTTGGTAATGAGCCTTGTACACCGAACATACCAGCCATGATCGGCCAGTCGTAATGGCTCGGATGGTCTTTGATTGTAAGAAACTTTTTGTCCGAAGCGACCCATTCGTCGACGCATCGTACGTCCCGCCATGTGATTCTTGAATCGATGTCCCGAATCAAGACACGTTCATGACAGGGCTCAAACAATGGACGAAAACGCCAAAAAGTGCCGTATGTTCCCTTTGGCTCGACGCGAATCGTCTCCACACCAAGATCACGAAGTGTCGTGAGAAGTTCATCGTTGATGCTGTCGTTGTGATACATGCGCACCGTCCAATCTGGGAAAAATTCCCGACATTGCTTTGCATTCACAACGGCACCATGTAGAAACATAGACCGAGTACCCCATAGGCTGTACGAAATGATCTTCGTCATTTTCATTTAAGCTCAAGTAACCTTTATTTCAGTCAACATCTGAACCTCTTGATCGAGCGACACGTCATTTATTCCGGCGAAGATCGCCTTGGACTTGAGTAGACGTCGAAGTTCGTCGATGTGCAGAAACCGAAAAAACTTCTTCTTCATGCTGATGTTCATGAACGGCATCTTGCGGTCCCAGAGAGCCTGACACACGGGCCACGTAACGGAACGCAACTCATACAGTTCCCCTTCATGAGCATCGAGGCGTGGCAGGACCACTTCGCGCAAAAGACGCGAAATATCCTCGACGTTTGACATCTAGAACTAAAATGGTCCTTTAGTTCTAGATGGAAAAGGTGGTATGGGATACTTTAAAACCAGTATTACGCGAACGACTCATTGAAAAGTATGTCCCTGCCGAGCCCGTTAACGATGACCTTGTGTTCAAGTTGACCGCCTTTTACTGGCTCGGTCAGGAACTCGTCGGCAATTGGAAAACGGGTAAACGGCTCACGATCTATCAGAAGACCCAGCTTTTAAAGTTACTTGTATGGAATCTTTCCAGAGCGCAGCAGAAACAGACCGCTTACTATGAGGACGAGACCGAGATAATGATTCCACGAATCGAAACGCTCGCCGAGTATGAAATACGCCGCAAGGGTCTCTATGATTCCGGACAGACCATCCCACATGCCGTTGACGTACATGACGTTGCCCTTTGTGAGACTTCGGATGAGGAAGAATATGACACCGGCATATCCAGCGAGACCGCCGAACAGATTGCCCAGTTGGTGCTCACGTGCAAAGAACTTGAGTTGAAAGTCTCCTAGAATTTCAGCGAGCGTCAACCCTGTGAGGTCCAACAGACTCATTTAAAAGAGACGAATGTTTTTTATTTATGGGGTCCCGAGCGGCAATCATTTCAGGCGTGACGGGTCAAGATGGATCGTACCTCGCCGAGTTTCTTCTCTCAAAAGGCTATGACGTCTACGGACTCGTCCGATACGCCTCCGAACACAAACGCGAGCGTATCGATCACATTCAGGGTCTCAAGATCGTTCGAGGTGATCTTACAGATTCTCCGCGTCTCTCTACAATTATTCGCGATGTGGCTTCTGGTGGCTACGAGCGTATTGAGGTGTATAACTTGGCTGCACAGTCTCATGTTAAGGTTTCTTTTGAGCAGCCTGAGTTTACTGCCAACGTCGATGCCATCGGAGTCGTCCGATGGCTCGAGTCGATTCGTCTCTGTGGATATCCACTTGAGCGATTCCGTTTCTACCAAGCTGGAACCTCCGAGATGTTTGGAAAGGTTCTTGAGACTCCACAGACGGAGTCCACACCATTTTACCCTCGAAGTCCGTACGGGTGTGCTAAGCTTTTTGGATACTGGATTACAAAGAATTACCGAGAGTCTTATGGGATGTACGCCTGCAACGGCGTCTTGTTCAACCACGAGTCCGAGCGTCGCGGTGAAGAATTTGTGACGCGTAAGATTACCAAAGCGGTTGGAGCTCGTCAGTTTCCCATCGTGCTCGGGAATCTGGACGCCAAGCGTGATTGGGGCCACGCCCAGGATTATATCGAGGGGATGTGGCGTATCATGCAGCAGGATACACCCGACGATTACGTCCTGTCGACCGGTGAGACACACTCAGTCCGTGAATTTGTCGAGGTGGCTCTCGAGTGCATCGGGAAACGTATCGAGTGGCACGGATCAGGCGACACGGAATACGGGACGGACCTTATCACCGGCGACACGCTCGTTCGCGTCAGTCCAGAGTTTTACCGACCAGCTGAAGTGGATCATCTCATCGGCGACTCGACCAAGGCGCGCGAGGCGTTTGGGTGGGCCCCGAAGATTTCATTCACTGAGCTCGTTCGACGAATGGTGAAGTCGGACTCTCAGGCCTCTTAAAACCTTTCCGCCTATGGCGGAAAGTCCGCCGTACAGTACCGGCAAATTTAGGCGCTTCGCGCCTAAAGTCTAAAAACCCTAAAAACGTATGGTGAGTTTCCAAGCCGTCGCGTGGTACGGCGAGGATACAGACGATGCGTACGTCATCCACATTTTTGGGCGAACCGAGGATGGACGGAGCGTCCACGTCGAAACACCGTTCGAGCCGTACTTTTTCGTCAAAGTACCGCCCGATCGTAGTCACAAGGCGCTCGTCCAAGAGATTCAGCCTTTTAGCTCGGCAGTCATTCGACGCAAAGACCTCTGGGGGTTTCGAAATCAGGAGGAGTACACGTTCCTGAAACTCGGATTCAGAACGCTCGCGGAGATGAAAGAGTGTCGACCCCGTGGTCTCAAGGTGTATGAGAAGAATCTCGATCCGGTCTTGCGTTTCATGCACCGAACCGAGATTAAGTCGACGGGGTGGGTCCAAGTTCCCGATGACGCGAGTCCGGGTCACGATTCGTCATGTGACGTGGATCTCTGTGTTTCGGATTGGCGAACCCTGAAACCGGTCGACCGTGATGACATTGCACCCCTCCGCATCGCAAGCCTGGATATTGAGTCGTACTCTGAATCGGGGGCGTTTCCAAACGCATTCAAAGAAAACGACACGTGTTTCCAGGTGGCTGTGACGACAAAAGAGTTTGGTCGCGAAGGGTACAAGGACCGACGGTGTTTCTGTGTGAAGCAGACGGCGGGACCCGAATGTGAGTCATTCGAGACGGAGCGTGAAATGCTCGAGCGACTCGGGCGATACCTCCGCGAGCTCGATCCGGACATTGTTACGGGCTGGAACATCTTCGGGTTCGACTTGGAGTATCTGTACACACGAGCCGTCGTGACTGTCGCCGGACCGGACGCACACATGTGGGGTCGTCTGCGCGGCGTGCCGAACGAACTCATCGTAAAACGCCTAGCATCCAACGCCCTCGGGTCCAACGATCTGAAGATGGTGCCCATGATCGGCCGGTACGTCTTTGACATGTTCCAGGACATTAAGCGCGAACACAAACTCGAGTCGTACTCGTTGAACAACGTCTCCAAGGCGTTCCTGAACGACCAGAAAATTGACATGCCCGTGAAGGAGATGTTTTCGCGGTTCCGGGGTGGTGACCCGGTACTCCTCGGTGAGGTGGCTGACTACTGTATCAAGGATACGGAGCTGCCGCATCGCATCTCTGAAAAGCTGTGTCTGATTCAGAACCTGGTCGAGATGGCCAAGGCGACATGGGTCCCTTTGTCATACCTGAGCGAACGCGGTCAACAAATCAAGGTGTTTTCGCAGTTGGCACGCAAGGCACGCGACCTCGGATTTATGATCCCGACGTTGTACTCTAAAGCGACTGGTGATGAGAAATACCAAGGAGCAACCGTTCTCGATGCGCAGACGGGTGCGTACTATGGTCCTATCACAGCCCTTGATTTTGCAAGCCTGTATCCAAGCATCATGCGTGCTCATAATCTGTGCTATTCAAGTCTGGTTATCGACCCCAGGTTTGCCAACGTCCCGGGAGTCACCTACGAACAGTACGGACCGTACCGTTTCGCTCAAGGAGTTCCTAGCCTCCTCCCAGCCATTCTGAACGAGCTCGCGGCGTTTCGAAAAAAGGCGAAGAAACTGATGGCGGCTGCAGAAGGGACGCCGATGGAGGCGGTCTACAACGGCCAACAGTTGGCGTACAAAATCAGTATGAATTCCATCTATGGGTTTACGGGTGCTGCCAAGGGTATGCTTCCGTGTGTAGCAATCGCATCTACTGTAACGATGCGTGGGCGACAGATGATCGAAGAGACGAAGAACTACGTCGAAGCCAACTTTCCGGGCGCCAAGGTGAGGTACGGAGACACGGATTCGGTGATGGTTGAGTTTGACGTCCAGGGACGCAAAGGACAAGAGGCGATCGATTACTCGTGGGCCCAGGGTGAACTCGCGTCCGAACAGTGTTCGAAGCTCTTCAAGGCACCGAACGACCTGGAGCTCGAAAAGGTGTACTGTCCGTACTTTCTGTATTCGAAGAAGAGATATGCCGCTAAAATGTATGAGGGTAAATCCAACAAGGACGGGTCGCCCGTTTTGAAAGAGGATGGGTCCCGTCTCGTAGTCTTCAAAAAGATTGACGTCAAGGGTCTCCAGGTGGTTCGACGAGATACGTGTATGTACGTTCGAGGCGTCCTCAAACACCTGCTGGATCTCGTGCTAAATTCCGAGGATCCGCGACCCGCCATAGAGTACGCGAGGACGTCGGCTCGAATGCTTCTCAAGGGAAAGGTGGACCCGAAGGAGCTCATGATGTCGAAACAGCTCGGGGCGGATTACAAGACGCGCGTGCCACACGTCGAGGTCCGGGACAAGATTCGTAAACGCGCACCGGGGTCTGAGCCACAGAACGGGGATCGTGTCCCGTTTCTGATCACCAAGACACCCGGACTCTTGTGCGACAAGGCGGAGGACCCTTCGTGGGTCACCGAACACAAGATTCCTTTGGATTACGTGTACTATTTCGAACACCAGCTCGTCAAACCCGTGTGTGACCTCCTCGAGCCGCTCGTGGGTGCCAATCCATTCCAGACCATCTTCAAGTCGGTCGACTACCTGACGACACCGTCAATCGAGCGTTATTTTCTCAAGGTTATATAAATGAATAAACTCCGTGCGAATAGTCGGCAATGGGAACTTGCCCGCTTAGAACTCAATGCCCTCCGGAGGAATCGTACGGCTACACAAACAAACTTCAAAAGAGTCTACAATAAACTCGAACCACTCGAAAGACAACTTCTTATTAATGTTATAAAGGCTCGCCAGGCTTTTAAAAATCGCCCGAGAGGAAATTTCGGTAATGTGCCTCTCGGCATTCCGATGAATCAAGTTGCAGCGCATATGAATAGAGTTCGAACGGCCCAGAGAAATTCAGAGAATAAAGCGTTTGTGACTCGAATGTATTTCGCTCTCCTCGCAAAACCGGGTATTCCTTCACGAAAGGCTAAAACGATTCAGCGTTTTGCGCGCGGTTTTATAACTCGCAAACGTCTGAATAACCCTACGTGGGGAAAGCCTTCGTACTCGAACGTTGTCAGAACCGGAAACGCACGTCCGCTCGGAACTCGTGCTGTATATGCGAAGCTATTTAAACACATTTGACCATGAAGAACCATGGAACAACAGATTGCTCAGCTTCTAGAGGATGAAGTGGAACGTCGAGTCCTCGAACGCATGACAACAGCTCTTGAAAAGATTAGTCGGACGTTTGACATTTCTTTGCAACAGCTGCTTCGGACCGCGAGTGAAAACACAACCAGTGTTTGGAATGGGAACGTGTGTCACGGCGTCACGGCCAAGAAACAAAAGTGTATACGGCGCGTCAAGGATGGGTCTGGATATTGTTCATGTCACGTGTCTCAGAAGCCTGTCCAGCGTGTCATCGTCCCGTCGAGGTCCCAGTTGGCATTGTGTACTCCGCACACACATACTTTACCGCCGATGTTCCTCGAAGGATGCCCGGCCTGTGAACGCGGACGAAATGCTCGAATAGACATTTAGTTTCGACGACGACGGTTGTTGTTGTTCCGACGGCGAGGTGTGTTTGCGTTCGGTATACGGTTGTTCCGACGACGAGGTGTGTTTACGTTCGGTATACGACGATTTGCCGTAATGCGACGAATTAAATTGCGTACTATCTGGGGCGACAGATTGAGTATAGGACGAGAAGACATTTTAGTATTACAGAAGAAAAAAAATCTCCCTCTCAGAGTAGAAATGGCGGGTGGTCTCTTCCCTGGAAAACCGTTCGAGTTTAACGTCAAGTGTATCGTGTTTTCGCTTTTGCTTTCACTTGGGTATTGGTACGCACCTCACAAAAACCTGTGGGTGCTCGCCTTTTTGATCTGGTTCCCGTACATCGCACTCGCATGGTACGACTGGAGTTACAACTGTGAGAACAAACTCCAGCCGACGGCTGTTCCGTTCGGGCGGTATATTTGGCTACCATTCAAGCCACCGGGGTACAAACAGGCTTTCGACGATCTTCCACCTGAAAAGATTGCCATCATGGATCGCGTCGACCACCTCGCGGGGTGGACTTTGGTTGCCGCAGCAGCGACATGGTATTTGCTTAAAACCAAGCGTACTTAAACCATTATGTCGACGAAGAGCGACCTTCTCCTTGAGGCGCTCCGTCGATTTTTTGAAGTACCAGAAAATGCTCAACAACTCAAGGATATCCTTGAACATCGACGCGGTGTGTCTCTCAGGAATCTCGAATGGTTCGTGACAAACTATTCTCGTCAGAAGAACGTGACATATACGACATCAACCGGGCGGCAGTTTACTGTTCATGTGGCGTACAAGTCGTCGCTGGATGGTTACTCGAAAAAGTTTTTTGACCCATTTTGTCGTACGGAACGTATCGAATTCATGGGGTTGACGACGACTGTCGCTCAGCTCAATTTCATTCGATGGTGCATCGTCAATGGTATAGTCGACTATATTACAGACAAGGGTGTTTTACGTGTTCGGCGTGAAGAAATAAAAACCCCTCCTCTTGGTAGAGATGTCATCAGCCCAGATTCAGCTGGCTGCTGCTCGTGACGTGTTTCTGTCTGGTAATCCAGAAAGAACCTTTTTCGAAGGAAATTATAAACCTCTAAAAAATAAGACGAGGCAGACGTTTGAGTACCCATTTGATAACCCAGTGACGACGTTTGGACAAACGGGTATTTGTACAATTCCTCGAAAAGGCGACACGGTCACGGGTGTAACACTGAAAGTCGTACTGCCTCAAATTTATACTCCGATCAGTGAAGCAATGTACGTTTATCCAAAACCTTCAAGTCGATTCGATGGTGCTCTGTATACTCAGATGCCACTTGTATCAGTCACAAGCACAGGAACTCAAATTACGGTCGTGACCTCAAATCCAAGTACTATCAACGTCGGGGATCCCTTTATTCTTCTGGGTACTGAACTGTTCGATGGTGATTACATCGCCGCGACAAAAATTGACACAAATACGTTTACGGCTGTATCCAATGCACCCGCAGCCGTGTCAACGACGGGGTCTCTGAGTATGTTGGACGTTCGCCCTCGTGACGTCACTGGATACTTTTCGACTCAAAATTTCACGTTATGGAGTGAGGATTACACGGATACACCTGTATCTCTTGCGTCTTTAAATGGAAATGGAACTATAGTCACTGCCGTCACCACCGTTTCACACAGCCACCTCATTATGGGTTCGACGGTCATCATTGACGGTGTCATTGGTGGTTCAGGAATTTTTAATGGTACATTTACAGTCTTGACGTATGATGAACCGACAAAAACATTTACGTACGCGGCATCTGGAATAGGTGTTCCAGACTTTAGCAACGCTCGTGTACGCTCTCCCGCAATGAGCATCCAGTATGATCCCGTCCTCAATGTGTTTAATTTTTTGAGCGTCGTATTTACATCGATTCGCTTTGCGACTGCAGAAGATGCTGCTTTTTGGGGGTTTGATTTTCGACAAGGGCCTACATTTCCGTTTGTGAATGGAAAACTGACGTCCCAGTGGACGCTCGTACAAGGGGGATGGATTTATGGATTTTTGCCACCGACTGATTCATCGTATGTAGATTCGGTCGCCAATAAACTCATCAAGAATGTTCGAGTCATGATTGGTAAACAGACAATTAATGAATTTTCGGGAGAGTACATCGAACTCTACAATGATCTCAATACGCCTTATGAAAATCAAGCCATTTACAAACTTCTCTGTGGAAAATACGATACGACCCAAGCGAGTCGCTCTCGTACGTACTATGTCAAAATACCTCTTGGATTTGAGTCGTTACCACATCTGAAGTATCAAAACCTCGAGATTCAAATTGATTTTGACATTCTGAATAATCTGTCGACATCAATCAATCCAGGTGTTGATTTTTTCGATCCATTGTCATACACGACGTTTGACGCGACAGACAATGTTCCAGCTCTGAACGGTGAACTCATCAACACAATTGCGACACTTTCATTCGAGCAGTACATTATTTTCAGAACCAAGGCGGGGTCGATCGTCATCTACGACAGTACGAAAAGCATCAGTGATCCGGGGTCATACTCTGTGATTTCAGCGTACTTGTATGCAATCGGTGACGCGTTCTTTACAGA
>Ga0222712_10002378_pt1 | contig 21587 bp, 9 predicted proteins | sample C33_657DmetaG_FD_165043 | JGI IMG/M metagenome (GOLD analysis project Ga0222712, IMG submission 165043) | Estuarine water microbial communities from San Francisco Bay, California, United States - C33_657D | ecosystem: Environmental > Aquatic > Marine > Unclassified | place: USA: California... | reverse complement strand
TTGAGCCACAGATCATGGTTCTCATCCACCTCTTTAACACGAGCCACTAACTCTTCATCACTCAATCCCCTTGCATCGATGCACCCTTCCATATCAAAATCCGTCTCAACATCAGGAGCCCCCCAATAAATGGGCACACACCCAGCCACCTTGGCATGAAATAGTTTCTCTGTGACATAGCCTGGAGAGGCTGCATTTTCATACGCCAGACAAAAGCGGTACTCCTTGAGAAACTCGACCTTCCTCTTTTCTCCTCCCCCTCCTCCTGCTCCTGCAAAGAGCCCGTCTCCTAGCGTATTATATAAGCGCCCCGCAGAATCAACTTCCTTATATTTACATAAGGTGTGAAAGGCATTGTTTCGTACAGGCTGAGATCCATTAGAGACAATAAAGGCACAAAACTTGTCTCGGCGTTCGGTGGACACGCGATCTAAGGAAACAGGGATTGGATTCTGAATCTTCGCATCGGCCTTGAACCAATCGATTTCCAGCACCCATAAGGGAAGACGGATATAGTTATCGGTACGTCGTTCAAAGCCGAGATTTAACAGAATATCCTTGCGCCGAATAGGTGGACTATTTTCCCCTGTATAATGGATCTTGGGAACGGTGGTTGATTCCCAGGAGGAACCGAATGGACCAAAGATCAGGACATCAGGTGTGGAGCTCACTTCAATGGTATGGGTAGGAAAGGTATGTTCAAGCAGCAGGGTGAAGAAGTTATAGGAAGGATTAAAATTCTCCCACATATCGGAAAATCCGATGCGAAGGACGGGCTTTGCCTTTGACTCGGCAGTCAGCTTTATTAGAGGTGCAACTTGAAGAGCTTGCACAGCTTGCACAGCTTGCACAGCTTGCACAGCTTGCACAGGTTGAACACCTTTACTCACCTCATCCCATCGTGTTCGTATAGACTCAGATAATATGCCAAAGCGATGCAGAATATCTTTGCGTAAGCTAAACAGATCCATTGACCAATTCGCAACCCTTTTTACTGCAGCACATCCTTGCGTAATAGAATTATTCGGGTAGTATCCTTGCTCAACACCGCTTAACGAGCACAATAGTTCAGAATTATGTACGAGAGGGATGCCACACCATAAGGCTTCTAAGTGATAGGGACGGATGGTAGTGAACCGAGAATGGGCAATGATCAAGGTATTTTTTGCGCAAGGAATCTCAGCGATCCGTTGCCGTCCAACAAAGGTTCCTGGTTGATCCAAAAGATTCGCCCACAGATTTTTCTGGAAATATTCAGAATCTTTTAGCAGATCAGTATTGTGCACCTTCAGAGGCAACCCTTTACAACTCTCCTTGTATATACACAAGGGAATCACACAGCTGCTCATGGACGTCGTATTTGTCTCGCAGATCCGAATCTCGGTAGGCTGCCCTTCGACATAGCTCTGTTGCCAGATGGGGAGAGGGGTTTCCTTGCGAAAGGTTTCCACGGCGAGAGCTGACCAGAGAAAGGGGACTTTGCGGACAGGACGACGGGTCAAGAGTTCCAAGTACTGAATATCGTCACCAGTACATAATTCTTCGTATACCCACGTCTCAGCAAGGCCTTCCGTACTCCTCGGAGCCAAGGTATAGGGAACCACACAGGATTCCATGTCGAGAAAGAGAGGAGATTTGCGCACAATCCAGACACAAGGGGCTAAGGAGCGAAGACGGGGTGCCATGACCACTTCCAGGATAAGATCAAACTGGCCGGTAACCACCTCACCCTCTTTAACACATGGCCAGTTCCCTTTGATGGACTGAATATCATCCCACCAGAGTTGATCGCTGGTTGAAATAAAGCTGCAGGTATTTCCTAAAAAGGAATATAATTCCATCAATGCCAAAGCGGCTTGTGAGGCGCCACAACTGAACACCGAGTGCTTGAAGAACACGGTGATTCCGAGTTTCATTTCTCTTTCTGCTATACATCCTATGGTTGGGATTTAACCTCGCAGCAGACTCTGCCTCAGATTCCAAGCAGAGCCGCCCATGCTCGCTGAACATCTGGGTTATAGGGGGAATGTCTCCATGTCAAGGTTTTCGCATGCGACGTAAACGTTTCAATCGTCTCGCCATGCCGAAATGTCCGTTCTAAAGCCGCCACCCCAGCTGCAATATCGGAATTAGGATAATAGTATCCATAGGGCGACCAATCACTCGCATTGTGGATGACGGGATAGAGGCAATGGAAATATTCCAGAACCATATAATTGTATTCATTGTTCCATTGGTGGCAAATAGGGATAGCGGAGGGGAAGGAGGTCAGAATATCGATAATGGTCATGCGCCCATAAAACTCGACTTTGCCATCACGAATGAGATCAAAGGAGGAGGCCAGAGATGACTTGAAATAGGGAAGAACTTCCAGACGATTTCCATTGACGATGACAACCTTTCCTGTCCAACCAGGATTCTTTCGATACCAGGATTCCAGGATACAGAGGGGCACCAGGGACGTTTTCTGGAAACTGATATTAGGTTCAATCAATAAAAACACCTCTTCCCCTTTGACAGGAGGAGTCCATCGAAAGGAACGGGTGAATCCAGCAGTAAGCACACAGGGATCCCAGACATAAGGGGCGATCGCATCACCCTCGAGGCTGACTCTGTTCACACACTTTGCATACTCGAGATGCTGGGCATAATGAGGAGATACCCACACATCATCGACATCTCCGATATAATGGTGAATGAAAAACATCCCAGGATAGCACAGGGGACTTTCAATATCAATATTCAAAATATTGCCTAAATATAATTTGTAGATTCGACTTCCCCCTAGGCGAAGATACTGTTTCACGACGATATCGATGCTCATAGCGATTTCAATGTAGACGGCCACACGAATCCCAGACGTTACAAAGGCATCCATGGTGATCATGTTCAGATCCTTCATATAGGGGGGGGCATTCTTGGGTAAGTCTTGTACCAGAAGAAGGGGAGCACATCCCATCGATTGGAACATGCGATAGAGAATGTAGACATTCTGCACTAGGCCATTGTTAAAGATGGTGTCCATGTCAATGGTGGACGATCCAATCATGACGATATTCTTCGTCCCCTCGTAGGGAAGGATTTTCGTTGTCGGACGATACTCGGTCATACCTGGCAACTTCTCCGGAATTGCAGTCATACTGTATATACGCCGGCGTTTCCTTTAACCAACCTAGACTCATTAGCCTGGCTTAGCCAAGCCTGGCTACTTCGTTAGCCAATCCTGGCTACTTCGTTAACCAATCCTCGCTTGAAGCAAGGAAACCTGTGTCTGCAGAGCCGCTATACTTATTTGCTGAGATGACACGGTAGCTTGCAGAGCCGTCACGGTGGCTTGCAAAGCGGTCACGGTGGTCTGCAGAGTCTGAAGTTCATTCTTCCCTGTAACACTGGTCTGAACATTTTGCAGAGGCACTATATTGGCAACAAATCGGGAAGAGCTACTTTGCATGTCTGTTAGAGGGATGAGATTCAGCTCTAGCTGCTGCCGCAGCGGCCAAAGGCCAAGGCAAAAGCAAAGAAACATTTCCTACGATCACAGTAAATGAGTTCGCTCATCCAAGTATCAGACTCAAATGCGATTGTCTACATTTCAACATCCTCCTTTTTCTCCCAGGTGAGAACTGTCCGTGATATTAGTGGAACCCGCTCGAGTAGTAATACGATCACCATCAGCAGCGTTGATGGATTTACTTTTTCAGACGGATCGTCGAGACAACTCATCGACACTCCCTATCAATCCCTGACGTTCACCCCATCCACGGGGGCGATTCTCCACAAACTCCCTTTTACATACAATCAATCAGTCGATGCATCGACACTTACCATGACCAACCTTATTGGCAGAGGTGAAACTACCATCTACGATTCCTTCTATCTGTCCACTATGTCAACAACAGGTCCCATGAATGTTCAATCATTAAACGTTGGATCGAATCTTATCTATACACAGAGCAACTTGGTCTCAACTATCCAGTCGGTTGGCGAAAGCTATACCAGCACTATCTATTTCCCCATAGATACTCTGGGATCAATCTATACATCGACAGCATCCTTGGTCTCCACTGTCCTCGTTATCCCTTATATTTCCTCGCCCCATCTGATCTCCACTGTCAATGGACTTGGTACCCCGTATTTCTCCACCCCCAGTCTCGTCTCAACGGTCATCGGATTCAGTAATACGTATCCGCTCTATACAGATCTTCAATCGACGGTAAAAGCCTTAGGTACTGCAACGCCAGACCTCGTTCCACTTATCTCCACTCCCACCTTTCATTCCACAGTCAGCTTTTTCCAGACGGGGTTTATCTTATCAACATCCTTCACCTCGACCGTGAGCGGGTTAGGGACGTCGGCTTACATTTCCATCCCCCAACTCACCTCAACAGTCAATGGGCTCGGTACATCCTCGTATCTATCCACTTCCTGGCTCACGTCGACGGTAGCATCTCTCTCCAGTAATTTCGAACAGATCAATACAATCTATGCATCAACTGTCAATGGATTGGGAGAAACCTATCTCTCTACGGGAGGGTTGATCGTGGCAACAACCACCGCCTTAACATCTAACCAATCGATTCTTACATCAACCGTAAATGGCCTCGGCACTGCTGGGTATGTGTCCGTTTCCCAAATGACGTCGACAGTCAATGGACTTGGACAACTGTATGTGTCAACTAGTCATCTTACCTCCACGGTTGGAGGAATCTTTATCTATCCGCTAAATGTATCGACCGTGCAAGGATTAGGAGATGCAATTGCACGGAATAATGGCTATATTTCTACCCTTAGCCAAACCTCCACTGTAACAGGGGTTCTGAGTAATGAAACTGTCCAGCTCGTCTCGACCGTGCAGGGACTTGGACAAAGTTATTTCTCTGTTGCACACCTCGCATCGACCGTAAATGGTCTTGGACAATCCTATATCTCCACGCCTCAATTCCTCGCCTCTAACGGAACCTTCTTTGCAACCTTGTATACCCAAGCACAATTAACATCGAGTTGGATGAATTTAGGAACGATTGGCTATATGTCGATTGCAAGCGTAACATCGACGTTTCAAGGACTGGGATCCCCACCAGCTCGCTACATTTCCTCGACCAGTCTCGTGTCCACTGTAGCCGGTCTTACCTTTTCAACCGTACCGAATTTGACTGCCGCGGTAGCACCTACCCAAGTGACTATTTCCAATAACTTTTCGAATTCCGTCATAAGCATAATCACTTCGGCGGCAAATTCTCCCTATTCGTATATTTCTTCCTATATCACGTATTCCATACAGTATGCTACAGCATCGATGACGGTACTGACGAGTACAACCACCGGTGTAATCGCAAGAATCGGATCCCAACCTGCCGCAACCACAAATACCCTTACCGTTCCTGCATCTAACGTTCTGTTTACCTATTCGAATGGTCTACAACCATCGTTAGTGCGAGTGAGTGGTGCAGGGTTTACCTTCTGCAATATCTATTGTTACCAAGGCATTACTGCCGCAGGGTTTCGAGCATCGAATTATTATGCGGATGGAACACAATTGGTCTTTTCTTCAGATAGACGGTTAAAGGAAGATATTGTTCCCTTGTCGAATGCGTTATCTATTGTTCAAGCACTCGAGGGAGTATCCTACTATCGGAATGAGCGCCAGCTTGGATTTATTGCCCAAGATGTGGAACAGATTCTGCCAGATCTGGTGACGACTGATGAGGAGACATATAAATCGCTCAGCTATTATCCCATTTGCGTGGTCATCTTAGAAGCGATTAAAGAGCTGAATGCTCAGTGCGATGCGCTGAAGCGAAGATTGAATCGGCCTGCGCCGATTGAATCGACCTGCGCCAATTGAATCGGCCTGCGCCGATTCAATCCACGTAGATTGAATCTCCCCTAGAAGAAGTATGTCGAACCATGCGACACTTATCTCAACCTCATTTACCCTAAGCGGGAACACATCAACCTTCAGCCTGTATGCTCCATATGAAAGTTCCGCGACACTCTCCGTATCCGGGCAAACATTTCTTGATGGAAGCACAAGTAACACCACGACAGGGTATATTACAGTTGTTCCCAATAATCGGTTATCGAATGTCTGGACAATTCAAGATACCTTTCCCTATAGAGGATTTTCTCATGTTGAATCGGTTCAGGCCGAGGCACTCAGTATTCGTTCCACTCTCTATTCGGTGCACTATAACGATACTCCCCTGTACATATCAACCGGGCATTTACAAACGAGCGCAATCTCCCAAGAAGGAATTGCAATCCCTCTGGATGTGAATCTTACATCCACCTTTGACGGATTTGGCGGAACGTATGTTTCTTCAGGCCTGTATTATATTGCATCGACCATCGACGGCCTCGGACAATTTGCCTATGTATCAACCTCATGGCTTCAATCGACCGTGGATGGCTTGGGAAAAACCTATATATCAACGCCTTCCCTCGTCTCCACAATCTCTGGAAATTCAAACTACGTCCAGACCGACATGATGAGATCAACGGTGAATAATATAGGCCAACTCTATATTTCCACGTCATTGTTAGTCTCCACTGTAGTCGGCTTATCGAATATCTATATTAACTCGAATGACAATGCATCGACGGTGAGCGCCTTTGGCACTCTGGAACGAACGAGCCTCGTCTCCACCGTGACACATTTAGCAAATTCAAACTCTATGACGTATATTTCCTCGACGTCCTTACAATCAACGGTAACGAATCTAGGCCAACTCTACGCATCATCGGCACAACTCCAGCTCTCGGTTGGAAACTATACCCAGACGATCCGAGTTCCTCTGATACAACGCATGGTGGAAAGCTTAGCAGGATCCAATACGGCCGATGCCACTTATCTCTCTAGCTTCAATCTCCAATCCACCCTCACAGGAATCACCACCGTGGTAGCGTCAAACCTTGTTCCCCATGTCGCCACCCTCGGCTATGTCTCCTCTCTTACCTCAACAATTGCGGGATTAGGGGACGCCATTCAAGTGAACAATGGATACATTTCGACTGCCTCCCTTCAATCGACAGTATTCTCCTTAACGATTAATCAAGTTGCTCCTCTTGTCTCTACCGTCGTTGGATTAGGGAGTGCGAGTGGAACGACTGGCTATATTTCCACGGTACAGTTGATCTCCTCTGTAACAGGACTATCGAATATCTATGCGGGTCAATTCCCCTATTCGAATATGATTTACTTATCCACACCTGCGCTCGTGTCAACGGTGAATGGACTTGGCACACGATATATTTCGGCCTCTCAACTCACCTCGACTCATACGTCGTTAACAACAATCGCCTCAATTCCTTACTTCCAAACCAATTTTCCCTATGTTACAACTACAGGAATAGTCTCCACCGTGAATGGGCTGGGGCAGAGTTACATTTCCTATAGCGGACTTATTTCAACAGTCACTGATTTAACAACAACCTTTATCTCTCCTACTCAACTGACCTCATCCATGACAGGAAGTATTGTCGCTACATCCAATGCAAATTCGAATATTACGACCTCAACCCTCAGAGGACTTGGAAGTCTTGGTTATGTGTCTGGGATCGCGGGACAATCACCAACCTCACTGAATAATTTTGTTCAAGCAAATACAGCCTATACGGTGGTGGCAGATGCATATGTGAATGGCTATGTCTATTATACAGGTGTTAACAGTGATACGTTTAATGTTCTGAAAAGCAGTAGCAATTTCTATCAAGAATTGACGACCAGTATAATGCGCATTCCCTTTAGCAATTCAGCATCGAATACAGCGGTCATCATACGAACGATTGGCTATGGAAGCAATTATATTTATGGAGATGGTACTTATATGACCATCGCCTCTGATCGTCGATTGAAACATCAGATTGAACCTCTCACCTCAACGCTCTCCCAAGTCCTATCTCTTCGTGGAGTCAGCTATACAAAAGAGGGGGAGAACTATATTGGTTGTATTGCTCAAGAAGTTGAACCAGTCTTTCCTGAAGTCATTACGACGCATCCTGATCCTATGCAATTGAAATCAATGAAATATGAATTTCTCCTTGCCCCCCTCCTCGAATCAGTAAAAGAACTCGCGGCTCTCCATAGCACGCTTACCTTTGCTGCTTCTGCTGTAGAAGCAGAAGCAGAGCGTATAGCTGTCGAACAAAAACATGGAGAGGTATAGTATGGCTAGTTTAGTTGACACCAGCCTATGTAACGCAGACTATATTGTCTATTTATCCACTACCGATTCGGTAGGAAGATATGTGACTATAAAAGACACTGGCTCTAATCCGTCATTCTTTACCACATCTTCCATTATTATCTCAACCACGTCCGGCTATTCCTTTTTGGATGGAGGAAAGGAATATATTCGACGACCAGGGGACAGTCTAACCTTTGCAACCATGTCATCAAACTGGCGACTGATGAATACCCTCGCCTATACCCCAGCGGGGCGAACGGTCTTGTGCAATGTCTCGACGACGCATATGTATACCTCAACCTTTTCCAACGCAGGTGGTCCCTTCCGTATCACGAATGTTCTGAGCACGGGAATTCTTGATACACAACAGCAGATCAGTGTACAAGATGATCTTATTGTGAATCAACCCAATTTAACCTCGACGTTTGTTGGCCTCGGTACTCTTGGAATTATAAGTTCTTTTGAAGCAGTGAATTCCAATTTACTGTCGAGTAGTTTAGGGCTGGCAACGATCTATATCTCAACGCAACATCTCCAGTCAACGATTGTCGGCCTGGGATCTCTGAGCTATGTGTCAACGAGTTGGTTGACCTCGACTTTCCAAGGCTTAGGACCCTTGTATATCTCGATTCCTCAACTCACCTCCACGGTGGCTGGGTTAGGTTCCACCTATATTTCAACGGCTTCCCATATCTCCACGGTACAAGGATTAGGGCAGACGTATGTCTCGATTCCCCAGCTCGTATCGACCGTCAGCGATCTCTTTAGCAAAACAACCTCGAATCACCAATCCACCTTTAGTCAGATTGGATTACTCTATATTTCGTCCACCTCCCTTGTTTCCACTGTTACTGGCTTATCGAATATTGGCTCATCGAATAATTATATTCTCGCCTCCAATTTCAATTCCACCTTTACAGGAATAGGGATCACGGATCTGAGTAATAGTACATCCACGATCGCGGGATTAGCGACGGTGGGATACATTTCGTATACCCAGTTACAATCCACCGTATCGAATGTCTTCGTCATTAACCAATCGAATGTGGCGCAGACACTCAGTAGTCTGGGCTCTCTCTACGTTTCTGCCCCGTCCCTTCAATCGACGGTGGCAGGACTTGGTAGCCCAGCAGGTGCGTATATATCAACGGTTCAACTCGTCTCAACGACAGATGGGGTAGAAGCTCCAACACGATTAAGTTTAATCAGTACAGTGACGGGTCTTGGACAACTCTATGTCTCGACAAGTGGATTAGTCTCAACGACGGCTGGTCTTTGTAATGCGGCGCTCGCAATGATGACGAGTAGTATAAATGGCATGGGAACGATCTATATTTCCTCTACCTCACTTCAATCGACGGTGTCAGGTCTAGCACCTCCGTATATTGCTACGAGCCAATTGACCTCAACCACGGACGGAGTGAATCGTCCCATGTTCAGTACAAATGCTGGACTAGGATCGCTATATCTGTCATCACTAAGTCTCTTTTCTTCTATTGGAGGACTTTCGGCTGCCCCCTATCGCTACATTTCCACGACCCAACTCACGTCAACCACGACAGGAATCAAAACCGCAGGGTATATTTCTGTACCAACGCTAACCTCTACCACAACTGGCTTGTCAAATTTCTCTATGACACCCATCGTAAGTACGGTGCAAGGATTCGGACAGACCTATTTATCCACATCAATTCCTCCTGATGGCTATGTGGTATCGACCTTAGCTATTCCAGCTCGCACGTATACTGGTATTCCTATTACAGTATCAGGGAATGTTCTTTACTATGCAAGACTAACGGCCATTTATTCCTATAACCTAGCCACCTCTGTTGAAGCTACGTTGAGGACTGATCTTCTCAACATTAACAATATTAAAGGAATTACTGCTACCTCAACCTATGTCTATATCACAGAAGGTAATGCACTTGCACAAATAAGAATCTCAGATGGTGCAAAAACTGTTTTTGCGAATGTAGTCAATGCTAGCGGATATGTAGATGGAATTGGATTTAATGCAGTACAATTTAATAATCCGTATGGATTAGTTGCTGATTCATCCGGTTCAAATCTCTATATTGCAGATTATGGGAATAGTAAAATCCGACGGGTACAAATCAGCCCGTTAAGTGTAACAACCATTGCTTCAGTTCCTAGTCCAATAGGAATAACCATTGACTCAGAGAATAAATATCTCTATGTGGCAAACACAACCAGTATATACAAAGTGTCTCTTTTTGATAGAGTGTCTAGCAATGATTCGACGACAAGCATCCTTGCAGGATCAACCCATTGTTATGGTATCTGTAGTGAACCATCAAATAAGTATTTGTATACAACAAACTATGATGTTAATTCTATTTTTATACAAGAAATATCTCCTGTTGCATCAGCAAGGGCTGCAGGATCTGGATCTACAACGGGAGTGAGTAAAGATGGAATTGGTTCCCTTGCCTTGTTTAATGGTCCAACAGGCATTTGTTTCAACCCAGCTGATCTGTGTTTGTATAGCATTGATCAAGGAAGTGGTCTCATCCGTCGCACCACCACCCAGTTTTACCAATCGACGATTAATGGCCTCGCTCTCGTCGCGACGGCATCAACCCAAACCCAAAGAGCGACGCTGGCGAGTCAAACGGCGAATAGGTTTATTACTGGATTACAACAGTACTCACTTCCTGTGGCGGGTCCTGTCCTTTGGCTGGATGGAGCAGATCCATTGAATACAGGAACAGCACCTGCGAATGGAACCTTGACAAATTGGGTGGATAAAGCAGGACGTACAACAACACGTACAGGAACCTTAACCTATACCAATGGTGCAGTAGGCTTTAATAGTTCCTCTTTAACAACAAATCTGAATGCATATACCAACAATAAAACTATTTTTGTTTATTTTAAACCGACTTCAGTAAACACAGGTACACTTGTGGGGGGAGGTTATTCTGTTGATGTAGTTATACAAAATAGTAACATTCAAATACAAACGACTGCACAAATTTTGGTAACCACGTATTTTAATAGTGTTGCCTTTAACTCGCTATTTGGTATTGCAGTAGGGGCTTCAGGAAAAGTCTATTTTACCAGTGGATATTCAGTATATTATATTACTCCTAATGGCATTAATACAGAACTCTTTTATAATCAAACGTATGTGAACTTATATCCCTCTTATGAAACAAAAGGTATTTTTGTTGATTCGTCTGAAACCTACCTGTATTTGTGCTATCTAAATAATATTCATAAAATCACCATTAGTGATGGAACAAATTATATTATTGGAAATAACGGAGATACCTTTAATCGTCCAGAAGCGGTCTGTTTGATAGGTGATGATGTATATATTGCAATGGCATATAAAAACTCAATAGTTAAAATTGATTCATCGACAGAAAACCAAAGAGGAGAATTTGTCATTCGTAATGTTTCAGAACCAAGAGGAATTTGTACAGATGGCACGAATCTATATTTTACACATAGTACAAGTGGGTGGATTACGAAACTGTCTTATCCTATTGGAACGTGGGTTACTTTTTTCGGGGATGCAGGTTTTTATACAGGTTCCAAATCGGAAATCAATATAGGTGTAGGCGGGTGGGGGATGTGTATTGATTCTTCAGGGTCGAATCTTTATGTGGCAGCACGAGACCATAATAAAATTGTCAGAATACCTACCGATATGTCAAGTTTTTCAACGTACGCAGGAGCTTCTGATAATAGTTCTGGCTATATTGACGGCTATATAGATGAGTCCAAGTTTAATTCTCCCATAGGAATTACATTTGATTCATTCGGAAGTTTATTTATAGCCGATACTGGAAATAAGTATATCAGAAAAATTGGAAGACATATAGCAAATGCCTCTATCACTGCAAATACTTCCTATGTGTTCAGTACAAAAATACTATTAGGGGTTACTGGAACGAGTCTGAATTTAAATAGACAACAACAAGCTGTTGGATCATATCAAACCGCATTTGCTACATCTTCTGACTATAGTATTGGAACCTCCTATAACGGAACCATGTCAGAAGTTATCGTTTATAATTCAGCCTTGACAGATACTCAGCGTGCAGACGTCGAAACGTATTTGACCAATAAATGGACAAACTATACAATGACTACCGATCTGTCAATCGGTACCAGTCTCACCAGCAGCCAACCAATTACCGCAAATATCATCACGGCCGCGACCTTTAAAGCAACAAATGGCCGATCAGGTGGTCCTAATTATGGATTTTATACAGGAGATGCAACCTATGTGAACAGTATCTCAGATAGGAGATTGAAAGAGAATATTCAGACCATCACCTTTCCCTTAGAAAAAGTCAAGGCTCTTCAAGCCGTGCAGTATCGTATGACGTCTGATCCATCGAAGCGAAGGATTGGGTACATTGCCCAAGATGTTGAGCCGATTCTCCCAGAGATTGTGAGAACGGATTCGAACGGATGGAAAAGCATTCAGTATACACAATTACCTGGATTAGCGATTGAAGCTGTGAAAGAGCTGTATGCCAAATACGCCCATATCCAGTCCCTTCTTAGCACCCACGCTTCGCTTAGACCATCTTAAACCATATATGTATACTACGATAGATGGCTTCGCGAGCCCCGAAATATTATCGCCCTTACTATCCATCCGATTCAGAAGAATCAGATGCATCTGAAGAGGATTCTGCCGCCGAAGAGGAGGCCATTGCAAACGTAGCCAATCTTCCAGACTATGTGTCCTTCGCAAAAGGATTGTACAGAGCCTCGGGTCCCCCCTTCTCCACGGAAGAAGTCGATCTTGAGTACGCCCAAAATACCCTCGATCGCCGCACAGACTATGGTCCCATGGTGGAAGGCCAGGAAGGATATACTGTCGAAACCTCCATGGTACAGAATGATAATGTCATTGTCCTTCAATCTCTTGATCGCGACAAAACCATCTACCCTCAACCGATCAATTGTCAACTCATGTTACCTCGCACCTATGTGAATGTGACGAGATTTGAAATCGCGAATATTACCTTCCTGGCCTCCTTTTTCTATTTCCGCGCCGATAAATACAATACGAGTTTTTTATTCCGAGAAGCAGGACGTCTTCTTTATTCCCAGGATCTGAAGCCAACCATCCTCTCCTCGAATCTGAATCTCAACTTGACCATTCGTGAAGGAACGTATGCGATCGATTCCCTCCTCCAAGAAATCACCATCCAATTTAATACTCCTCCCCTCTTTTACGATTTTATTAATGGATATTCTGATTTTTATATTAATTTCATTCGCGAAGGAGATTATTCCTTAAATTTCAATTATCCCGGTGATTATTATTACGATTCTCTGAGAGATACCTATATTGCTAAACCAACCAGGGAACAAATTGTCTCCTATTATTTTCAACAACCCTACGCCCTTCCAACCCCGCTAAGTAAAAATAATACCTTCACCGATATTCAAATTAAAGTCGCCTATTATTATCCCGTGATTAAAGAAATTCTTCTTGATTCCACCTACTCAGGTAGCCTCACCTATAACGGTACCACCCTTCGCTCCACGACCGAGTCGGCCTATCGATCACAGCTCATTTATAATTTCACAGGTATTGACGACCCTGCGGTTACCGCAATTGTACAAGATGCAGCAAACATCCTGACACTCGACGCCTATCGTCTTGCTCATACGTTCCGCTACCATTCGATCAATAACTATGTCTGTTCCTATGGAACCCAGAATACGATTGTCAATATACAAGCGACGACCCTGAATACCTCCCTCGTCACCCTACTGAATGCCACCTATAGCAATTTACTGACGACCCAACTTCAACGGGTAGGAATAACGTTGGCTGACTATACCGCCTCATCTTCCTTGCTTACGGTCTATACATCGATTCTTTCTGAAATGTATAATGTCTTACAAAGCAATTTCGCCTATAATTTCGGCGTGAATTATGGAACTCTGGGCAATTTATACTTTCTCACCTTTTCAAATGTGGTTCTCCTGAAAAATGGTCTACGCATCCAATGTCTTTTATACCTACACGACGCAAAACAGTCCGTTTATTACCGACAATATCGAGGCGGGATTTCGCCAGTCAAATACGGCCTACTGGTCGACCAGTGTCCCCACCACTCAATCCTCTAACACAATCCTCGATTCAAATGCAGGACTCGATATATATAATACCCGGATCTTAACCCCTCAAGCAGATCACCCGTTCCAACTTCCGACGGGTATCTATATGAATCCTGTGGAACGGAGTGTGGATGTTATGGTGAATGTTAAGGCTGGTGCCTATACCATTATTCCTATTCAATCAAAACTCCGTCAAACGGCACAGGTGGAAACTCTCCCTCGCCCATCGTATTTCCTGTATCCTGCTTGGACGGAAGCGAATCGCGACACCATTGGATTTAATTCTGCCGTGTTTTCGAATGAATACTATACCTATGCCACACTTCAATCGAATCCCCCTTTAACACCCCCTCTGTCGAATCTAGGTCTCGCCTCGAATACGATTGTCTATACGAACCAAGTTACCACCCTCACCCTCGCCTCGACACCAAAAGGCATGTATTTTTCCTTCACCTTCCCTCCAGCGAACCTCTCGAACGCAGCAGGGAAATACCAGGCCGCCATTTCCTTCTTTCCAGGAAGTAATTCTCAGCCGTACCAGGGACCTCCTGTGGGCGATCGTTCCAGTAATACCTTCGCCGATTCAATGTCAGTCTTTGTCTATCATGATGAAGGCGCATTTTACGCGGACGTGGGACCTGCCCAATCGAACGGGGAAAATCCATTCCTGTATAAATATACTCTGACGATTCCCCAAGGATCTCCAGTACAAAGTATATACTTTTCAGGCTATGAAGGCCAAACCTATTACGTGTATTGCCGCGCAAAAAACAAGACGGCCTTTGCGCCCATTCCGTTTGTCATCATCCCTTTCACGTATACGGTGACACCCATCCTGTGTAATGTCGACTTTGATCCTCGTCTTCCCAGTTTCAATCCGTATGTCTTGATGCATTCAAATTATTATATTGCCCAAGTCCATGATCCTGATTATATTCGCCTGCCGATTATTGATTCGAATGGATATTATTACAAAACATCTATTCTATCGTGTAATATTGGCTTCCTTCCCTCGGCAACAGCGAGTCCTGCGACGGCTCCAATTAATATTCCCTTACTGAAACCGATCGTCCGCCTTGGATATTCCAGGGCGAATGTGAGCGATGATTTAACGGATTATATACCTGTTCTCGGTACAAATCCAACAAGAGCCTTTGATCCGATAACAAAGTATTTATTTCAATATGAAAACAGCGCATATAATCCTGCAAGCCGAACCTATGATATTGGTCAAAGGAATACTCTCTTAACTCCTGATGGAAGCCCGTATATTGGATCAAATGACGTGGCTGTACGTCAGACAAAGATTGTCCAGTATACAGGAAGTCATTATATTCCCACGCTATCGAATGCGTTCACCGCATCAACACCCTTACAGAAGTTGAACTCCACGACGATTCCAGGTCTAAGCACTCCATTCGACATCTATGGTCCATGTGGAATTTTATTTACCCCTGAAGAAGGAACGTGGACACTCAAACGGTTTACGCTCATGTGCCAGAGTGAAACGACAACTACCCATTTCCTCGCTATTTATCCGAGTTCTTACCTGAATTTCGTGAATCTGAAAAATATTTCCCTGAGCCAAGCCATTAGTATCTGCGTTCTCGTGAACTCAACGACCTATTCAAACGCCCCCACGGGCGTTTCTTCTGGAACCTATTATACCTATTCCAATGTACTCAATCCTCTGTCAAACTATATTGTTGCAGGAGTCACACAAAGTACATCCACCTTGATCACCGATACGAATGCCTATTATTCCGCGATATCCTATTCCTTCTCCAATGCCGCAACTCTCTGTAACACCAGCTTCACCTTGGCTGACTTTCTTCGCTCCTCAATTACGACGATTGACAATCTAACAGGTACTCCAATCCCTTACCCTGACCTTGGACTCCGTGTATCAAGCAGCTTCTATGATGCAACCCCTATTCCTGATACGATGTATAATATGATCCTCTCCTCAAATCGTTCCCTCGCCCTGATCCCCCCCACCCAAGCAATTCAACCTGCTGTCAATAACAATTTCAATTTTGTAAACTATTATACAAGTCAATATGCACAATCATCGCCCATTGTGAATGCTCATCTGCATTATACCAAAACCAATTATCAGCTGACTGATTTTTATACCTATACAAACTATTTTCTCTTGTGGTATTCTGTCCCTGATATCCCAACGAATATTTGTACCACGGTGAATGGAACTCTTCTCTTTCAGACAGGAGCTTACCCTATTGCATCATATGAAACGTTCCAAGAATCAACGACCTTTGCTCTGCAGACGACTCTCACCCAAGAGATGCTGTATGCATCAAATGAAGTCCCTGTTGCTCAATCAGGCACATCAAATTCCTATATTTTCTTAGGAGCTACCTCGAACTCAATCATCTTCAAGGAATATCGCGACGGGCACATTGTTGAATATCCTCATATTCCGTTCACCACCTCCATCAAAGCACAGACGCTTCTTGTCAAAGGGACACAGTGGTGGCTGTGTTATATTGATGCAGCTCAAGATGTAAACATAGTATACGGATCGAACTTTTCATCGACTGCAGCATCCAATACCTTCGTAGGAACCTATACATCCGCCGCCCTAGCCTTTGATCCTGTGCTAGGTGGAAATATCTATTTTGCCCTGAATATCAAGAGCGGCTGTTCCAATATTTATTCCTTTCCATTAACGGATCGTGTTCCTCTCGTAAGCTTGGCGAATTTACAGTCGTATCGTGTACAATCAAATACAATTTCTATTTCGGTGCAAACAATCTATGGGGTTGACTATGTCTATTCTGCGGTGGCATCGAATACCTATTTGTATCGCATGAATACTCAGACGGGTGCCATCGTGCAATCTGCTCAGAATCTTCTTCACCAACCTATTACCTGCCAAACGGGGACAAATACTGCCCTCTGGATCCTGTTCGAGTCTCCCCCCTATATTATGGCCTTTGTGTTTACCTTACCTTCGATGCATATCGCGTGGCAACAATTCTTCCCCGTCATGAAGATTGAATTGGATCGAATCGCTGATCAACGGATATCGATCCCAGATACGTTTAATCTTGCGACACCCGAATGGTACCGTTCGATGTTGTTTTCTTATTCAAATCTGCAGACCATGACCTCGGATATCCTATCAAATACATCAGCGGTATGGGGAAAAGAAACGGCCTTCAAGACCTCAGACACTTCCTTTAACGGATATTACTTCAATGCCTACCTACAGGACGTTCCCCTGCAGTCAAATACTTCCTATGTGGCGCTCCGTGGCTTTTCTCCCACAGAATCCTATCAAACAACGCTTCGTATTTCTCTTCCTAACATCTATGATTTTGGGTATGTAACATTTACCGATATGATTAATGAAATTGCCAGCCTATCGAATACTGCCCAGTACTCTGTTCCCTATTCTCAGCAATTATCCACCTTTAACGCAGGCTTTATTCGCTCGAATGTGGATGCCTTGTATGGCATCAGCAGCTTTTACGTACCGACGACTGGATTTTCCAACTTTATGGTGGAATACTCAACTATTTTTGGAACTTATACAACCTTGAAATCTAATGCAAACATTGTTACAGTGAACTTACGCACCGAAATGAATAGTTTTATTTCGACGAATTTACAATATATTCTGCCTCCCAGCCTGTTGACTCGTGATAGATATACGGAGGCTCTACCCTTTTCCTTCTTGTGGAAAACGGCATTAGAGACGACTCCTCCTGATTATGCGAATTTGACGGATGAATGGGGACTGGGATGGAATTTAGGATTTCCGAAGAAGGATGATGAACTACCGAAAACTATCCATTTTGCGACGAGTCTGTATAAAGTTTCCGATGATTATCTGTACCTCCGTATGAACCCTGAATTTAATTTGAATCGAATGAGTGCAGGAACTAAGGAGAATTACATTGATTCTCGAGAACCCTCTGGGTTGACGTCATATTACTATTGCAAGCTCCTGTTAAATGGATATGGGCAGAAGGCGACGACCTTTGTTCATTCCCCAGTGATCTTAAATCCTCCTATTTCAAAAATGTCCAAGTTATCCTTTCAGTGGATTGATGCGCGAGGGAATTTACTGAATATTCCGTCGGCGACAGATTCGGATTGGCAAGTGACAATTAATATCCAAGAAAATGTCCAAGTGAGTAAGTTTGTTCAGACGACTCCGCTAACTCCTGCTGATTTCTTACGCCCCACGTCTGGTACAGTTGCAGCGGATAAGGTTCCAGCAAAGACGAAAAAATAGAGATGGACTACTCCACTGCTGCGCTGCTCAACTACTTATTTCACATACAGTAGATGGCAGCAGTACACGAACCTAGACAGCCCACACCAACAGTGCTTCCGACGGGTAACCAAGGTGTATTTCCCTTAGAAGATGCTGGGACAAGTTTCCCCCCTGTGTGCCTGAGATCTCACTGGGATCCTGAGATGATTATTCGCCGCAGTCTTCCTTCTGCACAAGTGTCTCTTCCTATGGATCCCCGTCCTCTGACGAAAGTGTGCATGGAATATGTGACGAGTGCTCCCTTTGAAATGGCGCCGAGAACTCCTGAATCCTTAGTCTTCCCTTCAGGAGGAACTGTCTACCCACCGACCCGTTACAGGAATGCTGTGGATAAGGAATCTGTGCTGAGGAGACTGGATCGTCCTCTGGGAACATGCGAGGCTGAACAATTCGAGCCTCATCATAACTTATACACTCCCAATGCCACCGTTCCAGATAGGGGGAAGCCTAATTCTCGGTTTATTCAAGAACTGGCCTTCCCTATGGCACTAATGCGATCTGGAACGTATGATTGCCGGCGCGAGAATGATGAACAAGCAATGGCGAACAATGAAAAGATGTTTAATAATGCTACGAAGCAAAATCGTCTAGCGTCTCGTAAGCTTTAGCGTCTCGTAAGCTTTAGCGTCTCGTAAGCTTTAGCGTCTCGTAAGCTTTAGCGTCTTGTAATCTTTAGGACTCTCGTAACCTTTAGGGGTCTCGTAACATTTAGGGGCATAGGCACGTAAAGTGTGACATGACGATTGAGCTTTTGATTATATAGCTTTGGATACCTCTGGCTGAGAGGAAGAGACTGGGGCTGGATAACAGCCAATGGCAAAGGTGGAGCCACAGGCAAAGATGTGATCACATACAATGATGCAACAATAGTGAATAGTACAGATACCACAGATACCATAGAGATCATCAGGACAGGCTATGCCTGCCGTGACGAGCTTCAACTTTTTCTCACGCCTTCGATCTGCGGATTGACCCTATAGAAAATAAGTTATTCTACGGTATAAATGCCTGAGTTTGACGCACTAGCAAACGAAGACCACTATAAACAGTGTGCTGTCGAAAAACAAATGTATTTAGACGATATTAAAAAAATCGTTCTTGACTCAAAGTCTTTGTTAGAGGGAAATTCATTTTATATGCATGCGTCATTAAATCTTTACCCAGATTTATATAGCAAACAACTGAATCTATTCTGGTGTGGAAAACAGGCCGTCACAAAAATTTGCGAGATTGGATTTAATGCAGGTCATTCCTGTATGCTTATGATATTGGGAAGAGAGAAGACCCCCTTGGACTTTACTATCTTTGATATAGGGCATCATAACTATACAAAACCTTGTGTAACGTATCTTCAGTCATACTTTCCCCATATTAATCTTAACTATATCAAGGGTGATTCAACAGTAATTATGCCTATATGGATTGACGCGAATAAAGACCAGGTGGGAGTATATGACGTTGTTCACGTTGATGGGGGGCATTCCGAACATTGCATTACAAATGATATGAAGAATGCAGATCTTCTGGCGAAGAAAGGGGGGATTGTCATTGTTGATGATACGAACGTGCCATATATTAATGCACTTGTAGATGTCTATATAGGTAGCGGAAGATATAGGGAAATGGATGTGTTGAAGACGAAGGGCTATCCTCATCGAATTCTGCAGAAGATTGGCTAGTCGGCCTTCGGCCTAGGCCTGCGGCTTTGCGTATCCCATAAGACCGAAGTATAGTGTAATGATAGAATTCCTCTTTTTATTTGCTGTCCTTTGTTTTATTGCAGTTGTCTTTTATCGAGAGACAAAGGACAGCTTCGAGATCTTACAACTGGAGGCTGATCGTATTGATGAACTGTCCGACTTGTATGCTGAAAAACGACCCATTGTTCTCCGCGGCCTTTCCTTCCCTCCCCTTGGTACGTATGCCGAGCTGAAGAAACGCCCGCACATTCTTCAATTAGGAGTGACACCCACCCTCACCCTAGATTCCCTCTTACACTCCAAGGAACTGGCCACCTTCCCCTTTAAAGACGAAATGGCCTCCTTTTTAGCCAAAGAATCCGGTCTTCCTGTCTGGTCAGCTCATCATTTATATCCGAAAGTGCTTCCTTTTCCTCGTTTCATCCATTCCACGAAAGAATCCTTGTGGCCGTCTCATCGTGGACTCTGGAAGACGACAGCTTTCTATACGATCTGTACTCCTACTCAAGGCATGGCCAGTGTCAAACTGCTTCTGGCCTCGATGATTCCTTATCTTCCAGTCCGCTGGGAGAGAATGAATTTTGATCGGTTAACTCCTGAAGATACTCCCCTCGTATCTCAGCTGCAGTTTGTAGAAATCAAGCTCCGCCCAGGGACGGCCATCTGTATTCCTGCTCATACTCTGGTGAATATCACCCAACATGCCGAGTCGACGGAGACCTTATTCACCTATTGTGTGGATATTCATCATCCGATCAGCAGGCTAGCATAAGCACCACCGTCTCGCCCGTAATTCTTTATGCGCCTCTTTCAAGTCTCGATGCGCATCTTTCAATTGCTGAATCGCCCGATTCTTTTCATCAATGATGGACTGCATGTGGGACTGGATCGAATAGATCATCCCTTTAACATCATTCTTGCGATACACGGGTTCTGCACAAACTTTAAAATTACTGGCATTCAAGCGATAAATAATGGTTCCTGAGCGGGTCATGATATCCAAGGGAAGGCCTCGATTAATTGCCTCGATCATGACAACCGTGGTTCCTTTCCCTTGAACAGGAAAGGTGTGGATGGTCAAGGAAAGTTGGGAGGGATTAATAGGTTCTCCGTCCTTATAGACGAGACTATTGAAACATGAATCGACCCATAGATTTAATTTATCGAGGCCTGTCTGAGTAAAGTCTTCGACGCCAAGAATGGTTCCATCATCCAGAATTCCCATGAAGAGATATCCCCCTCCAGAATTCAGAAACCCGATGAGGGTTTCCTTATATT
>Ga0222712_10002377_pt1 | contig 21604 bp, 16 predicted proteins | sample C33_657DmetaG_FD_165043 | JGI IMG/M metagenome (GOLD analysis project Ga0222712, IMG submission 165043) | Estuarine water microbial communities from San Francisco Bay, California, United States - C33_657D | ecosystem: Environmental > Aquatic > Marine > Unclassified | place: USA: California... | reverse complement strand
AATAGTGAAAAGTTTCAGCGTGATCCAGCCTTTATTACTGGTGCTGGTCCATATAGATTAGAATCTTGGACTACAGGACAAGAGTTAGTTTTAGTGAAGAAGGATAGCTGGTGGGGCAATGCGCATGCAGAGGATAGAACATTCTGGGCATTTCCAAAAAGGATAAAGGTGAAAATCATTAATGATGATAATACCGCAATGACAGCAATGAAAGATGGATCTATTGATAATTATGTAGCCATTAAAGCTAAAGACTTTAAAGAATTGGAAAAAAATGAAACATTTAAAGATAAATTCAATCTTTCAAGAATAGGAAGATTGGGGTATAGTTTCTTAGGTATAAATCTTCGAAATGAAAAATTTCAAGATGTACGTGTAAGAAAAGCCATGGCTCATGCAGTTGATCGTGATAAAATAAATGAAATTATTTCATTTGGGGAAAGTACCAAAACGGAAAGTTTTGCTCATAGTACTCAGCCTCATTATAATAAAAATTTAAAGGCATACGAATTCAGTCCTGAAAAAGCAGCTCAGCTTTTAGATGAAGCTGGCTGGAAAGACACGGATGGCGATGGTTTCAGAGATAAAGTCTTAAATGGTAAAAAGACTCAATTAGTTGTTGAATACAAAATTCCTAAAGATGAAACTGCCAAAAATCAAGGACTCATTATTCAAGAAGGGTTTAAAAAAGTAGGTATAGATCTGAAAATAGTGGAAAAAGAATGGACCATTATGGTGGCAGAACTAGATAAACACCAATTTGAAATGTATAACATGGGCTTTACAATAAGTCCAAAAATGTCAGATCCTAAACAACAGTGGCATACATCAAGTGCAGTGCCAGGAGGTAGTAACAATGTAGGTTGGGGAGACGCCGCATCGGATAAACTAATTGAAGATATCGGCGCTGAATTGAATCTAGAAAAAAGACAGGAAATGAATAAGCAGCTACAACAGAGAGTTCACGATGAAGTTCCTGTTATTTTCCTGTTCAATCCAACGAATAGAATAGCTAGTAGCAAGAAATTTGAAATAGAAAATATTATGATAGCTCCAGGAGTTCTCTATAATGAATTCAAGACAATTAAATAGTTTTTTTAAATCAACTTTGAAAATGCCACTGATATTCAGTGGCATTTTTTTTGCACATAGGCTAGTAATTACAAAATGCAGGCTCTTTTAAAATAAAATGATAAATTTGCCATAGCTTAATCTGATTTATAATAAATGAATAGTAAGAATATCGACCATTTAACCAGCAGTTTAAACTTAGTCTGTTCTAAAATATTCGGCCAGTGTGAAGATGGGAAAGAATGTTTAGTAAATGAATTTAAAATAGCACAATAATCGTATATGTTTAAATATGTAGCCAAGCGTATAGCTTATTTTATCCCCACATTATTGATAATATCTTTAATCACTTTTGGGCTCAGTAAGATAACCCCTGGTGATCCCGTGAAGTTAGCTCTAGGAAATAGAGATAGCGGAGGAGATGCAGGTCAAGCACTGGAGAAAATGGCTAGCGAAAAAGCCTATTATGAAAAGGCAGAGAATCTAGGTTTAAATCTACCTACTTTTTATCTTGCAGTTACTTCTTCGGCTCTTCCGGATACTATGTATAAATTTGTGAAAAAAGCTGATAAAGAAACCTTAACGGATTTGACATCTCAGTATGGAAATTGGAAGGAAATTTCAGCCTATCACAGTCAGATTAAAGACCTAGAGTTGAGTCTTTTCGATGTAGTGGTAGATAATACCATCTTTGAGAATATGAAGGAGATCAAGCAGAAGGTGCAACTTCTCTATATGACTAGTGAAGATATTGATATCAATAATCATATCAAATCATTACTTAAGAATACTGAAGGTCAGCCGCTTTTAAATAATGTCTACATCAAAACACAGAAATTACAGGCTCTTTATGAAGAAATGAAGGTAAAGAAGAGCGTATTCCAAAACTATATTCCTTCAATAAATTGGTATGGTACAAATAACCAATATCATAGGTGGCTTTTTGGGAATGCCCCATGGTTTTTCGGCGAGGCAGAACCAGGACAAACCAAAGGATTTCTCCGAGGTGATTTTGGTCAATCTTATTTAGATAGCCGTCCAATAGCTAGTAAGCTCAAAGATGCTATCCCTTGGACTTTGCTTATGAATATTTTGAGTTTAATTATATTTTACTCTATTTCTATACCAGTAGGTGTATTTAGCGCAACCAATAAGGGTACCAAAACAGATCGATTCACTACAGTTCTTCTTTTTCTAATGTATTCACTGCCTAGTTTTTGGATAGCCACTCTATTAGTTACATTTATTACTACCGATGAGTATGGTCTGAATTTATTTCCTACTTATGGTCTCGGTGAAGTAGATGATGATATGTCGTTTATAGAAGTAGTAGGCACTAGAGCTTATCATTTGGTTTTACCTATTTTCTGCTTAGTATACGGTGGTATAGCCTATGTATCTAGACAAATGCGCACCGGCATGCTCAATACTTTAGGTCAGGACTATATTCGCACAGCTAGAGCTAAGGGTAATGATGAAAAAACTGTTGTATGGATGCACGCTTTTCGAAATTCCTTGATTCCAATTATCACCATTTTTTCTGGAATATTTCCAGGGCTTATTGCAGGTAGTTTTGTTATTGAATATATCTTTAGTATACCAGGTATGGGAAAATTGGCACTAGAAGCACTTACTGCTCGAGATTTTCCTATGATTTTTACCGTCATGATGCTTGGTGCTATTCTGACTCTGATTGGAAATCTTGTAGCTGATATTATGTATAGTGTGGTAGATCCTAGAATTTCATTTGAAAAATAAATTGAATAAAAATGAGTAAGACGCTTCAAAAATTAGACCAGAGTTATTGGGGAATTGTCAAAAGACAGTTCAATAAAAATAGGTTGGCCGTATGGTCATTGCGCATGGTTTATGTCATATTCTTTATAGGAATCATGGCCGATTTTATAGCTAATGATAAGCCGATCTTTTGTAGAATCAATGGAAATAGCTATTTCCCTATATTTAAAAGTTATGGCGTGGGATTAGGGATAGCTAAATATCCTCAAGAGTTGGCGAATGTGAACTGGAATGAGGTGAAGTATGATTTTGTAGTGCGAACACCAATTCCTTATTCACCCCAAAATTTAGATCTTAATAATAAAGATTATAAAAGTCCATTAGATGATCAGGATGTAGAGAGTTCTGGCTGGAGACATCATTTAGGTACGGACAATTTAGGTAGAGATGTCTTAGCGGGTATGGTGCATGGCACCAGGACAGCTATGTTAGTAGGTATTATATCTATGTCTATTTCTGTTCTTATAGGTATATTCTTCGGAGCCTTAGCTGGTTATTTCGGCGATAAAGGATTGCAAATGAGTCGAGGTAGATTCTGGCTGAGTTTATTTGGGTTGTTTTTAGGGATGTATTACGCCTTTAGTGTGCGCAGTTACTACCTTTCTAAATCACTTGCAGAAGGTATGGGTGGATTTTTAGTTCAGCTCCTATTTAGTCTGTTTTTATTGATTGGTATTTTAGCTCTTTGTAATGTTCTAGCAGTTTTACTTAAACGAATTCCATTTTTCGGTAAAAAAGTCAATGTACCAGTAGATATTATTGTATCTAGATTAATAGAAGTCAAAGTTTCTATTCCTACTTTGCTTCTTATTTTGTCTATTGTAGCTGTTATGAGTCGTCCCAATATTCTCATGGTGATGGTCATTATAGGATTTACAAGTTGGACGGGTATTGCTAAATATACAAGAGCAGAATTGCTAAAAGTACGAAGCCTAGAATTTATTCAAGCAGCTCAATCATTGGGTTATAGTGAGTTGAGAACTATATTTAAGCATGCGTTGCCCAATTCACTTTCATCGGTGCTCGTAGCAATTGCTTTCGGCGTAGCCAGTGCTATACTATTAGAGTCTAGTTTATCATTTCTAGGTATAGGTATGCGTCCAGAAGATGTGACCTGGGGCAGCATGCTGTCAGCGGCTAGAGGATATTTTAAAGCATGGTGGTTAGCTATCATTCCAGGGTTTGCTATCTTCGTGACAGTAACAGTTTTCAATCTTCTGGGAGAAGGTCTTACAGATGCCATGGATCCTCGATTAAAACAATAATAAATGCGTTTTTTCTCTTTTCTTTTTCATCGCTATTTTTGGTTAAATCTGCTCGTGTTCATCGGGATATTTCTCATGTTCTCTATCGCCATTCTTTTTAGTCTTAAGAAGATTACAAAATGGGGGCAGAGTTCTGTCATTCCTAATATAGTCAATATGACGATAGAGAATGCAGAGGATAAAATAGATAATGCTAATCTAGATTATGAAATCAAGGATACCGTATACCGAAGAGATTTAAAAGATGGAACAATAGTAGAAGTGCAGCCTGCACAAGGACTTGAAATTAAATCAGGAAGAACTATTTTTCTTGTCATATCATCTAAACGACCACCTATGGTAGAAATGCCCAGTTTGGTTGGCCGCAGCTCCTTGCGATTTGCTAAAATAGACTTAGAGGCCAGAGGGCTCATCGTCGGGAATTTATCTTATATTCCTTCTACAGAGAAAGATGCAGTATTATCTCAGATGATAGGTAATACAGAAATTAAAGCGGGTACATTGATTCCGAAAGGAACTACAATTAATTTGACGCTGGGTGATGGATTATCAAATATTGTAGTCACCCCACCTTTTGTCATAGGCAAGAAATATGAAGAGGTTCAGGCTGCCTTAGCTAGTTCTGGTATTACTGCCAATTATTATTTTGATAAAGATGTCCAAGATGCGGCAACTGCAGTGGTCTATCGTCAGTATCCGTCTGCCCTCAACGATGAAAAAATAAACATGGGGGAATCTATGGATATATTCTTGGGAACTAAGATTCCACAAAATATTTTGAAAGATTCTGCGTTAAAAGCTAGATTAAACTTGAAATAAAAACCTTAACTGTTCTTATCATTTTGAGAATTTCTATTGCTTTAATATGTTTAGCATTGAATGCCAATATCCGTGCTCAGGACGTTTTATACCCACTAAACTTTAATCCGCTTCTAACGAAGCCTTCACAGAAATTAGAACTCAAACCCAGAGGAGGTCAAGATTCCGTTAATTATACTATCACCTATGAAGAAATTGATCTTCCATTCGTAGATGAGTTCTCAACTAATAAGCAGCGTCCAGCGAATAAAAATCTACCCAGTCCAATAAGCCAGTATTATGTTATCGGAAAATGCCCTGGTCTGCTAAACTATAAAATGGGTAATTATAGGTTTTCTAAACTTCCCTCTACAGAAGATACCTACAATCCAGCCTTCCCGCCAGATTATATTTCCACAACACCTCTTAGCCCTATTTTATTTTCGCTGAACGACTCTCCGAATTGCAATACCTTGGTTTCGGAAAATATTTACCCACCTACGATCAAACGAAAATTTTCAGCAACAGGTGCGCTGCTATCCGATAGTCTCATCTATGATACCTTGATTTATTCTGCCTACAAAAAAGATTTTTTTTTAAAAGGCTATTTATGGACGGATAGACATGCATATTTCAATTCGCACCTGCCATATATGCCTCCTAGTAAAGGCGTCGCCACATTAGATGGACTTAATGAATATGGAGTACCTTATAATAAATTGGCTACGAATGCCTATGGTTTAGCAGATTACCTCACATCTGCACCTATACTTTTGGCTTCATATAATGGTTCTGATTCAGCATATTTGAGTTTTTTATATCAACCACAGGGACTAGGTGATAATCCTAATGTAGAAGACTCTCTCCTAGTTGAATTTCTTGACGATAGAGGTAGATGGTTTCCGGTATGGACAGTCAAAGGAACTAAAAATGATGAACGATCCCTTGATTCCATCGGATTTCAGTTTGCATCTATTCATATACCAGACCCTATCGTAGCTTCAGATCCAAATTATTTTCATAATAAATTTCAGTTTCGATTTAAAAACTATGCCACAATATCTGGCAATAATGACCATTGGCATATAGACTATGTGCGACTAGATACGGGTAGAACCTTTCAGGATACTAGCTTGAGAGATGCTAACTTCGTCTATGAATTGCCCTCTATTCTCAAGCGTTTCACCCTACTTCCTACCCAGCAATATAGAGGAGGTATAGACCTAGAAGATACTATCTTCGGTATCAATAGAAACATATATCCTGCACCTATATTTAATGCCTATAAGTATAATTGTATCAATGAGAATACAGGTTTGATCTTTGCCAATAATACAGCTGGAAAGACCTTTTCAGCCGATCCTTTAGTTTATCATCCGCTAGAGTCTAATGCAGATTTAAATTTCCCTGTTTTCATTGAGGATAGCACTTATGTGACTACCAAAATCTACCTAGATCAGTCCGACGGTTTTGTAACCAATGACACAGCTACCACACGCCAGTTTTTCTTTAATGAAATGGCTTATGACGATGGAACTGCCGAATGGGCTTATGGACTGCAGGGCTTAGGTACTAAAAAAGTGGCCTATCGATTCTTCATTCCTAATAAAGATACGTTAGCTGCCGTCAAGATTTTATTTACTAGTATCAATGGACCGGTCTCTAGTTTATTATTTAACCTTACGATATGGAAGACTATCGGTATGAATGGTGCTAAAGAAGAAGTAATAAAGACCCTTACCAATATGAAGCCTAAATATATAGATTCTATGAATAGTTTTGTGACCTTCGGACTCGAAGAGCCTCTAGAAGTGCAGGATACGATTTATGTAGGCTGGATTCAATCCGATGAACGGAATCTACAGATAGGCTATGATCGAAATAGCACCAAAGGCTTTGAAAATATTTTTGTGGAGTTAAATAATATATGGTCCAAATCAAATATTGCTCCGAGCAGATTAGGTTCTCCTATGATGCGCCTTATACTCGATGGTCAGCGCAAATATTCTACTGCAGGAGTCAAACCTCAGCAGGCTGCAGCAGGAAAAAAGAACTTAATTCTCTATCCTAATCCAGCAGATCATAGCTTGACACTGCAGCTAGAGACTAGATCTAAATCAATGGAAATCATAGTCTATGATTTATTGGGCAAATTAGTTCTAGAAAAGTCTCTACATGAGACGAATTCACTGGACGTATCTTCACTGAATCCGGGCTTGTATATTCTGCGTTTAGTAGATGATGGCGAAATTTTACAAACGGAAAAGCTACAAATAACCAGATGGTAAAGAAGCTTGGCATATTCACACTTCTGGTTACTGTCGTTTTTTTTCTTTTGTTTATTTACAAAGGAAATGTAGCGAATGAGTATAGTTTAAAATTAAGAGAGCCCACGACGATTAAAGCCGTTATGGATAGTTTGTCAGCGCATTCGGTTATCAAAAATACATATATTTTCGATTTGGTTCATTTGATTTATGAAGTAAAATCCGTGCCTGCTGGGCATTATCGGCTTAAAAAATCAATGACAAGTTTTGATATTCTACGGAAACTTAAATTCGGTAGGCAAGATCCCATTCGATGGACGATTTCTACGGCTACCTTTGTCGAAGAACTGGCAGGGAAGGCAGCTGAGAAGTTAGAAATGGACTCATTGGATTTTATGAGGGTACTTTATGATAGTATTCAGCTGCGCCAGCGGGTTTATTCTAAGGAGAATGCCTTGGCTCTTTTTCTGCCCAATACCTATGAATTCTACTGGGATATTAGTCCTGAAGATCTACTAACTAAGATACATAAGGAGACGGAAAAATTCTGGAATGCGGAACGACGAGCAAAAGCGCAAAAACTAAATCTCCAGCCTTCAGAAGTGTACATTTTAGCTAGTCTAGTGCAGAAAGAATACACCCGAAAAGATGAGCGCTCTAAGATAGCAGGTGTGCTGGTCAATCGAATGAAAATCAATATGCCACTCCAGGTGGATGCCACCTGTAAATATGCCACTCGAGACTTTGCTGCCAAAAGGGTCAACTATTATCATACTCAGTATAATTCCCCCTACAATACATATAAAATCATAGGATTACCCCCAGGGCCTATCTGCATGCCAGAGCTAAGTACCCTCGATGCGGTCTTGATGCCAGAAGCTCATGATTACATATACTACTGCGCAGACTCTAGCCTCAATGGCTATCATCTTTTTAGCCGCTCTCTAGCCGAGCACGAATCCATTGCCTCTAGCTATCATCGAAAGATGAATGAAATGAAGATTCAGAGGTAGGTTGAGTTTTTATTTTTATCCAAGGCCAAGGAAGTGGAAAGGAAAACATTATTTCTTCACCCCCAATTGACGGCAAATAGGACAATTTTCTATTATATGCCCTCTAGCAGGGCAATATTCACGGCCGTAGAAAATGATTTGAAGGTGGAGTTTATTCCATAGATGTTCTGGAAAGAGTCGTTTGAGGTCCTTTTCTGTCTGTTCTACCGATTTTCCATTCGTTAGTTTCCAGCGTGTAGCTAGTCTATGAATATGGGTATCTACCGGAAAAGCAGCGATTCCGAACGCTTGACTCATGACTACACTAGCCGTTTTATGTCCAACTCCTGGGAGAAATTCTAAATCTTCAAAGTTTTGTGGTACTTTCCCTTGATGCTTGTCTATCAGGATATGGGATAGATTGTATATGGCATTCGATTTGGCCTTGGATAGTCCACAAGGTCGAATGATTTCTTCTATTTGATCCACGCTAAGTTTAATCATTGCATGAGGAGTTTTAGCTTTTTCAAAAAGAAAGGGAGTGGTTTTATTTACGCGTTCATCCGTGCATTGAGCAGAAAGCAATACGCTTATAAGTAGGGTGTAATCATCTGTATGATTAAGTGGGATTGGGGTTTCAGGATAGAGTTCTTCTAATTTATCTGATATATAAGCTGTTTTTTCCGCTTTTTTCATTTTAACGCCTATTTATTAATGAAGAGAGCGCTTTCTTACGAGACCGCCTTTTAAATCTTTTATGGATTGTTGAGTTATAAAAGCATGTGGGTCAATTTTTTCAATTTCAAATATTAAATCAGTCACTTCCAGTCTAGTGACTACACAATAAAGTATATATCTCTGTTCTTTATGCCCCTTAGTCCCATATCCTTTCTCAGAGTTGAATACAGTGACTCCTTTCCCTAAATCATTTGATATGAAATTTTTAATTCGCTCACTTTCCTCAGATACGATCAATACAGCCGTATATTCTTCTATTCCATTGATTATAAAGTCTATAGTTTTAGAAGCAGAAAAATAAATAAGCATAGAATACATAGCGGTCTCAATGCCAATAAGCACTATAGCTATAATAAATAAACTTACATTGAAGATAGCTATAAAATCACCCACAGAGAGGACAGTTCGTCTACTTATGTATATAGCTATAACCTCTGTCCCATCAATTACTGCCCCACCTCTGATAGTCAGACCTATACCTGCACCAAGAAAAAATCCTCCAAAAACAGCTATAAGTAGCTTGTCTTCGGTTATACTAGGTAAGGTCACATAATGCAGAAGGACAGCTAATATAGATATAGCGAGTATGCTTTTGATGGTGAATTGGAGTGAGATTTGTTTAATTCCAAATATGAGAAAGGGCAGGTTCACGAGAATGACAAAAATGGCTAATTCAATATTGGTTAACTGCTGCAATAAAAGTGATACCCCCATAGCTCCGCCATCTATATAACCATTAGGGATTAGGAAACATTTTAACCCAATACAAGCCATAAAAATGCCGAGTATAATAAATATGGCATCTTTTAAATTTCGGATAAATTCAATTCGTTTCATAACAAGAAATTCAAAACTTTTAGTAGGACATCATTTGATTTCAGGCTATGTCCTAGTCCGTTCGTAAGCATCAAGTGGCTACCTTGCCATGCTCTATGTAGTTTCTCAGAATATTGATATTGGGTATCTAGATCGTTTCTGTCATGCACTATGAGGGCAGGTTGAATTAAATCCTTTGCTAATAGGGGAGAGGAGAAGTCTTGCGGTGTTTTACCTGCGCGATGCTTGAATTCTAGATGAAGGTGGTGTTGCATCTTCAGAGAAAGATTAAGCTGCTTCATGCCTTGGTCCATAAAGTCGGAAACTTCACCTGGTGCAGCCATGATAACTGCTTTAGCATCTTTGCTAGGCTTAAATGCATATAGCCAATATAGAATAGCGTATCCTCCGAAAGAATGCCCTACAATGGCACCTATTCCTCCGATTTGTGAAGTAAACTGCTCTATAACTGCACTATAGTTTGGCAGCGTCAGGTAGTGTCCATCACTGAGTCCATGACCCGGAGCATCAAAGGCATATACGGTGTAATTTAACTTAACTAAAGCATCGATATAAGTTCTCCACCGATAGCTATGGCTAGCCCAGCCATGAACAAGGAGGACGGATTTAGGACCATTCCCCCATTTATAGGTTTGTATTTTAATTTGAGCGAATTCAAGTTTAGAAAATTTAGCATCTTTGAGATATTGTTTTTGGTGTGGTTTTAGTTTTTTTGCAAAGGGTCTACAAAATAGATTTAATCCCATAGCGGCAGCCTGCCTAGGTCGAATATGAGCATGTAGATTGAGATATTGACCTACCGTTTTTAGTGCTATGTTTTTAAGATTCATTTTGGTATAAGAAAATGAGATTTTATGGGTAAAATTAAACCAATTTCACTAGTAAAATCTTAATAAAACCTAAATGCTCAATTGTGCACAAAATATGGATAATTTGACTAAAATTAGGTTCTAAATTTAGTATATTTGTTGGCTAGATTAAAATTGAAATAAATAGAATTACATGAGTGAATTTGATGATAAGGATAAGAAGGGAATTATTAATGTAGATATTAGTGATTCTATGAAAGACAGTTACATAGATTATGCTATGTCTGTCATTGTAGCTCGAGCTATTCCGGATGTGAGAGATGGGTTCAAACCTGTGCATAGAAGAGTTATTTTCGGTATGCATGAGTTGGGCGTCACAGCCTCTAGTGCATACAAAAAGTCTGCTAGAATAGTGGGAGAGGTCATGGGTAAATTTCACCCGCATGGAGACTCATCTGTATATGATACGATGGTGCGTATGGCCCAAGATTGGAGTCTACGTTATAAGCTAGTAGATGGTCAGGGTAATTTTGGTTCAGTAGATGGGGATAGTCCAGCGGCTATGCGTTATACGGAAGCTCGTATGAGTAAGATAGCTATGGAATTCGTCAATGACTTAGAAAAAGAGACCGTCGATTTTCAGAAAAACTTTGACGATACACTTGATGAGCCTAAAGTCATGCCTACTAAGATTCCTAATCTATTGGTGAATGGATCTAGTGGTATAGCTGTAGGTATGGCTACCAATATGCTACCACACAATCTTAGTGAATCTATTGATGGTTGTATCGCATATATTGAAAATAATGATGTGACAATTGATGAATTGATGCAGCATATTAAAGCGCCAGACTTTCCTACTGGCGGTGTTATATACGGTATAGATGGTGTGAAAGAAGCATTTGAGACAGGAAGAGGTAAAGTTGTGGTGCGAGGTAGAGCTGAAATAGAGGTAGAGAATAATCGCGAAAGTATCATTATTACTGAGATTCCTTATCAGGTCAATAAAGCGAAATTGCATGTGCAGATTTCTGAATTAGTCAATGAAGGTCGAATAGAGGGAATATCAGATGTGCGAGATGAATCAGATCGAAATGGTATGCGATTGGTCATCGAACTGAGAAGAGACGCTATCACCAACGTAGTATTGAATAGACTTTTTCAGATGTCTCAATTGCAGACTTCATACGGTGTCAATAATATAGCCTTGGTAAATGGTAGGCCAGAATTATTGAATCTAAAACAATTAATTCATCACTTTATCGATTTTAGACATGATGTCATTACACGTCGAACTGAATTCGAACTGCGAAAAGCTGAGGCGAGAGCGCACATAGTCGAAGGTCTTATTATAGCCGTAGACAATATAGATGAGGTAATTGAAATAATCAAAAAATCACCTAGTCAGTCAGAAGCGCAGCGAAACTTGGAGTCTAGATTTACGCTATCAGAATTGCAGTCTAAAGCCATTATTGATATGCGACTAGGAGCATTAACAGGTCTAGAAATTGACAAACTGAAGGATGAGTTCAAGCGATTGATGGATTTGATAAACAAACTAAAAGAAATTCTTTCGGATGTCAACCTTCGCATGCAGATTATCAAAGATGAACTGATAGAGATGAAAGAAAAATTTGGCGATGCCAGAAAAACTGATATTATAGCCACTTCTGGCGATATTGATATTCTGGATATAATAGCTAATGAGCAAGTCGTGGTGACTATTTCACACCTAGGTTATATCAAAAGAACGTCTTTAGAAGAGTACAGAGAGCAAAATAGAGGAGGACGCGGAGCTAAGGGTTCTAAATCTCGAACAGAAGATTTCACCGAGCACTTATTTATAGCCAATACCCACAATGTGCTTCTATTATTTACAAGTAAAGGACGATGTTATTGGATCAATGTATATGAAATACCTGAGGGGAATAAAACGAGCATGGGGCGTGCTATTCAGAATCTTATGAATATAGCAGGCGATGAAAAAATACTAGCCTATCTACCTATCGAAAACATAAAAGATGAGGAATATATCAATTCTCATTATGTCTTCTTCTGTACTAAAAATGGTGTGATAAAAAAGACACTTTTAGAAGAATTTTCTAGGCCAAGACAGAATGGAGTTATTGCTATTACTATTCGCGAAGAAGATGAATTACTTGATGCATTATTGACAAATGGTAATATGGAAATGATCATAGCCTCTAAAGATGGAAGAGCAATTCGATTTAATGAAAATAAAGTGCGTTCGATGGGCAGAACGGCTGCTGGAGTCACTGGTATGGATCTAGGAGATAACCCGGGTAATGAAATAATAGGTATAGTCAGTGTAGACAAATCGAGTGAGATACCTCAAACTGTATTGGTAGTCAGTGAAAAAGGATTTGGGAAACGAACTTATATAGACGATCCCGAAGATGGAGAAGCTATTTACAGAGTGACTAATAGAGGAGGAAAAGGTGTCAAAACCCTCAATATTACAGAAAAAACAGGAAATCTAATTTCTATACTAAATGTGGTAGATGGAAATCATCTAATGATTATTAATAAATCTGGTATTGCTATACGCCTTGGCGTAGATAAAATGCGCGTAGTAGGTAGAGCAACGCAAGGAGTGACTTTGATAAAATTGGATAAGAAAGATAGCATAGCAGCCGTAGCCAAAGTAGTGGTAGATGAGGATGATGATTTTGAAGATGAGGATAATCCGCTCATCGATGACGGGACAGTTATGGATACAGAAGATGATGCTATGGAAAATAATACTCCTGAAGAAGGAGATGCGGAATAGTTTGTGATATATAAAAATATAGAGATGAGAATAGTTTTTTTCTTTATACTGTTTTTGAGTTTAGGCTCTATAGTTTATAGTCAGACCAAGGAGGTCTCTAAGGCCGGCTCATACTATACTAGCTTTATGAAAGAGTCTAAGCTATCAGACTTGGAGAAGGCCTATGAGTTAATCACTGAGGCTATGAAAGATTCTAAGAATCTAGAAAGTGAGGATGCTCAATACTATTTGGGTTTGATCACCAAGCAATATTATGAATCTAAGAAGCCTATAGAAAAAACGAATTATATCTTATCTGCGTCCAAAGGACTCATTAATGTTTACAGAATTAATAAAAACTTTAAGAATAAAGAACAACTATTCAGATTGATGCAAATATTAGGTTATGATTTATATTCTGAAGGTATACAAATGCACAAAGAGAATAAAAATAGTTTAGCCTATGATTTGTACAAAAATTTGTTTGAAATTCAGTCTGTATTAGTAGAGAATAAACTGGACTTTACTTTGGTTTCTAATACAGGAGAGAAAACTACGCTTTCCTCCAATGACATCACCAATAATATGGTCGTCTTTTGCATCAATAGTGATAAAAAAGACGAAGCAAAAGCCTTATTTGAAAAAGAAGTATCATCGGGAGGTTCTGCAGTTTCTTATGCTAGACTTATCCAACTTTGTTTTCAGCTGGATGATAAATCAGCAGCTTATAAATATATCGAGGAAGGTATAGCCAAGTATCCTGCGGATCCAGATTTACTTATTTTTTCTATTAATCGTAGTTTGGATGCTAAAGAATATAGCGCAGCCTTGAAGCAATTAGATGAAGCTATTCGTCAGGCACCAACTACTGCTCTCTATTTGGTGAAATCTCAGACCTTAGAAAGTCAAGATAAATATGAAGAGTCTATTGAAAATTATCGTAAAGGACTTAAGTTGTATCCTAATGATTTTGATTTAAATTATGGTCTGGGTTATGCTCTATTTAATTCTTCGCTTGGTATTCTAAATGAACAAAATGATGCTACGCGACCTAAGGCATTATCGAACATCAAGGAGGCCAAAGAGTATTTCGCAAAGGCCAAAATTATAGATGCGAAGAAAGTAGATTTTGAGAAAATATTTGAACAAATTAATCGAGTAAAATAAATACTGAAAATGAAAAGATTTTTATTGCTATGTACCATACCTATTTTATCGATAGCTCAAAATAACCCTCCCACTAATTATACAGTTAAGAGCATTATCGTAGAAGACACGGATCATGTATTTTTAAATTTAAACTCAAATACCACTTCCGTAAAGACCCAAACAGGTTGGGATATTGCTTTGTACAATGAAGTCCATGAAATAGGTGGAAAAATCAATGAAACTAGAGGTGTGAAAGTGTGGCGCGTTTATAAAGATACAACTCAGTTTTCAGCCATAACTTTCACCGATACCTTGAATTCTGTGGTTAATAGCTCTAGTATCTTTTACTATGGGGCCTTAGATACCTTTTATAGAGGTAGTTTTAATACTTCATTTAATATTGGTATTGGTACGTTTTATACAGACCCTAGCTTCGTCAATGTAGCCACTAAGATATACATTGTAAAGCGTGAGGATAATGTCTATGGCAAATTTTATATCTCGTATAAGTCTTCTCCAGGTCGCGAGTTCACCATAAGATATGCAGATCTCGACAATTCGAATCCGAGAACTATTGTAGTATCTAAAGTATCGCCTATTGCCAGACATTATAGATATATTAATCTTAGTACTGGAGCAGTGACCAATGACTTTGAGCCACTCTATAATGATTGGGATCTGTTGTTTAGAAAATATAATGTGGGCTTAGAGACTTTTCCTATAGGAGTCTTAACTAATAACGCGCACAATTTAATACGAATGTCTTCTATAGCTGGCTATCCTGAAGAATATTTAAAACCAGGAGTAGTGAAAACAGAAGCCTATGAGGCTATTGGTGATCCAGCTACGGTACTCTATAATAATTCACTAAATTCTCCCGATCCTATTTCTAGAGAATTTAATCAAATAGGCGAGAAGTGGCTTAATAAAACATCTGGTCAGCCAGCTTCTGGAAGAAGCTATTTTCTAAAAGATAGAAATAATAAGTTATGGCATATCGTTTTCACTACCTATGATGCAGCTAGTAAATCTATCAATATTGCATTTATAAATAAGGGAAGTATATCTTCTATATCGTCGGGCTATCCTGAAGAAAATGAAATAAAAGTTTATCAAGATGGATCTGATTTGAAAATGGTCAGTAAAACTCAAGGTGTGCAAAAAAAATTAGTAACCTTATTTGATATCACAGGTAAAGTACTTTATAAATCAACTATGGGAGCTGATTTAAAGATAGATGTGAATGCGTTTAAAAACAAGTTGATCTTCTTACAAATAGAGAATGATTCTCAAATTTATTCTCATAAATTATTTGTACATTAAGGTCAATCGTGAGGCATTCCCTTGTTTTTTTATTTTTGGTTTTCGTTTCTTCAACTCCGCTATTTAGCCAAGAATTTATAGTTCAGCATTCTATCACTAATGAGCCTTTAGAAGGAGTTACCTCAATTCTTTTTTTCCAGAATAGATCTCTTGACGTCACAAGATCTAATTTTAAGGGAGAAGTTTATTTTAAGTATTTCGCAGAATGGGATTCGGTCATTATGTTTAAATTAGGAATGACTCGCATTGTCATAAACAGGTCTCTTTATACTAAGTCGGTTTTTATGAAGCCGATAAAAAATTTATTGGAAGAGGTATTGGTTACCGGTCAGATTGTACCAGGAAATAAGTATCAATCTCCATTCAAAATAAAATTTTATACTGCAGAAGAAATTAAGAATAAAAATGCGGTGACTCTAGCTGATTTTTTATTGACAGAAAATAACTTTACGATAACCCAAGATCCCATATTAGGCACTAAAGTTTCGATAAATGGTATGAGTGGCTCTGACTTAAAGCTAATGATTGACGGCATACCTGTGGCAGGAAGATTAAATGGTAATATAGATTATTCTCAAATATTACTAGGCAATATTGAAAAAATTGAAGTAGTCGATGGACCACTTTCTACGATCTACGGAACTAATGCTACAGGTGGTGTTATAAATTTAATTACGAAAACTGGAACAGCCTATGAGTCTAATATTAAAGCGAACCTATATGCAGAATCTGTAGGTGTGGTGAATGCCAATGTATATTATAATACCTCTGTCAAAGGCCATAGGTTAAGTCTAGGCGTTCATAGAAATGTTTTCTTTGGCTGGGATCAGAATGAAGATTCTCTAAAAAGATTCGTCAAACCTATTTGGCGAGATCTAGCATGGAACCCTAAGGAGCAATTTATGGTTAATACATCCTACTATGCCCCATTGTCTAAAAAGACGAGTCTGCATATGAAAATAAATGGATTTTGGGAAAGTATTATGAATAAATTAAATCCTGCATCTTCTCAGCAAATCCTGGTGAATGATGAATACTACAAGACTACTAAGTTTAACGTAGGCGGCAATACCAATACTATATTCTCAAAGTATGTAGAGTGGCAAAATTATTCTAACTTTAATTATTTTTCGCGAAATATTGAATACTATAATCAAGATTTAATAGCAGGAAGTCGAACATATTTAAGAGATGTCAATGAAAAAATTTATAACATCTTTGGACGTTCTCAAATCAAGCATGAAATACCAAGTAAAAGGCTTAATTTGCTCTATGGTGCAGACTTCAATATGGATATCGGTAATTCTCAGAAGTTGGATTCTAGTGCCAAGGCAATAACTGATTTAAGTTTATTTGTAATGGCTAACTACAAGTTCTCTGAAAAACTACTTATGCAGCCAGGTTTAAGATATAGTATTAATAATGTAGCGCCCACTCCCATATCTACTACTGTCAACTTTAGATATGAACTCAGTAAACATTTTAGTTCCAGATTTGCATTTAGCCGAGGCTATCGCATACCTGAGTTAAAGGAGCTTTACTTTACGTTTATTGACATTAATCATAATATTACTGGAAACCCTAATTTGACGACAGAAACCAATGATAATTTCCAATTTGGCATAGATGTCAAACCAGAGAAGGTAAAAGCTTCTAGCAGTTTGGTATCATATTCATCCTCACTAAACTTTACTTATTTCAATAAATCAAACGCCATAGATATAGTCAATGTTAATCCAAATACAAATGAATTTAAGTATCTGAACATAGGCAATGTGAGAGGGCTTATAACTAATATAGATAATCGTGTAAAATATAAAGATTACATTTTCGTGCTTGGCACTTCGTTTAATGGTTTCCAGCGTTTATTCAGCAACTCAACGAATCAACTAGATTATTTTTTATTTAACTGGACGATTAACGCCAATCTAACTTATTATTATAAAAAGTGGGATATGAAATTTACATCTGTCAATAAGTTTAATTCATACAATCCTTTCGTAGTTTATAATTTACAGACCAATAGTGTAGAAGAGTCTGCTATACCAGCCTTTATGTATTCTGATCTTAGTGCTTCTAAAAATATATGGAATGATAAATTGAATATTACAATAGGTGTTAAGAATATTTTAAACATTAGAAATCTGCGAGTATCTGGCTTCTCGGGAAATGTGCATAGTGCGCCGAATAGTGAAGTCAATAATCTATGGGGAAGAACCATTTTTACAAGTATCACCTTAAATCTAGACAATGTTAAGTAAACTAATTTTTGGGATCATTGTTTTTTCAACTGTATTCTTAACCTCTTGCCTAAAAGAAATAGACGGGCCTATAAATGTTGAGTTATCTCCCTTTCCTAAGGTAGAACTTAATCTGGACCAAGCGAATGAGTATAAGGCTAAGATTTATTATCAACTAGCATCAAGATCTATTGTCAAAACATCGGATAACCTCAGTTGGCATATAGCTTTTGCGAATGATCCTACAAATATGAATAAAGTCATTATGAATTATGCCTTTGGGAAAAGCTGCTGGGGAACATCAAAAAATGATACGATTTGGTCTAGATCTATCGAACAAGCATTTTTTGATACTGTAAGAAAACCTATCTATGCAAACTATTATGATAGCGCTGCAGATTTATTTTCAAGAGGTTTGTTCAATGTATATTATCTAAGTTATCCTGGTGTTTACTTTCCTAGTATCAAGTTTCAAATACTTACCTATACCCCGACTGAAGTTAGTTTCCGCTATGCCAATATAGATGGTAGCAATGAAAAAACATTGACCATTCCGTTAAATTTTTCTACCCATTATACCTACGTCTCTCTAGTTACGGGCACTGTTCAGGATATAGAGCCTACGGACAAAATGAGTTGGGATTTTGAAGTGACCAGATATACCACCTTTGTCACAGATTTTAGTCAACCACAAATGTATGGTGTAGCCGGACTTATCTCCAATCCTTCTAAAAATGTTAAAATAGCAAAGCTAGAAAATGTCAATCTTGAGAATATAAGTGAATCTAGTTTGTCTTCTTATAACTATTTGTCAAGTTTGTCGGCTGTAGGCCATGATTGGAAAAAATTTAGTAATGGGGGTCCGGATGGTTTTTATTCTATTCTACCTCGCAGCTATGTAGTAAGTGTAGCGGGCAAAAAACACGGATTGCAATTTGTTTCATTCACGAAAACGGTAGATAAGAAGCCAGTAAATGGGTTCATTACTTTTTTGCAAAGAGATTTTTAATTACTTTATAAACTCTCCTTTCATAAACATATAGGATTCCTGAACAACACCATAGCGGTCGTAGATATGCAGCACACCGGTTCCATTGCTTAATGAGCCAGGAAAGAGGGGCCTTCCATTTTCAAGATACGCTCCTAGGGCTGTCCATGTTTTACCATTTCTATATTCTACCTCTGTCCAGCGCGCTCCAGAAGGATAGAAGTGTCGGCGCGTGCCATTTAGCTTATCATCAATATAAAATTCCTCCATTTCCACCTGCCCATTTGCGTAGAAATCTCTTGATATGCCATTTAATGTATAATTTGAGTAGTTTTCTTCTCGCATTAATTTGCCACTAGTATCATTATAGGTCCGTTTTACATACTTACCTCTTTCTAGATCATAACTAATTTCTTCTATAATAGTATGGCCATCAGCACCATAGAGCTTTGATTTACCTACTAGGCTGTCGTCTTGGTAGTTATATTCAGCAGCTACCTTTCCCTGAATAGTGTATGCTTTACTCATACCATTCAATTTTCCTTTTCTAAAGGACTGTTCCCATATCTTAAAGCGCTTTTGAGGGTTAAGGCTATCAAGGATAGAATATACAAATGTTCCAGACTTTAGCTTATCTATATAATAACCTTCTATACAAACTAAAACTGGCTGCTGTATCCTGACAAGGCTAGTCTTTCTATCGTCCAGATCGAAAAAATCCATATCCATTGTTTCGTAATTTCTAGTTAGTCCGCTATCTCGGGAAGCAGTCGTTTGATATTTTCCATCTATGTCATATACTAAGTAGGATTTCTTGGTATACTTAAAATCAGGAATATCTTCTGAATTTATCACCTGACTATTAATAAGATTAATACAGAGGCAGAGAAATAAGGCAAGTAATAGTTTGCGCATTGTTTACTGTTTAGTTAATCTAAAATACACTTAAAAACTTTATTTGGTTTTTTTATTTATCACTGCCTATAGCCAGGGCAGGCAGGAGAGAAAAATGTCCAAGAAATTGTCAAAAATAGATTAGCGAAATCGTCATTTCCATTCATAGAGCCTCGCTGCTTGCCTTCTTGACCGATAGCAGGAGCAGTTAAGAGTTCTTTACTGCGATCGTAAAGCTGAAAGGCTATGCCCTTATCGGCTTCAGGTAGACTGATAACCGGAACATACTTCCCACTTACATCATCTAGGTAGTCTGTCATAGCCCTATGTATCTGAAAGTCGAGTCCTAGACTTATATTGCGCTTGAGGTGAAACTTAAACCCACAGCCGTAATTTATGGATAAGGCGAAGAGATTGTAACGCCCAAGTTGTGTATAGCTTTGGTCTGTCTGTCCTTCCGTGCCCAATGGTTGTAGTGAATACTCTATTCCTTTATGGTAGGTTTGTGGATTGAAAAAAAAGACACCAGCACCTAATGAAAGATATGGAGTGAAGCGAGAACCCATTTCATTGAAATATACATTTTTTACATATTTGAGGAAATTGAATTCTATCTGCGCATTGATATCTGTGACGCTACTATGAAACGACAAATTGCGCTGACGTTGAAAATTAGAACTAGAATTCGCATCTGCCCCTGCTAATTGCATATGAGAAAGCGATGTCTTTAATGAAAATCGATAGCCATAATTTCCTCTCCAGAATAAAGTGGCGGCAGGTCGTATAGCATCAATACCAAAGTGATTGTTTAAATCTCCATAGTAATTAGCCAAACCAACACCAATACCTAACTCATGTTCTAATTTGGGAGCTTGACTTTTTAACTCTAGTGAGATTAATATGAAAAATACTATTCCGAGCTTATACATCGTTACAAATATAACGTAGAATTCATCTATAAAGTATGAATCAAAAGACGCTAAATAGTTATATCTGAACTAATCCTAGCTTATAACGGAAAACCTCATCTAAATAGTCTCTGATTCCTTGATTTTTAATGAAACCAAAAACTTCGGCAACAAAAGCATATTGAATAAAGGAAAGTGCAGTATCCTCTTTCAGACCTCTGGACATGAGATAGTATTTAGCATTTTCATCTATCTGCCCATTCGTTGCGCCATGGCTACATTTTACATCATCCGCATATATTTCTAGCTGAGGTCTAGAATTCATAGTGGCACTTTCCGAGAGCAAAAGGTTGTTGTTTTTCTGATAGGCATTAGTCTTGTTAGCTCCGGGATGGACATATATTTTACCAGTGAATATACCATTGGATTCGTCCTTTAAGATACCTTTGACTAGCTGATTACTAACACAATTTTCTGCATTATGCTCTACTAAAAAATTATTGTCTATCGTGTCATGATCCTTACCATAGTAAAGACCACGAATATTGCACTCTATATTCTCTTCACTGAGAATTGAACGGAGATTATTTCGAATCAATTTTCCTGAAAGAGAAATATTCGTAAAGTTAAATACTGAATTTTTCTTTTGCGATATTTCCTTGGTACTGACATAATGAAGTCCATGCGAGGTTTCATTCTGAATACTGGTCATATCCAAGGTTGTATCTTCAGAAAGAATGATTTCAGTTACGGCGTTT
>Ga0222712_10002376_pt1 | contig 21607 bp, 15 predicted proteins | sample C33_657DmetaG_FD_165043 | JGI IMG/M metagenome (GOLD analysis project Ga0222712, IMG submission 165043) | Estuarine water microbial communities from San Francisco Bay, California, United States - C33_657D | ecosystem: Environmental > Aquatic > Marine > Unclassified | place: USA: California... | reverse complement strand
GATGGCTGAACCTGCATAGGATTGGATAAGCTTGAGACGCCGAAGATCACGTTCAACATCATCCGCACCCAGCTTGACTTTGATGATGCCAAAGCCCTCGGTCAGGAATTTCTCAGTAAGGTCTAATACATCCTTATCAGACAAGGGAAAATCAAGGATACTGCCATAGGCAAGAGCTTCCTTTATATTGGTTTCAGGATTCAACAGTGCATAGAGTGGCAGGTTTCTTTCCTGTGCCATTAGGTCCCATAATGCCAGCCGAACGGCAGCATCGAGATGACTGAAACCTGAAGCATAGCCTGTCCTCAAGTCTTGAAGGTCAAATGGATTGCAATGCTGCAGTTTTTTCCACCAGGTATTCCTGAAATCCATCTCAATGGCTGACACATCTGGAAGCTCTCTTACATACCATGCATCGTGCTTGAATTTTCCTTTCCAGGCAGACTCTGAATAGCCCCAACCCAGATGACCATGGTTGGTGCGCAGGGCCACGGCCACCACATTGATCACTTCGTAACTGCAATTGTTGTCCCCTACAACCCTTCCCAGAGGAAGGGTAAGCTTATGGACTTCAAAATCTTCTATCAATAACATTGATGTTGTTTATAGGGTTAATTTATTGCAGGTATTCTCCACCAGAATAATGGTGAATCAATTCCATGGACGACCATTTCCGGGTGGTGTCCATCCCTGGCAACGCCCGCTGGAAATTTGCCATCATCTCATTCCATACTTGTATTTTCTTGTCTGCAGCGAGGTAGAGCGAATCTACCTTTACAAGGTCTGCATTTGCTGGAACAGTGATCATCATGAAAAGCCTGTTGCCAACCCTGTAAATTTTGACTTCGTGAATTCCACTGGCAAGATTGGCTTTTTTCAATTCAGGCCATACCCCTGTTTTAGCATGAAGGGAATCATAGATGCGGATCAATTCAGGTTCATTGACAAGGTCTGTCGTGTACACCAATGTTTTGTATTCAGGCTTGTTGTCTTCTTCCGTATTGCATGCCATGAAAACAAAAAAACAAAACGAAAAAATACCTTTCCATATGGGAAAGACTGATGTTGGGTATTTATTTTTCAAGGAAAAAGGTTAAAATGTAATGTATTTGCAAATAAATGACATTAAATTAATCATCTGTTTCCTACAATGGCAATTCATTGTACTTTTTTGTCAATTCAATTTTATCGCACGAAAAGGCAGGTCCAAGTCAGGACGATGGATACATGTCAACAGCTGCTTTTTGCAATGCGATATCATCTAAAAACTGAAGGGAATGAACCAGTTCTGAAAGGTTGGATGCTCCCAAAACCATCTTCTCAACACAGGGAGCATTGAATACATACTGAAGTGCAAGTCCAGTAAAATTCAAACCAGAATGGTCGCAGTGTTTTTTCAATGCAATGGCCTTTTGAATATCTTCACGGGGTATCCATTCTGGCTGGATCGCTGCATAATGATCAAGCTTGCTGCCAAGAAGCCCCATATAGAGTGGACTGGCCTGCCATATGTTGATGTTGACTTCCGCAAGCAAAGGATATTCCGCTTTACCCGCGGATTGCCTGATGATGTTGAACCGGTTGAAGCCCATGAAATGGGTGAAACCATTGTTGGCAATATGGGGTGCAAATGCCGGACCATAGTTTCCACCTATGCCAATATTCTTGACCAACCCATGCAGCTTCAATTCCTGCATGGCCTCAATGGCGTATGGAATTTCTTCGGGCAACATTCCAGTTGGATCATGCAGAAACAGCAGGTCCAACTGCTCCCGTTTAAAAATTCTAAGGCTGTTGTGTACTGAATCCGTTATCCCCCCCGGACTGAAATCATAGACGGCACTTTCGGGATCATCGGATTTCAGCTTTCCCGCTTTTGTGCTGACAAAAGGTTGTTTGCCTTTCCACTCCCCCAGTGCCCTTGCCAGGATGCGTTCCGCATCAGCATAAGCAGGGGCAGTATCAAAATGTGTAATTCCCTTTTCAAGGGCATAAAGGATGGTGTCCACAGATTCCCTTTCATTCACTTTGCCCCACAGGCCAGCCAATCCTGCAGTTCCAAGCACCAGCCGTTCCGTGTTAAAATTCAATGGCGTTGACATATTGTTATTTTTGGCCGAAATCAAGTTCGATTGTCGGATATTTTCTCTGAAATGCCATCACTCCCTTTTCAGAAATGCCAGTGTTCCAGCAAAATATTTTTTTCAGGCTTGCTGTTGGAACAAATGCCAACAGGCCCTCATCATCCATGCGGGTTCCGACAATGTTCAGGGATTCCAATTTTCCTAGTTTGGCAATCTTTGCGAAAGCGGCATTGCTGATGGCAGTGTTTTTGAGGTTCAACCTTGTCGCGTTGGCACACCACTTCAGTTGGTCCAAACCTTCATCCGTGATTTTTGAGTCCGCCATCATCAACCACATGATTTGCGGTGCAATCCCTTTCAACAACAATGCCTCCCGGTCTCCGAATGAAGGAGCATTTACCGTGTTGACCTCTATGAAATTGGTACCCAGGGCAACCGGTACAACAACCACATTTAACTTTCTGATTTCATTGACAAGGACAGTATCCGCGGGTTCGATATTTTTCAATGTGCCATCCCTCAATGACGCCTTTCCAGCATGCGATAAAAATGGCATGATTGTATCGTTTGTTCCGAACTCCTTGATTGGCTGTGCAATTGAACCGCCATGCGAGACCCACCAAAACAGCAAGTCTTGCTCTTGCTTTGTCAGTTGTGGCTTCCCTTTGGGTGGCATATGCTTTTCATCAGATTTATCCAACAAGATCCTTTGGATGAATGCACTGTGTTCAGGATCGCCTGGAACAAGGGCCTTCCCATTTTTACCTCCCCGCATCAGCGCCTCAACATTGTGCAATTGAAAATCTCCCTTTTTCTTTTTTTCATTGTGGCATTGCATGCATTTCTGTGCAAGTACCGGTTCAACAATGCCATCATAAACGCTCACTGTTGATCCTGCTGTCAACTTTTCTAATTTTTGTTTTTCAGGGACAGCAACAGTTTCAGTAGCTGTTGCAGCAGAAAACAGGTAGCCCTCACCATGTGTCATTTCTCCTCCAAAATGTCCGGCCAGCAAAAGGGCCAGCATCATCAGGTGAAATCCTGCATGATAGTATGGCGTTCTGTACTCCTCTTTTTTATACCGTTTATAGGCCAGCAATGCAATAGAAACAATACATACAGCTATGGCAGTATACCTGTGCCAATCCAAGAGTTTCGCTTCATAGCCTCCAGACAGGGACAACATCCAACCGAAAAATGCAGCCAACATTGATGATACAATGCCTGCAGCCAATATAAAATCGATCAGTCTTGATTTTTCTGTTCCAGACTTGAAAAAATACTGGATCACATAGGCAATAGCCAGAAAGCCAATTGGAAAGTGTACAAAAACAGGATGCAGATGACCCAAGAAATTGATGATCATGCAATGAGGTTATTGATGACATTGCCTGATACATCTGTCAGTCGGTAACGACGTCCCTGACTCTTGTAAATGAATTGCTCATGGTCAATGCCAAGCAAGTGCAACATCGTTGCCTGGAAGTCGTGGACATGAACCTTGTCCTTGACAACATTGTGTGCAAAATCATCTGACTCACCATATACCATGCCTGACTTGACACCACCTCCTGCCATCCAGATGCTGTAACAGCCTGGGTGATGGTCTCTTCCAAATCCTTCTGGTGTAAGTTTTCCTTGTGAGAAACTTGTACGACCAAACTCACCGCCCCAAATGACCAAGGTGTCTTCAAGCAAGCCCCGCTGTTTCAAATCCTTGACCAGCGCAGCTGATGGTTGATCTGTGAGTGATGTGGCCCTTTTGATTCCTGAAGCAAGTGAACCATGATGATCCCATCCAAGATGATAGAGTTGCACAAAACGAACATCTTTTTCTGCCAGCCTCCTGGCCATGATACAGTTGTGTGCAAAGGTTCCAGGTGTTTTCACATCTGGGCCATACATGTCAAGAATATGTTGAGGCTCATCAGACAAATCGGTAATGGAAGGAATGGCCATTTGCATTTTATAAGCCATTTCAGATTGATTGATCTGGCTTTCAATTTCAGGATCATGCCATACTTCGTTTTGAAGATTGTTGAATCCTTTGATGAAATCCAATGCTCGTCTGCGGTCCATCCGGTCAATGCCCTGGGGATTGTTGAGGAATGGAACAGGCTCGTTGCCCGTCATGAACTGAACACCCTGGTGGTGCGAGGGAAGGAATCCACTGCTCCATGCAGCACTGCTGATGGGTTGATCACCTCCACCTTTGGACACCATCACGATGAAAGATGGCAGGTTGTTGTTCATGCTGCCCAGGCCATAGCTCAGCCAGGAACCAATACATGGCCTTCCACTCAGCTGGTTGCCCGTCTGCGTGAACATTACAGCAGGCTCATGGTTGATCTGTTCCGTAAACATGGAGCGAACCACACAAATATCATCTGCAATCGCTGCTGTATGCGGAATCAAATCACTGAAGTATCCACCACTGGAGCCATGTTGCTTAAAGGTTGCAGCTGGCATGGCCAATGGAAAAGAATATTGATTGCTGACCATTCCAGATATCCTGTTTTTTCCTATTACTGAGGCTGGAATTTCCTGTCCATGCATTGAATAGAGCTTGGGCTTGTAATCAAACAGTTCCATTTGAGAAGGACCACCACTTTGAAAAAGATAGATGACCCTTTTTGCTTTGGGTACAAAATGCGGATGCAGCAATGGCTTGTTGACTTGTTCTTCTGCAACATTTACAGCCTTGCGGTCTGCATTTTTATTTCCACAGCCCAACAAGGAGCCCATGGCAATTCCTCCCAATCCCAACACAGATCCACGAAGAAATTCTCTTCGCTTCTGTTCAAATTGCATTTTCATCCATTCATTCATGGTCAATCATTTTCTTGTCAAGAACTCGTCGGTGTTCATCAGTGCCAATGCCGTATTTCCAAATGCAGCCAGTTGATTGATGTCAAGCACCCCTGTATAAGGACTGCCCACGTTCATGAGTGCCACTGCCTTTGGAGGATATGACTCAAAATTCTTCAACTCAGCCCGGTACATTTGATGCAGCAATTGTGCTTCTTTTGTGTTTGGACTTCTGCCAGTGATCAATCTGAAGCCATAGACCAATTGGGTGTGGAGATGGGGTCCACCCTCCTTCATCATCCTGGCTCCAACATACCTTGAAGCCTCAACAATCTGAGGATCATTGAGCATGGCCAGGGATTGCATGGGAGAGCTTGAAGTGGCGCGCTTCACCGTACATACCGACCTGTCCGATGCATCAAAGATTTGCATGAAGGGAACGACACTTGTTCGTTTTCGGACAGTATAAATGCTCTTCCTGTAGCGGTCCTCCCCTGCCGATACAGTATATTGATAGCGCCAAACCTTATCACTCAAGGCATCCCACAAACCTTCAGGCTGATATGGATAAACACTTTTGCCACCTACCTTGTTGGAAAGCAGTCCGGATACTGTAAGTGCGTTGTCACGCAACATCTCAGCGGGGTAGCGATAGCGCGGATTTCTCGTCAGCAATTTGTTCTCTGGATCCCGGCTGATGATATCCGGTTCCGGCAGGGATGACTGTTGATACGTTGCACTCATAAAAATATATTTTAGGAGTGCTTTTGTATCCCAGTTGTTTTTCTTGTAATGAACCGCAAGATGATCCAGCAGTTCAGGATGTGTGGGCATGGCGCCCTGGTTGCCAAAATCATCCGAAGTCGAAACCAGTCCCTTGCCAAAAATCAATTGCCAGATCCGGTTGACAGCGACCCGGGATGTCAATGGGTTTTTGTCATCAAACATCCACTGTGCCAATCCCAGCCTGTTTTTGGGAAGGTCCTTTGGAAAGGGCATGATGGCTTCAGGTGTTGATGGTTCAACCTTTTCCCCATGGCTGTCGTACAAGCCACGTTTCAGGACATGGGTTGGGCGGGGCTGAGGGAGGTCGCCCATGACCATGACTTCCTTGACGGAATCGTAAAGGTCACAGAGCGCTTTTCTTGTGCTGATTATCGGTGTCAGTCCCAATGAATCTTGTTTTTTCAAAGGGAGCTTGATGGGCTTTAATGCTTGAAGATAACCGACTTCTGAAGGGGTCAACACACCATTGAAAATCTGGAATTCATCCACCTCACCCCTTGGCATAGAGCGGTCCAGCACCCGCTTACCGAAATTGAATCCACTGTGCTTTCCCTTGTGAATGCTGTAGTACTGGCGGATGTGTTTTACCAGGTGGTCATACTCAATCTTGGTAGTCGTTTTCTTCCCATCTAAATAAATCGAGACCCCGGCAGCCTTGCTGGTTCCATCATAGTTGATGGCCACATGATGCCATTCATTGGTCTTCAATTTTTCTGTGCTGATGACACTGATGGCATCGTGTGGAAATGAATGGCTCAACCGAAAATTCAATTGGTTGTCCTTCAACAAAAGATCATACCCCTGGTAACCGTAACGGTGGTGTTCTGCATGATAAAAAACAGTTGCCAATGGATACTGCTCAGGGATCTTCAACCAAAGGCTAAAGGAAAAAGGTTCATACCGTTCAAAATAACCGACATTGTTGGCTGGAAAAGCAAGGTAGGTTTCATCGTTGTATTTGAGCGACTTCCCTGCAACGCCCACGCCAAATTCTGCCTTGCTGAACTTTGCACTGTTGGCAGGATCTACTGGATTGATGAAGACCTCTGTTTTGGAATCCTTTTTTTTGGTTTGGTCAAAATCCAGTTTCGCATGTAATTTTTGAGAAAGCGAATTTGCTACTTCTTTGTCGGTGAACCTGCTTTGCTCCAACACGATATTCCGCTGCCTTTCAGCTTCCATTTTTTCCATGACCGCCAACTGCTGTTGCAGGCGACTGATTTTCCGGTCATCGTTCTCTGTCGTCAACAAGAGTGTTGGCCCGGGCACCACATTATCATCCCCATAATTTGGCCCACCTTTTTCAAAAGTGCTGTTGAAAAAGGCATACATGGAATAGTAATCTTTTTGGCTGATGGGATCGTATTTGTGGTCATGGCATTTGGCACATCCCATGGTCATGGCCAGTACTGCCGTTCCCAGTGTATTGGTTCTGTCCACCACATATTCAACACGGTACTCTTCGTCAATGATGCCGGCTTCAGAATTTTGTTTGTGGTTCCTGTTGAAGCCTGTTGCAAGGATTTGCTCCTTGGTAGCGTTGGGAAGAAGATCTCCAGCATATTGCCAGGTAATGAAATCATTGAACGGCATGTTGCGGTTGTAGGCACTGATCACCCAATCTCGCCAGGGACTCATTTCCCGGTGCTTGTCGTCCAGGTATCCATGGCTGTCGGCAAACCTTGCAACGTCAAGCCAGTAAGCCGACATGCGCTCTCCATAATGGTGTGAGGCAAGGTAACTGTCTATAAGTTTTTCATAGGCGTTGGGATCCTTGTCCTGAACAAAGGCATCAATCTCTTTGATGTCTGGTGAGATTCCGCGGATGTCGAAACTGAGCCTGCGGATCAATGTTTCCCGATCGGCTTTTTTTGCAGGATGCAACCCTTCGGTTTCAATGGCTTTCAGGATAAAACGATCGATGTCATTGTTGACCCAATCCTTCTGTGCCACTGAGGGGACAGACACCGACTTGATGGGAGCAAATGCCCAATGCTTTTTATATTCCGCACCCTGTTTCACCCATTTTACCAATACTGCCTTTTCATAAGCAGAAAGTTCCAGATGGGCATCCGGGGAGGGCATTTTATAACCAGGGTCTTCGCTCAGGATTCTTTGTACCAGTTCACTTTTAGAGAGGCTTCCCGGAACAATGGCTTTCAGTCCGGATTCGGTAACTTTGCTGTAGGCAAACGAAGCAATGTCCAGCCGCAGCTCAGCCTTCTGTTTCTTTGCATCCGGTCCATGGCATGAAAAACATTTGTCGGACAATATTTTCTTGACATGCACATTGTAATCAATTTTTTCAGGCAATGAAACATATGCATCATTGACCTCCGCAGGAAGTTCAGTATTGTCGCAGCCAAAAAGCAAAAACAAAAGTAGCAGGATTGAAATTCCCCTCATGGAAAATGCGTTTAGACAGCATGTAAAAATACCCTCTAGCCCTTCATCACACAACGAAAAACAAAAGCCACTTTGTATACTATTTCAGCATAGCCCGGCAAAGGAGTTCAGTTTTATGTAATTTACTTCATTATCACATCATGCAAAAACGAATTTCATGAACATCAAATGCCTGTTGGCGACATGGTTGGTCCTGGCGAATTGCACAATCCTGGCCCATGCACAATCCATCCATATCAATCCAAAGGGGAATGACAAAAACCCAGGTACCAAAGAAAAACCTGTAGCCTCACTTGAAGCGGCCAGGTCCCTTGTCAGAAAATACAAAAAGGCAAAGGGCCTACCGAATGGTGGGATTAATGTAGTGTTGCATGAAGGTATTTATGATTTGCAGCAATCATTTTTGCTTACCGAAGAAGATGGAGGAAAAAAAGATGCGCCAATCATATGGTCAGCAGCAAAAGGGGAGAAAGTCAGCATCACCGGTGGGAAAACAATTCAACCGGAAAAATTCAAGCATATAACCGATGAAAACATATTGAAAAGGCTCGACAAAAATGCGGCGAACAATGTTTTGCAGGCAGACCTCAGGGCAGAAGGAATAAAAAACTTTGGCAACCACCGCCAATACGGACATGCCCTCCCTGTTGTGCCGGCAACCTTGGAACTTTTTTACAAAGGGGAACCCATGACGCTTTCAAGGTATCCCAACAAGGGTGCCATGAAAATTGGAAAAGTAGCCGACCCGGGCTCTGTTCCCCGCACTGGCGACAAATCCAACCGTGGTGCACTGTTTGCCTATACTGACATGAGACACAAAAAATGGGCGGGCCAAAACAATCTCTGGATACAGGGAACACTCAATTATGGTTTTGGAGATGACTATAACCCGATTGAATTTATAGACACCATTGCCGGACAGGTCAAATTAAAGAAACCCCATATCTACGGAGTGGCTGCTGGAAAAGACTTTCAGGAATATGTTGCGATCAATATACTCGAAGAGCTGGACAGCCCGGGAGAATGGTATATTGATGAAACATCAGGAATCCTTTACTTCTGGCCACCTACTGATTTGAAGGATGCCCTGATACAGGTATCCATGCTGGAAGATCCGATCATTGCGATGGAAGGTGCTGAATACCTGCAACTGAAAGGGCTTACTGTTGAGGCAGGGAGGGGCATTGGCATTTACATTGAGCGCTGTAACCACACGCTGGTTGTGGGTTGTACGGTAAGAAATGTGGGTACCTCAGGTATTTTTATGGGACAGGGTGCAAAGCTGCTGGATGAAAACAGTTCGGTGGATGATTATGTGGGAGAACCACAATCCAGACAGATCGGCAGTTTTCAAAACCATATGTACAGATACAGTACCTGGAACAGAAAAGCCGGCAGCAACAATGGCGTATTGAGTTGTGATGTGTACAATACAGGAAGTGGGGGCATTTTCATCAGTGGAGGCGACAAGAAAACCCTGACCAAGGGAAACAGCTATGCTGAGAACTGCAGGGTGTACAATTATACCAGGAGAAATAAATTTACCTGGGCCGGCATCAGGGTGGATGGATGTGGCAACAGGATTTCACACAACGAAATTTTCAATTCAGACTGGCATGGAATTTTTGTTCATGGCAACGAGCACATCTTTGAGTACAACTATATCCACGATGTTACCCTGAATTCAAATGATACCTCACCATGGTACATTGGAAGGAATCCAAGTGATAGGGGAAATATCATTCGGTACAATTATCTTGACAATTGCGGCAATCCGAACAGGATGACAATGGGCATTTATTGTGATGATTCGTCTAGCGATGTATATGTGTATGGCAATGTTTTTAACAATATGAAAACCGACCATGGCGTGCTTTTCAGCAATGCAGGATGGCACCTCGTGATGAAGAACAATATTGTGATCAACCCGATAGCGCACACTGCGGTGGTGTCAGCAAGCTACTATACATGGGCGGCACCACAAGCTGCCCAGATGTATGGAAAGGGGGGACTCCTGAGAAAAAGGCTTGAAGAAGATGTCAACTTCAGGTCACCTCCCTACTCTACAAGATACCCTGAATTGCTCCCCTATCTTGATGAGTTGGTGGAAGGAAAAGAATGGCAGGGCATGCGTTCAAGGGGCAACATGCTGGAAGGCAATCTGATTGTCGGCGGGCCGGAAAACCCAATCAAACTATTGGGTGGACAATATGCCCAGATGGATGGAAAAAACAACTGGGTAACCAAAGAGGATCCTGGATTTGTTGACATAAAGAACAGGAACTTCAACCTGAAACCAGATGCAAAGGTTTACAAAATGATTCCAGGATTCCAACCGATTCCATTCGACAAGATGGGCACCTACAAAGACCAATACAGAAAATAAACATTCATGTCAAGATATCGATCACTGAAATGGTGCATGGCCATGATGGTATTGCTCAATGCAACGCTTTCGTGGAGCCAGGTATCGCTTGCCCCATACAATGTCCAATGGACAAGCCAAAGCCTCAATTCTTCAGGATCCATGCCCATGGGCAATGGCGATATTGGTGCCAATCTTTGGGTGGACAAGCAAGGCCTGCTGCAGTTTTTCATTTCGAAAACCGATGCCTATAGTGAGATTGGAAGACTGCTAAAAATTGGAAAAATCGCCATCAGGATTACACCAAATGTTATGGATGCAAGTAGCTTTTCCCAAACATTGGACCTTGAAAAAGGAATCATCAACATCAGGGGTCAACAAGGAAATCAATCCATCAGCATTCAATGTTGGGCAGATGCGTACTCCCCGACCATTCATGTGGAGGGGAAAAGCAATTTCAATGCGGTTGTTGAAGTGGAAAACCAGGTCTGGAGAACAGTACAAAGACCCTTGGTTGGCAATGAAAGACATTCGGGATACGGCGTTGCCTTCAGGAATGAACCTTATATGACAGAGAAAGATACCGTCCTGGAAAGTTCAAAGGGAATTGCATGGTGTCATGAAAACAATAGTTCCATATGGCAAACGACACTGGACAACCAGAACATCAGTGATTTCAACACTGCTGGAACAGACCCATTGATGGGACAACGTTTTGGGGGATTGGCAGGAGGCGAGAACTTCAAGAAAATATCCCCTACACGCCTGGCATCCATCCAACCATCAACGCATTTTCTTCTCAACATCGTTGTGCAGAAAGCAAAAAACAATGCATTGACGGATTGGAAAAAAGGAATTGAAAAAATATTTTCCAGCATCAGTGAAAATAATATTCAACTGCGCAGGAACAAACATTCCGCATGGTGGAAAGCTTTTTGGAATAAACATTATATCATCATCAGTTCCGATTCCGCAAAAGAAAAAACATTTGAGATTACACAGGCATATACCCTGCAACGCTACATGAATGCTTGTGCAGGAAGAGGTGGACTGCCCATCAAATTCAATGGTTCCATTTTTACGGTTGACCTTAACGAAAACATGGGCAGCGGAAAAAAAGGATTTGATGCAGATTACCGTGAATGGGGTGGTAATTTTTGGTTTCAAAATACACGGTTGATCTATTGGACCATGCTGCATGCAGGAGATCATGAGATGATGAAACCCTTTTTCAACATGTATGCCAATGCACTGCCATTGGCCAAATTCAGAACAAAAAAATATTTCAACCACGAAGGGGCTTATTTCCCTGAAACAATGACCCCATGGGGATCTTATCTACCAGACAATTACGGTTGGGACAGAAGAGGGAAAAAAGATGGCGTTTCAGACAACATGTATATTCGGTATTATTGGCAGGGCGGGCTGGAGCTCAGTGCAATGATGTTTGACTACCTTGAATTCACGAAAGACTCAGCATATTTCAAAAGCAAGGCCGTTCCCTTCATCAGGGAAATCATTGCCTTCTATGACAACCATTATGCCCGTGATGAAAAAGGAAAATTGTTGATTACCCCTGCACAGTCGCTTGAAACCTATCAGGAAGGAGTAACCAATCCTGCACCAGAAATTGGTGGACTGCATTGGTGTCTTGATAAGATCATTGGACAGGGCAGCATGTTCGAAAGCAATTTCATCAGCCTCAGCAAAAGACTGAAAAAGGAGGTGCCTGAATTGCCATTGGGTGATTCGTTGGGAAAAAAGATCCTGACATGCGGTTATGATTTGGGGAAGCGCTTGAACATAGAAAATCCAGAACTCTATTCCGTATTCCCCTACAGGATTTATGGTATCGGCAAACCGGATATTGCACTTGCCCTAAACACATTTGCAATGAGGGGATACAAAAGCTGGCAGGGTTGGCACCAGGACGCCATTCAGGCGGCCTTGCTCGGATTGACAGAAGAAGCAAAGAAAATGGTGACATCCAATTTTACCGCAAAACAGAACAGCAGCAGGTTTCCTGCTTTCTGGGGCCCTAATTATGACTGGGTTCCAGACCAGGACCATGGATCTGTTTCATCCCGGGCCCTGCAAAACATGCTGGTGCAAACCAATGGTAATGAAGTGCTGCTTTTACCTGCCTGGCCCAAAGCATGGAATGTTCAATTCAAAATACACGTCCCTGGCAAAAAAACCATAGAGGGCAGTTATCACCAAGGAAGTGGCGTCAACATAAAAAACAAACCTGCAGGCATCCAAATAAAGACATTGATCAATTGATATCATCACATGGCCATTGGGCAATTGCAAAAATTTGAATGCAGATCATGAAAAAAATCATTCTTTCGCTCATTGCCATGCTGGGAATACTTCCACCTGCACAATCACAGCAGCGTCCAAATGTCATTTTCATTTTGGCAGATGATCTTGGCTATGGTGACCTCAGCTGCCTTAACCCAGGTTCAAAAATCAGTACGCCTAATATAGACCGGCTTGCAAAGCAGGGAAAAACATTTACTGATGCCCATACCCCCGCATCGCTTTGCACGCCTACACGTTATGGAATCCTGACAGGCCGTTATGGTTGGCGTTCATCATTGAAGAAAGGGGTACTGAAACAATACGACCCACCCCTTATAGAAGAAGGACGCTTCACTGTCGGAAAACTGTTTCAGGATAATTCCTATGCAACAGCCTGCATAGGAAAATGGCATTTGGGTTGGAATTGGCACTTGAACAACAACAGCTATTTCAAGGACTCCCTGTATGCAGGCCATGATGGACCGGTAGACCGTTTCAGGATTGAAAAGCAGGTTGACTTTTCACAACCCATTGAAAATGGACCAACCACCAAAGGCTTCGAGTATTATTTTGGAGACGATGTTCCCAATTATCCTCCTTACTGTTTTTTTGAGAACAACAGAACAGTTGGCATACCCGCTTACTACAAACCTGATTCAATGTATGGCCATCCTGGATTGATGGCGAAGGACTGGAGTCTTGAAGCTGTTGTTCCCACCATCACAGCAAGGGCAGTCGATTTCATCAGGGAAAAAGCAGGCAATAAAAATCCCTTTTTTCTTTATTTTGCCTTGACCTCCCCGCATGTGCCCATCGCACCCAATGCAACATTCAAGGGTACCAGCAAAGCCGGTCCATACGGGGATTTTGTACAGGAAACTGATTGGGCAGTCGGCGAAATCATGAAAGCCGTTGAAGCATCTGGAATTGATAAAAACACCATCATTATTTTTACCAGCGACAACGGGTCTCCTGGTCAGGATGGAGAAAAAATGAGTGGTGCCATGAATGCTGTAATGAAATATGACCATTACCCCAACTACCCTTTCAGGGGAATGAAAACAGATCTTTGGGAAGGCGGACACCATGTGCCATTCATCGTAAAATGGCCAGGCAAAATAAAAGCCAATTCCAATTCAGCTGTTACAATTTGTCAGACAGATTTTTTGGCCACCTGTGCATCCATTTTAAACAGTCAAATCCCAGAAAAAGAAGCACAAGATAGCTACAGTATATTGCCTTTGCTGCTGGATAAAAATGTAGCCAGCTACAACAGACCCTATACGGTGCATCACTCAGGTGAAGGATTTTTTGCGATCAGGAAAGAGGAATGGAAGCTGATCATGACAGGCAATTCCGGTGGAGGATTGATTCCAAGCAATGCCGAAACTGTCAACGGCAAAGCAGTACCGGTTCAACTCTATGACCTGAAAAATGATCTCCAGGAAAAAAACAATCTGTTTCTCAAATATCCTGAAAAAGTAAAAGCATTGCAGCAACTGCTGAAGGAGGCAAAAGCTGGCCAGTAAAACAACTATCAGGACCGCTTCCTGTAACTCAAGATCGCCCAACCATTGATCAGGATGGCATATCCTGTGATGATGGCCAACTCTCTGGTAACATCAGACAGGCCTGCGCCTTTCAATACCACCCTCCGCATCACTTCAATAAAATAAGAAACGGGATTGAAGCGCACAATCCATATGGCCCATTCAGGCATACTGTCTGTACTGGTATACAATCCACTCATCAAGACAAAAATCATCATGATGAAAAAAGAAATCAACATGGATTGTTGCTGGGTAGCCGAATAAACAGAAAGCAGAAGACCCATACCAAGGATGACCAAAAGATAGATGGCTGCGAAAACATAAATCGTAAGATAACTTCCCAGTGGGATGATGCCATACAATACCCTTGCAATGGTAAAACCAATGGTCATGACAATCAATCCAAGCACCCAGAAAGGAATCAGTTTCCCTAAAATGAAATGGTGTTTCTTGATGGGTGAAACATTGATCTGCTCAATGGTACCGATTTCCTTCTCCCGTACAATATTGATGGACGTGAGGTTGATTCCCACCATGGTCAGCAACAAGACCAGGATGCCGGGCACCATGAAAAACTTGTAATTCATGTCTGGATTGAACCAATTCGAATATGTTGTGGCAATGGACAATGGCTTCTGTTGTTTGAATGGAGCAATCCATTCCGTGCGTACCTCTGCATTGAATTGTCTTATCAAGGTATTCAGGTAGGCGCCGCCAAGGTTGGCCTTCACTCCATTGATGGCATTGACAGACAACATCAAACTGGCCTTGTCTTCCCTGATCAAGGTCCGTTCAAACTGTGAGGGGATCTGCAGTACAAGGTCAGCCTTATCCGTTTCCACCGCCTCTATCGCTGCACTTTGGTCTGTTCCGTATCCAACCAGTTTGAAATAACCAGTGGCACGGATGTTTTCAATCAGTCTTCTTGAAAGGGCTGACTTATCGTGATCCGTAACATGCAGGTTGATGTTTTTTATTTCATAATCGGCCGCATTCGGAAGAATGATGAGCTGAATAATAGGCATCATGAAGATTAGCTTGATGATGGCGGGATTGCGGATGATCTGCCTGAACTCTTTTTGCAATATGACACGCAACATCTTCATGATAACCTCACTTTAAATTTTTTAATCGCCAATGTCATAAAGAATACAAACATGCCGAAAAGAATCAAGGTTTCTTTCCAAACATGGTGCAGTCCAACACCCTTGACCATGACAGAACGCACGATGATATAAAACCATTTTGCAGGAACAATGTTGGAGACCGTTCGCAAAGGCAATGGCATGTTTTCGATGGGAAACATAAATCCGCTCAACATCACCGTAGGTAAGAACATACCCACCAAAGAAATGAACATGGCCGACTGCTGTGAATCGGTTGATGATGAAATGAAAAGACCCAATGAAAGGGAAACCAGAATGAACAGAATACTCTCTGTAAATAGCAAGGCAAGATTACCTCGAATCGGAACATCCAATACAAAAACGCTCAACAGCAGGATAGTGGCAATGTTGAAGATGGAAAGCAACAGATATGGAACAGCCTTTGCCAGAATGATTTTGATGGGCCTGATGGGAGACACCAACATGATTTCCATGGTGCCCAACTCTTTTTCGCGCACCACGGTCAAGGCCGTCATCATGGTACATACCAGCAACAAAACCATCGCCATCACACCGGGAACAAAATTGTATGCCCCCTTCAATTGCGGGTTGTACATCATCCTTGTTTCCGTTACAATGGTATAAGGGATAACCCTTTCGCCCGAAGCCTCTTTTTCAAAATCTCCGATCACTGCCTGTGCATAGTTGACGAGGGTGTTGGCAACATTGGGATCACTGGCATCGGCAATGATCTGCAACTGGCTGCCATCGGTCATCTTCAGGTCATTTCCGAATTGCTGGGGAATCACCAACCCAATCCTGATCTTTCCTTTGCGAAAAGCTCCTTCGATTTCATCTATTGAATGGTAATTGCCGACACATTCAAAATATTGGCTCGCATCCATCCTGTTGATGAGCTTTTGCGATTGGTCATCCTTGGCCAGGTCTATTACCGCAAATTTGGAATTCTTCACCTCATTGGTCAAGGCAAAACCGAAAATCAGGATCTGCACCATGGGCATGCCAATCAGGATGAACAGCGTCCTGCTGTCACGCATGATGTGAATGAATTCTTTCTTTACAAAATTGATGAATTGTTTCATGTAATCAGTTGTCACTTCTTTTTGCCTTGCGTGCCAGTTGAAGAAAAACATCGTTCATGCTGTCTGCGCCATAGGTCGCTTTCATTTGCGTTGGTGTATCCAATGCTTCGATTCTTCCGTCTACCATGATCGACACACGGTTGCAATACTCCGCTTCATCCATGTAATGCGTTGTCACAAATGTTGTAATGCCCGCATCGCCTGCCTTATAAATGAGGTTCCAGAATTCCCTTCGGGTGATGGGATCTACACCACCAGTAGGCTCATCCAAAAAAACAATGCTGGGGTCATGAAATATGGCAACAGAAAATGCCAGCTTCTGTTTCCATCCCAGCGGCAAATTGCTGACCAGGGTATTGCGTTCTGCCACCAGTTCAAGTTCTCGCAAAATGAAATCAGCTTTATCTCTTATCTGTTTTTTCCCCATGCCATAAATGCCTGCATAGAATTGAATGTTCTCGTACACAGTCAAATCATCATACAATGAAAACTTTTGGCTCATGTAACCAATGGTCTTTTTGATTTTTTCATTCTGGCTGAAAACGTCAAAACCCGCTACAGTAGCCTTTCCAGCAGTAGGAAGCGACAAGCCACAGAACATCCGCATAGCTGTGGTCTTGCCGGCACCATTGGCGCCCAGGAACCCAAATATTTCACCTTTGGATACCTCAAATGAAATTTGATCTACCGCTGTGAAATCCCCAAATTTCTTGGTAAGCCCTTCTGCTGTGATGACTTTATCCGACATGTGATTTCATTAAAGCGATGAAACAATCTTCGATATCCACTGCTGCTTCCTCCACTTCAATCCCGTCCGGGATATTGAGCTGCTGCACATTTTTCTTCAAAACCACATGGTGTTTTTCTCCGAAAGGATAAGCATCCTCAACCCCTTCCATGTTTTTAAACAATTCCAGTGTTTTCAACATTTGATTGCTCCTGACGGCAAGGATTTTCTTTCCGAAGGAAGCCCGCAAACCCTCAGGGGTATTCACCTGCATGATATTGCCCGTTTGAATCAATCCGACACGGTCACACAACGAAGCCTCATCCATATAGGGTGTTGACACCAGAATCGTAATCCCTTCATTGCGCAATGAACGCAGGAGTTCCCAAAATTCCTTTCTCGACACTGCATCAACACCGGTGGTGGGTTCATCAAGGAAAAGCGCCTTGGGCTTGTGTATCAACGCACAGCTCAATGCCAGTTTCTGCTTCATGCCACCAGAGAGCTTGCCTGCGCGCACATGCTTAAAAGGTTCTATCTGTTGGTAGACATCTTTGATCAGGTGATAGTTTTCCTTCACCGTGGTATTGAAAATATTGGCGAAAAAATTCAGGTTTTCTTCAACAGTAAGGTCTGTATAGAGAGAAAACCTTCCGGGCATATAACCCACTTCCTGCCTGATTTTCAGAAAATCCTTGACCACGTCCAATCCATTTACACTGGCTGTACCACTGTCTGGAAGGATCAGGGTGGTGAGGATCCGAAACAGGGTTGTTTTACCTGCCCCATCCGGTCCAATCAATCCAAACAACTCGCCCTGGGGCACATCAAAACTGATGCCCTTGAGTGCAGGCACCTTGGTTTTTTTGATGGCATAAGCCTTTTCAATATGGTCTACAACGATTGCCTTCATGTTAGAATTTGATCTCCCCGTACATGCCTATTTTGAGCAGCCCGTTGTTCTTTGTTTTGACCTTGATGGCATAGACCAAATTGGCCCTTTCGTCCTTGGTCTGAATGGTCTTTGGTGTGAATTCTGCCTTTGGAGAAATCCAGGTGATGACTCCTGCGTATTCATTGTAAGCGTCAGCCCCTTTGTCTACGAACAGTTTCACAGCCTGGCCGGTTTTGATGAGGGAAAGCTGCTCCCCTGTTACATAAGCCCTCAAGGTCATTTCACTGAGGTCTGCTATTTTATACAATGGTTTTCCTGCCACGGCCATCTCACCTGCATCCGCATAGGTAGTGATGACAGTACCAGCAATCGGGTTCACCAGGGAGGATCGGGACACCATGTCTTCCAGCTGTGCAGCCTTTTTTTGCAAAGGCGCTGACTCACTCAGGATGGCCCTGTTCTGGCTGGCGTTGTTGGCGCGCTGGACCGCAATCTGTTGCTGGGTCACGTTCATCTGCTGCTGCAGCGTTTCCCTTTGGTAGCGAATATCATCCAGCTGCTTTGTCGTGGCAGCATCACTCTTGAGCAGTTTCTCTGTGCGTGCCATTTCCTTGTCAAGGTTTTTCAATTGAATGGACTGCACTTGCAACTGCTCATTCAATAATTTTATTTGAGGACCCACATCAGTTGTTTTCTTTCCCAACGCATCAATGCTGGCCATCACCTGGTCTTTTTGAAGGCCAAGGTTTACGTCATCAATCTTTCCCACCACTTGTGCGGCAGCAAGCGAGTCGCCTTCGTTGATGTTCAATGCAATGATTCTACCGCTGACCTCTGAAGATACCAAGACCTCATCGGCTTCAAAAGTACCCTGTGCATCAAATTCACTGGCTCCGTTGTTGCAGGCCATCAGTGATGTTGCCATTGCTATTGCAATCCATTGTTTCATACTTTTCATGTTGTTTGACTATTTTTTTCCTGTGATAAGTTTTAATTGTATTTCTGCCTGAACCAGCTGTATCTCATGTGCCGTAAGCGTTTGGCGGGATTGGTCTTCTGCATTGACCTCCCTCAAATAATCGTTGGAAGTAATTACCCCTGCTTCCAATTGTGCAGCAGCAGCGGTTTTCACTGATTCACGCAATACGATGATTTCCCTGTCAGTCATCATCAATTTTTTCAATTTTGAAATCTCGATCAGCTGCTGGGCTACCTGTGCACTCGAATTTTTCAGGAAGGTTTCTTCCTGGAGTTTGATGGATTTCAACGCAATGGCTGCCATCTGTTTTTCGTTGGCCGAAGTATAGAGGTTTCCAATCATCCAATTGAAACGAATACCACCAATCCCATACCAGTCAAATGTATTCTGCAACATGTTCAAGCCTGGCCTTCCATATCCGCCTTGTACAAAGGCACTTGCCTTGGGAGATCCCTTGGAGCGGATCAGGTCATACTGTTTTCCCTGCAATGCAATTTGTGACTTGAACAATTCCATTTCAGGACGAAGCATGAAAGAAGGATCAACCTCCCCCAAGACAGGGATTTCCAGTTGGCAGTTTTCGTTCAACACGGTATCCGTCAATACTCCCAAGACCTGCAACATGCCCATCCTTGAAGCCTGCAACTCGATCTTCCTTTGTTCAGTCTTCAAATCCTCGGCTTTCAATACATTGAGAGACGAACGGAAGGCTATACCGCCATCCAATTGGGCAGTTACTTTTTTTATGCCATTGCCGATGTCTGTCTTCACCATTTCTATCTGTGCAATCATGGCATCCATGTACAAGATGGAGCAATACAATTGGTTGACCCTTTCTCTCAACTTGAACATTTCCACTTCAAGGCGCTTGTCTTCGACTGAAGATTGTAGCCTGGCCACTTCAGTTTGGTTTCTGATCATGCCACCATCATAGATCAACTGATTGATATCAAGGTTGATCTTGTACTGATCTTTTGACAAAGGCTCTACCTTGAAAGGCGCATTGGGGATATTGATTTTTGTAACATCGGACTGATACGTACCCTGTGCGCCAGCAGTCAGTTGTGGTAAATACCCCTTTGAGAGGTTTGAGACGGTCAACATCCCTGTTTTCTCAATCAGCCCACGCTGTTTGATCAGGGGATAATTTTCTCTTGCCCTGGATTCAGCAACAGAAAGACTAAATACCTGTGCACCTGCAGTGGCAATACTAAACACTGACATAAAAACAATAACGATGCTTTTCATTTTTCTCATTTTCAATTTTTTCTGATGGAACCGATGATCAGATCTGCAATGGATTGCTTACGCTCTTCGATGGCGGAGTCAAACTCCTTTTCCGTCAAGCCCAGTCCCATCTTCATCATGGGTTTGGCCATGGCAGGATAAATGCAAAGGCTCAATATGTTCATGATGATTTGTTCTGGCTTCACGTTGTTGATATGCCCCAAATTGATTTCATCTTGGACCAATTTCTTGAACCGCGTAAACTCTGGTTTTTTTGCTTTTAGTGAAAATATTTTTTTCATAAAGCCTTCTGCATTTCTGTTGGATTCTCCAATGATGAACAAAGGGAAATGTGGATTCTCTGTTGCCATGGTCAGATAGGCTCCACACAATAAATGGATCATCTCGAACAATGTTTTGTCGGCATTCAGGATTCCATTCAACTTTTCAAAAAAATGCTGGGCAGCCTGGGTGAATACTGTTTCAAACAGCTGGTCTTTGGACCTGAAATAATAGTGAAGCATGGCCTTGTTGATGCCTGCTGCATCGGCAATCTCCTGCATCTTTGCTCCGTCCCTGCCTTTTTCCCTGAACACCTCTCCGGCAGCGGCAAGGATTTTTGCTTCAGTATCCTGTATGACAGCTGATTTAACCATTAAGTTTAACCATTTGGTTAACAAAATTAAACTAAAATTCTCTTCACACCAAAAGATTCAGCTGAGGGAACTGGATGAAGCAATGAAATGAAGAAATGGTATGGTTTTCCAGCAACCAAATTGATGAAAATGCCAGCGATGTTGGCCTAATGGCCAATATCTGCCTTGGACAAGTGCTGTTTCAAGACCTCGTCTGGCCAGGGAATTTGCAATCCATTGTGCTTGAAGGTTGGCATGGATGCATTGCGCTTTTTCAAGATATTGGTCATCAGGGATGCCATTTCGCGGAGTTTCGCTGGTTGTGCTTTTGCCAAATCATGTTCTTCTCCAATGTCCTTGGAGAGATCATACAATTCCAGTTCCCCGGTCTTGTGAAAATAAATCAGCTTCCAATTTCCTTTGCGCAGGGCCGTTCCCCAGGAGATGCCATGGTTGTTGACATTGGTCCAGTTGTTGGGATAATGCCAGAGCAAAACTTTTTTGTCGTCTTTGAGTGTGGGATTTTTTAGAAAAGGAACGATGGATTTCCCGTCTATGGTTTGGATGGTGCTGTATTTTTTAATCCCAGCAAGTTCAAGGATGGAAGGGAACCAATCATCAATACTTACATA
>Ga0222712_10002375_pt1 | contig 21621 bp, 21 predicted proteins | sample C33_657DmetaG_FD_165043 | JGI IMG/M metagenome (GOLD analysis project Ga0222712, IMG submission 165043) | Estuarine water microbial communities from San Francisco Bay, California, United States - C33_657D | ecosystem: Environmental > Aquatic > Marine > Unclassified | place: USA: California... | reverse complement strand
AAACAACCACGAAGGAATTAATCTCAGCTGTTCTATCAAAAAAATACAATGTAAATTATACTCAAGGAAATTTAAACAATCATATTGGGGTCCCCCTTACCCTATTAAGTATTACCAATGAAAATGATTTTGCCGTAGTTGAGATGGGTGCTAATCATCAAAAAGAAATTGAATTACTGGCATCAATTGCTCAACCTGACTTTGGCCTAATAACCAATATTGGCAAAGCACATCTTGAAGGATTTGGAGGCATTGAAGGAGTAAAAAAGGGAAAAGGAGAATTATATCAAAATTTAAAACTAAATCAGAAATTAATTTTTGTTCAAAAAAATAGTGAAGCCTTATGCGATTTGTTGGGTAACTATAATCATTTTATTTCTTACGGTAGTAGTGCTGAATTTAATGTATGTGGACATGCAGTAAGTGGGAATGAATTTCTGAAAGTTAAAATTGAAAAACCATTTGATAATACAATCCAAACCAACCTTACTGGTAATTATAATTTAGACAATGTTTTGGTTGCAATTGCAGTTGGAAATCATTTCGGCGTAAAAGAATCCGACATAAAAGATGCTATCGAGAATTATCAGCCTAGCAATCAACGTTCGCAAATTATCAGAAAAGAAAACAGTACAATTATTTTAGATGCCTACAATGCAAATCCTAGTAGCATGCAAGTTGCTCTCGACAATTTTAATAAGTCGTTTGAAGGATATAAAATAATTGCCTTGGGAGAAATGCTAGAGTTGGGAGTTGAAAGCGAATCAGAACATCAACGAATTGGGAATCTAATTCAAGAAGTAAATCCTCAAAAAATAATTTTAGTTGGAAAGAATTTTAAAAGTATTGCAACAACATTAAATGCAAACTTTTTTGAAACGTCAGATGAAGCAAGCGAATGGTTAAAAAATCATCTTCCAACGAACTTCACTATATTAATAAAAGGATCGAGAGGAAGTAGAATGGAGAAATTACTCGAAGCAATTAACTAATTACTTTTTGAATATTTTTTTAATGCTCCACTTTTTCGTATCAGGATCACTGTAGTAATCTTCATTACCACTGATATATCCGTAATTGTGCCCATAGCCGTAGCCGTAAGTGCGACTAAAGTCAGAGTCATTTAAAATAATACTTAAATTTTTGAATTTGCCTTCTTCATATAATTCATCTAGTGATTTTAAGAATTCAATTCTTGAGTACCCTTGACGAACAATATAAAGATTAATATCAGAATAAGGCATAATCAACAAAGCATCTGATACAACACCTAATGGTGGTGTATCTATGACTACATAATCATACATCGTTTTGGCCTCATCAACCATATCCTGTAGATTCTTTTTTGACAATAGTTCTGCAGGGTTTGGAGGAATTGGACCTGCAGTAATAAAATCAAGTCCATTCACTTTAGTTTGCTTGATCACTTCTTCTAAAGAAGCTGTACCTGCTAAATAGTTACTTGCACCAATCGAGTTTTTAATATCCAGATCATCAAATAATTTAGGCTTGCGCAAATCGAGACCAATCATCAAAACTTTTTTTCCTTGCATGGCAATAATGGTTGCAAGGTTTAAGGTCACAAACGACTTCCCTTCCCCTCCAACTGAGGAAGTAATTGTAATTACTTTACTTCCATCACCCAAGCCGTAATACTGCATATTCGTACGTATTGTTCTAAAGGCTTCAGCAATTGGGGATTTAGGTCTATTGTTAACTACCAAGTTGGATTTGTCGTCTGAATGACCTACAACACCTAATACAGGTACAGACGTAAGTTTAACGACATCATCACGATTTTGTATAGTAGATTTAAAAAGTGATTTTCCAAGAATATATGCACCAGGAATAAGCAAAGTAAAAATCAAAAGCAATGCTAATAACAATATCTTATTTGGCGAAACCGGCTTTTCAGCTAAACTTGCTTTATCTAAAATTCTGTTATCAGAAACTGCAGTGGCTTTTGCAATACTTGTCTCTGCTTTCTTTTGAAGTAAGAATGTATAAATATTTTGATTCACCTCTACATTCCTTTGAATACCTATATAATCACGCTCTAATTCAGGAGCCTGTTTAATTTGAGATTCAACACCTGTGATTTGTTGATCAATTGAAGACTTTGTGATTAACAAACGGTCTTGAATTGACTTAATATTTTCAAGAATAGAGTTCTTGGTTTCAAGAATTTGTTGATCAATAATTTTAAGCGCTGGTGCATTATTTTTAACTCCATATGCAGAGCTTTTTCTTTTTGCTTGAAGAGCTTGATAATTTGTTAGCAACTCCACTAAAAGTGGATCAGGAATTCCCATACTGGAAGGAGCCATGGTAGATAAATCCTGATTAGTTGAAACATAACTATATAAGTTTCGCAAAGAAGAAATATCAATATTACTTTTTACACGCTGAATGTCTAGGTCACTTAATTTAGTTACCATCGCCTTCGACTCCTCACTTAAATCAACTGTCTTATTTTTTTCTTTAAAGCTTTGAAGTTCTTGTTCAGAAATATTTAATGAATCGCCAGTATTGTTTAGCTGATCCTCAACAAACTTTAATGTTAATGCTGCAACGGTTGCTTTGTTTTCTACATCCAAATCGATGTATACTTTCCCAATAGTATTTAATACATCAAGCGCTCTTACAGGTATAACATCTTTATATGTTAAGATAATAATATTTGCATCTTTCTCCATTGGCTCCGCGGTCAAATTGCCAATGATATCATTAGTTAACTTATTTAAATTTCGAACTCGAAAAGAATAAGTAGACCCTGCATCAGGAAGTGGAATAGTGTCTGAAGGCTGAACAACAAAATCGAAATAAGTTAATGTGTCTTTTTTTAATTTTAAATTTTCGCCCAATGCAATAGTTTTTGAAAAATCAAATGTTGGCAGGTCGTCACCACTATACTCCGCATCAATTTTTATATGATTTTTATCTACTACAGTAACTAAGAAGGTTTGGTCCTGGATAAACTGATTAATTTTATTGACTTCAATTGTAAAAGGAGGATAAGGATAAATTGGACGATTGGGAAATACAGATGTATTATAATACTCTACTCTCAATCCTAATTTTTCAATAGTGTTATGAATAACCGTACGAGACGTGATTTTTCCAATCTCGGTTGAAACACTTGTATTGGTCCCAAACAAGTCACTCGTAAGAAAATCTTCAAAGTTATCCGATGTTTTACTATCGTCAATTAAAACAGAAGATGTGCTTTGGTAAACGGGCAGGTTAACATACACATAGATAAAAGTTAGCGCTGTTAAAATCACTCCTGTTACTAAGAAATAATGCCACTTAGATAAAATCTCGTTGAACAAATGACTGAGGTCTAACTCATCATTATTTTTCTTATTAACTGAACCGTTATTCATCTATTTTGTTTTCAAATATAAAGTCCCAATTAAAACCAATGAGGTTACAATTGATGTAAATATTCCTGAAGCTACACTGATTTGCGAGAATGCCTTTTTACGACTTGGAGCAACATAAACAACATCATCGGGATAAAGGTATTTTGCTGAACCAATTAGTGAACTTTGATTGGTAAGATCAATAGGAATTTCAATAGAACCATTAGGCGTCTGACGAATAATTTTGATATTTGTTCTATCAGCATAATTACCTACATCACCAGCCAAAGCAAGGCCTTCTATCAAAGTAATTCGTTCATTAGGTATATAATATAAGCCAGGCTTTTGAACCTCACCTACAATTGAAACTTTAAAGCTTAATTTTTTAACCACTATTACTGGTTCATCTAAAAACGCTTTAAACTTTTGGGTGATCAAGTCTCGAGCTTCGGGTACAGTCAATCCTTGCAACATAATTTCTCCAATGTAAGGCAATATTACCTTTCCAGATTTATCAATCGTAAAACCTTTTTCATAAGCAGAACGATTATCAATTATAGTTGCTTTATCCTTGCTAATTCCTATTCCAGGAAATGCATCAGGATTTATGGTATACAAATCAACAGTGATAATATCCCCTATTGATAATTTCATTTCAAATGCAGATGTGTCATTGGTATTACCTGCATTATTTTGAAAATATACAATCTTCTTTTGTGGAGTACAAGAAAACATGCATCCTATAAGGAATAACACGACTACACTTTGAAAGATGTTCTTTATTTTCATGAAATTATTTATTGTAAAACGCTTCTAGCAATTACGATTCTCTGAACTTCTGATGTTCCTTCGTATATCTGTGTAATTTTCGCATCACGCATTAAACGCTCTACGTGAAATTCTTTTACGAAACCGTAGCCACCATGAATTTGAACAGCTTCAACAGTTGTTTTCATAGCTACTTCTGATGAAAACAATTTCGCCATTGAACTCGATTGGTTATAATCTACTTTATTATCTTTTTGCCAAGCAGCTTTCAAGCATAACAAACGAGCTGCTTCAATTTCAGTTGCCATATCTGCTAACTTAAACTGTATAGCCTGATGGTTTGAAATTTCAGTACCGAATGCTTTACGTTCCTTAGAATATTTAAGCGCTAATTCGTACGCTCCACTTGCAATTCCTAAAGCTTGTGCTGCAATACCAATACGACCACCTGTCAAAGTTTTCATAGCGAACTTAAATCCGAATCCATCTTCACCAATTCTGTTTTCCTTCGGAACTTTCACATCTTGAAACATCAATGAATGTGTATCAGAACCACGAATTCCTAATTTATTTTCTTTTGGTCCAACAGTAAATCCAGGCATACCTTTCTCTACGATCAAACAATTAATTCCTTTATGTCCTTTAGCAACATCTGTCTGCGCCATTACCAAGAAAACACTCGCAGAGTTACCATTGGTAATCCAGTTCTTAGTTCCGTTCAACAAATAATGGTCGCCCATATCAATTGCAGTGGTGCGTTGCGAAGTTGCATCTGATCCCGCTTCTGGTTCTGACAAACAAAAACCTCCGATAATTTCACCCTTAGCTAAAGGCACTAAATATTTTTGTTTTTGTTCTTCGTTACCAAAAGTTTCTAATCCCCAGCAAACTAAAGAATTGTTCACTGACATTACCACAGATGCAGAAGCGTCTACTTTAGAAATTTCTTCCATTGCCAAAACGTATGAAATGGTATCTAAACCACTTCCGCCATATTGAGGTGAAACCATCATTCCCATGAAGCCAAGTTCACCTAATCGTTTGATTTGTTCTGCAGGGAATTTCTGATGTTCATCACGCTCAATTACACCTGGCAATAGTTCTTGCTGTGCGAAGTCGCGCGCAGCTTGTTGAATCATTAAATGTTCTTCGCTTAATTGAAATAGCATAGCTCTTACTTTTAAAGGTGCAAAAATAAGTTATTTAGGGCTAATTTTCGAATATTTCGTTGCATATTTGGAAATATTTTCACTCTATGCAAGGTCAGGATAATACTGTGGCAATAGGTCTTATGTCGGGAACATCATTAGATGGCTTAGACCTTTGCGCATGTGAATTCATCAACAATCATAATTCAATTGATTTTAGAATTATTCATGCGGAGACAATACCCTACTCTGAAGAATGGAGAAGTCGCCTGAATAATGCCACACAATTATCTGGCGAAGACCTTACTAAATTGCACTATCAGCTCGGCGATTATTTTGGCATCATCACTTCCGACTTTATTCAGCGAAACAGCCTACAGCCAACCTTAATTTCATCACACGGACATACTATTTTTCATCAGCCACAAAACGGATTTACACTGCAAATTGGATCAGGAGCAAACATTGCAGCAATAACAGGAATTGATACGGTATGTGATTTTAGAAGTAAAGATGTAGCACTTGGCGGACAAGGAGCTCCATTAGTTCCCATTGGTGATCAATATTTGTTCAGTAAATATGAGGCTTGCTTAAACTTAGGAGGAATTGCCAATATTTCATTTTATCAAAAAGGAAAACGAATTGCATTTGATATTTGCCCTGTAAATATGGCATTGAATTATTACGCTGAAAAGTTAAATCTGAACTACGATAACAAAGGTCAGATTGGAGCTTCCGGGAAAGTGATTAAAGAACTATTAGCTGATTTAAATAGATTGTCTTTTTATTCTGAAGAAGGCCCTAAATCTTTAGGTAAAGAATGGTTTGAAAAATATTTCCTACCAGTAGTTACTGAATTTGAACAGCAAAATAATTCGTCTATTGCCGATATCCTAAGCACACTAATTGAACATATTTCAATTCAACATAGTGATATATTTTCTAAAGCAAATATAAAAGGCCCCGTCCTCGTTACAGGTGGCGGAGCCTTTAATGATTTTTTAATCAGTAGAATTATTGCTAATGCTGCAGCTGAAATTTATATCCCCAGTTCAGATGTAATCAACTACAAAGAAGCATTAATATTTGCTTTATTGGGATGGCTGTATTGCGAAAACAAAACAAACACATTGTCGAGTGCAACCGGAGCGAGAATAGATAGTATTGGAGGCGCATTATACAAAGGCCTTTAATTACTCATCATCATCGTCATCATCAAAGAAATCATCGAATGATTCTAGATTACTAACAGCCATGTCATCTGGATCCATGTTATCATCATCATCATCATCAAAATCATCGAACTTTTTATTTTTTAGTTCTTTCGATTTCAAAGGCTCCATCTTACGGCCTTTTGCAGAGTCACTCGTTTTTTTCGGTTTGGACTCAGGAGTTTTTCCAGTTTTCTTGGAAGTTTTCATTTGCGAGAGTTGAGCAAAATTTAAGGTTAAGAAATATGTTTTATTTAATCAGTTTTAAAGTTTTCAATTACCTTGTGCATCGAACACAGCACAAAAGTAAAAAAGTTTTATTCTACTTTAACAAAACTTTAGTACAATTTTAATGTTATTTTTTTTCATAGCAAAAAGCAAAAATAAAAATAATTCAAAAAAATAATGCTACACCCTAACACCATTAAATTTCTAAAATCACTCGAGAAAAATAATAATCGAGAATGGTTCGAAAAAAACAAGAATCTATATGAATCTGCTAAAGCTGACTTTAACGGTTGGGTTGAGAAAATAATTCTAGAAGCTCAAAAAACTAATGATGATTATCAGCATTTAGCAGTGAAAGATTGCGTCTTTAGAATTTATCGTGATGTACGATTCAGCAAAAATAAACTGCCCTATAAAAACAACATGGGTGCACAGCTGAAAAAAGGTGGAAAGAAATCTCCTTATTGTGGCTTTTATATTCATATTGAACCCAGCACAAATGGATCATTTATAGCAGGAGGATTTTGGATGCCTGAAGGCGATGTGCTTAAAAAACTTCGACAGGAAGTAGAATATAATACCGATGACTTTAAAAAAATCATCAACGACAAAAAATTTAAAGCATTATTTGGAGAGCTAGAAGAACATAAACTTAAAAAAGCACCCAAATGTATTGACCCATCCCACCCCGATGTAGAATTGTTAAAATACACGAGCTACGTAGTGAGTGCTCCGATTGATAATAGCGAATTGACCTCTACGAAATTAAACAAACAAATAATAAAGGGATTAAAAACAATACAGCCATTTTTAGACTTTTTAAATACTGCAATGGAATAAAAAAAGGAGGGCAAAACCCTCCTTTTTATTTTTACGAATTATCGATTATTTAATTCCGAATGCTTTTTTAACAGCAGGAACAGCGTTCAAATTTTCCCAAGGGAACAATGTAACTTTAATCTTCTTTTCGTTTTTCTTTCCTTTATTAAATACCTTCGTCGCTTCTTTGCACTCACGTCCCATATGTCCGTAAGCAGCAGTTTCACGATAGATTGGTGTACGTAATTTAAATCGTTGCTCAATAAAATAAGGACGCATGTTGAAGTCCTTCATGCTTCCAATTTTAGCAGCAATCTGTCCGTCCGTCATATTCACTTTTGAAGTACCATATGTATTAACAAATAATCCAACAGGATCAGCAACTCCAATTGCATATGCAACCTGAACTAATGCTTCATCGCAAACACCTGCAGCAACTAAATGCTTAGCTACGTGACGAGCAGCATACGCAGCTGAACGGTCTACCTTTGATGGATCTTTACCAGAGAATGCACCACCACCGTGAGCACCTTTTCCTCCGTAAGTATCAACGATGATTTTCCTTCCTGTCAAACCAGTATCACCATGTGGACCACCGATAACGAATTTACCTGTAGGATTAACATGATAATTGATTTTGTTATTGAATAATGCCTGAACACGCTTAGGTAATTTTTTCATTACGCGAGGCACTAAAATGTTAATAACGTCCTTCTTAATCTGAGCCAACATTTCTGCTTCTTTGCCAAAGTCATCATGCTGCGTTGAAATTACTATTGTATCAATACGTACTGGTTTGTGATCATCTGAATACTCAATCGTAACCTGGCTCTTAGCATCAGGACGAAGATATTTCATCACTTTACCTTCTTTACGAATAGCTGATAATTCTCGAAGTAACGTGTGTGATAATTCTAAAGGAAGAGGCATAAAATTATCCGTCTCACGGTTAGCATATCCGAACATCATTCCTTGATCGCCCGCACCTTGATCTTCTTTCTTTTTTCTAACTACACCTTGATTAATATCTGGCGACTGCTCATGAATGGCAGATAAAATTCCGCAAGAATTAGCTTCGAACATATATTCGCTCTTCGTGTAACCGATATCACGAATTACTTCTCTTGCGATATCTTGTACATCAAGGTATGCGTTTGATTTAACCTCACCAGCTAAAACAACTTGTCCTGTAGTAACAAGTGTTTCGCAAGCTACCTTCGATGAAGGATCATAGGCTAAGAAATAATCGATTAATGCATCTGAAATTTGATCGGCTACTTTATCTGGATGCCCTTCAGATACCGACTCGGAAGTAAATAAGTATGACATATTATTTTATAGTGTTTTTATTATTTGAAGCGACAAAGATAAAAAAAGCCATCAAGCAGAAAAATTCATGATTATTTTTTAGAAGTTAATTGCCTGAATACTGATTCAAGACTGTTTTCCTCCTTCTGCATGGTAATAACGGCAAGATTGTTCTGAACAGCGAAATTGAAAATTAACGGACGTAAATCTTGTCCTTTAGGCCCTATTACTTTATAAGTTTTATCATTAACAGCAAGCACTTTTTTGATTCCTGTAATAGTACTGAGTTTTTCTGAAGAAATAGCCTTGTCAAATTCAACTAAAATAATTGTCTCTGAATCTGACTTTTGTTGAAGGAATGATGTTTTATCATCGGCAACTATTTTCCCTTTATTGATGATAATTACACGGTCACAAATTGCTTCTACCTCTTGCATAATATGGGTTGACAAAATGACTGTCTTCTCTTTTCCAATATTTTTAATCAGCTGGCGAATATCGACTAATTGATTAGGATCTAATCCTGTTGTAGGCTCATCCAAAATTAGCACACTCGGATTATGAATCATAGCTTGGGCTAACCCCACTCTCTGACGATAACCCTTTGACAATGCTCCAATCTTTTTATGCTGTTCAGCTCCTAATCCCGTTACTTCAATCATTTCTTTCACACGCGAAGCCACTGCTGCTGAAGGCACCTGAATCCCTGCGATAAAAGAAAGAAACTCCTTAACATACATATCGTGATACAAAGGATTATGCTCAGGAAGATAACCTACTCGCTCACGTACTTTAATTGGATCAGCCGTGACATCAAATCCATCCACAGAAACGGTTCCTGAATTTTGAGGCAAAAAGCAAGTAATAATTTTCATCATCGTTGATTTCCCAGCTCCATTAGGACCTAAAAATCCAACTACCTGACCAGGCTCAACTGTGAATGAAACATCATCCAATGCACGCTGTGTGCCGTATAATTTTGTAATGTTTTTTACCTCAACTGACATATTGCACAAATGTAGAATTATTGATTGAAATATTAAATTCCAAACTCAAAGATTTTAAACATTGAATGATTGAACAAACAATAAACTTTGAGAATAATTAAAATTTTAATCTACTATCTTTGTTTTGATGTTTGAAGGCAGAGTATTAAAATCGACAGGAAGCTGGTTTGAGGTAGAATTACCTAATCAGAAAATGATTTCTTGTAGAATTAGAGGTCAGCTACGACTTAAAGGGATTAGTAGCACAAATCCAGTTGCCGTTGGCGACATAGTGCACGTACAAGAACAAACAGATGCTACAGGTGTGATAACAGACATTAATGACCGCACTAATTACATCATCCGAAAATCAATAAATCTATCGAAGCAAACGCATATTCTTGCTGCTAATATTGATTATGCTTGGATTGTTGTTACTCCAGTTTTTCCAAAGACCTCCACTGGATTTATTGATCGTTTTATTGCAGCTGCAGAATCCTATCATATTCCCGTTGGAATCATTTTTAATAAATCGGATTTGTTCGTTAATCATTTGAGTGAAATCCAACATGAATATCTAGACATTTACGAATCACTCGGATACAAATGCATTAAAGTTTCTTCTCAAACAAAAGAAGGAATTGATGAGCTTAAATTGTTATTAGAAGGCAAAGTAAATTTATTAACGGGTCACTCTGGAGTTGGAAAATCGAGTTTGATTAATTCAATCATTCCTGATTTAAATTTAAAGGTTGGTGAAATTTCAAAACAACATTTAAAAGGGAAGCACACCACCACTTTTGCTGAGATGCATAAGGTGGACAACTCAACTTATATTATCGATACGCCAGGCATTCGTGAGTTTGTCAATATAGATTTTGTTCCGAGTGAAATTTCGCATTATTTCATTGAAATGCGCGAGCTATTAAACGATTGTAAGTTTAATAATTGCTTACATGAAAACGAACAACAATGTGCTGTGAAGGCTGCTTATGAAGCAGGCAAAATTCATCCAGATCGATATTACAATTATTTAAGCATCCTTCATAACGAAGACAATTTCAAATAGTATATGCGCACCGTTATACAACGAGTTTCTGAAGCTAGTGTTTTAATCAACCAACTTGAACGCAGAAGTATTAGACGTGGTTTGATGATATTAGTTGGGATTACACATGAGGACACTATAGAGGATATTTCATGGCTTGTTCAGAAAATTGGAAAGCTTAGAATATTTGCAGATGAAAATGGAATTATGAATTTAAATGTGAATGAAATTAATGGAGAAGTATTGCTGATTAGTCAGTTCACATTACACGCATCCACTAAAAAAGGGAACCGCCCTTCATATATTAGCGCTGCTCGGCCTGAGACGGCCATTCCACTTTACAATGAATTTATCCAACAGCTTCAAGTGGAAATTCAAAAGCCAATTTTAACAGGAGAATTTGGAGCAGATATGCAAGTTCAACTTATCAATGATGGACCAGTAACAATCATCATCGATTCAAAAAACAAAGAGTGATTTTTAATTCAATTGTTTACGTTGAATACTTAATTGATAAAAACCAACAGCTAACAAGGTGCTTACTGCAATTAATACCCAAAACATTGTAGTAAATCCGTAGCGAGCCGCAATACCTAATCCCAGCAATGGAGCTGCTATATTAGCCAATCCGTAAGCAATAGAATAGAGCGCAGCATATTGTCCTTGACGTGTTTTATCAGGCCTTGACAATGCGATATTCATCATAAACGGCATCGCATATATTTCCGACATCGTTATAATAAAAGTATATACTATTGCCATTAATAAATTTTGATTGGCGATCAACAAAATAAAAAAAGAAACAGGCAAACATAATGCGCCCCAAATAATGTATTTAAACTTATTGTTTTTATTTTCAAGATGCATTACCAATGGCATTTCAATAAGCACCACCAGCAATCCATTTAACGCGAGTAACAATCCAATTTTATCTTCATCATACAGCCAACTTCTACTCAAGAATTGAGGCACACTTGCAAAAATCTGAAAGAAGCATGTCGCGTAAACAGCCACTAAAAAAATAAATGCGAGATACCAGTAATCCTGATAAGCAGATTTAGTAACGATCGTTTTTTTCTCCTGATGCTCATGACCAACTTTTCGTCGCGGCAGATATAAAACCAACATCAACGCTGCAAAAACAGAAGTTGAGGCATCTATCACAAACAACCATTTGTATCCTAAGTAATGCGCAACAAATCCTCCAATAGCAGGACCAATTGTAAAACCTAAATTAGTTGCTATTCTAACAAGTGAAACTGATCGAGTTCGATTACTTGCTTCGCTATAAAATGCAATGGCAGATGAATTTGCAGGACGAAAAATGTCGGCTGTAAATGCGTAGGTAAAAATAATTGCAGCAATTCCATAAAGCGATGTTACGAATACCATGAAAAAAAGTACGCAGGCGCATACAATTAACGATGCAATCATGATATCATAAAAGTTTTTTCGATCAGTTAACCAACCGCCAGTATAACTTCCAAGAATACTCCCGATTCCATATAAACTCATTACAGAACCCGCCTCCGCTAAAGTATAATGCAGTTCTTTCGTTAAATACAACGATGTAAATAAAAGCACCATTGATCCGGAGCGATTAACTACCATTGCAAGGCTTAAAATCCAAACTTTAGAAGGTAATCCTGAAAATGCTTTTTTATAAATTTGAAGGAAAGACATCGAAACAAAAATACCTTTTATCTTTATCAAAAAATTAAATCATTTTTAGTTATGACAATAAACGATGCACAGCAAGAAGTTGACAACTGGATAAAGACGATTGGCGTGAGATACTTTAGTGAGTTAACGAATATGGCTATCCTAACAGAGGAGGTTGGCGAACTTGCTAGAATCATAGCTAGAAAGTATGGAGACCAATCGTTTAAGAATAACGAAGCAGCAGCTGATTTAGGAGACGAAATGGCAGATGTGCTTTGGGTTTTGATTTGCCTCGCTAACCAAACAGGCGTTAATCTTACGGAAGCTTTACAGAAAAACATTGAAAAGAAAAGTAATCGTGATGCAGATCGTCACAAAAACAATGATAAACTAAAAGATTAAAATTGTTAATTAAATTTTGTCAATCTTGAAATTTGAGTGCATGAACACTTAACTTTGTATTCAATTCATTACGAATGATAGCAGATATATTTCTCACAGGATTACTAGTATTTTTAAACGGTTTTTTCGTTGCCGCAGAGTTTGCGATTGTAAAAGTTAGAGCTTCACAGGTTGACATTAAAGCATCACATGGAAATAAACTTGCAAAAATATCGCAACATATTCTTGAAAACCTTGATAAGTATTTAAGTACTTGCCAGCTAGGTATTACACTAGCAAGTCTTGCCTTAGGTTGGATAGGCGAACGTGTAGTAACTAGAATTGTGGCCAACATAGGTGGAAATTTTGGATGGGTAATTGACCCAGAAGATCCAACTGGAATCGGTGTTATTATTTCCTTTATCCTCATAACTATTTTACATATTGTTTTAGGCGAACAAGCACCTAAAACAGCAGCTATAAGAAATCCACTTTTTCACACATTGATAGTTGCTATTCCTTTAAGAGTAATGTACACTATTTTTGCCCCTTTCATCTGGGTTTTAAATAGCCTATCAACTTTTCTTTTACGAGTTGCAGGATTAGGTAAGGTTTCGCATAATGATATTCATAGCGAAGAAGAAATCAGAATGTTATTAACGGAATCAGAAGAAGGTGGCGCTATTAAACCTTCGGAAAATGAATTGATTCAAAATGTATTCGAATTTGATGATCGAGTGGTACGACAGATATTAATTCCTCGCACTAAAATTTCTGCCATTGATGTTGAAAGTTCGAAGGAAGAAGTCATTCAGCGCGTGGTTGAAGAAGGATACTCTAGACTTCCAGTATATCAAGATTCATTAGATAATATCATCGGAATACTTTATACAAAAGATTTAATTCGTGCAATGCACGAACGTAATTTTAAAGGAGTAAGTTCATTGATTCGCCCTGCGTATTTTATTCCGTTAAGTAAACCTATTAATGATTTGTTGAGAGAATTTCAAACTCAACATATTCAAATGGCTATCATTACCAACGAATTTGGTGGTACGGCCGGAATTGTTACGATGGAAGATATCATTGAAGAGTTAGTAGGTGAAATTCAAGATGAATACGACGATGAAAAACCTCCTGTAGAAAAGAAAAGTGAGACCGAGTATATAGTCAATGCAACAGCATCAATTGGAGATGTAAATGATTTACTTCCGATTATGCTGGAAGAAAATCCAAACTATGATACGATTAGTGGTTTGTTAAATGATATTTTCGGTCGCATTCCGGCGGTGAATGAAAAACGCATTCATGGTGGCTACGAGTTCACTGTTTTAAAGCGCTTGAAGCACAGTGTCGACTCCGTTAAAATGGAGGTTGTTAATCCTGAGGATGTAGAAGGAATTAATTAAACTACTTTGTGCAAACGGCCGTTGCACTTTGGCCATCAGTTGAATAGTTCATATTTATTTTTTCTCCTCCACTTGTGCTATAAATTCCAGAACCTTGAACAGGAATGGCAGTAGTTGTAATATTTTGAAATGGAATTACAATTGAATTTCCAGAAATCTCTGCATACGTTTGAGGACTTGATGTCCCATAATTACTGAAATTACTAATCTTAACTGAATCGCCATCACCTACCTTTGAAATGGTAATAGTAAACGATTGTGCAGGAGAACCAGTGATTGTTTCCTGACATAACCAGCTTCCTGTAAATTTATCACGAGGGTCAGTAGTTGGATCTACTGTCTCATCCGAACAAGAAGCGATGAATAAAGCGATGCTTGCAAAAGAAATCCAGATAATTTTTTTCATAGTTCTAAAATTGAATGGTTCAAAGTTATAAGAATTTAAGAAATTCTTAGGTGTTTAAAACACAGACAACCTAAAAACTAAAGGAAACTTAAAATATTGTGGGAGGCGGTTATTATTCGTACCCTTTTAATTACCTTTGTTGTATGGATTCGGTTCGTCAACAGAAATATGCCAGATTAATTCAAAAAGAGCTTGGTGAAATTTTTCAACGTGAAGGAAGAAATTGGTTTGGACAAAATTTTATTACAATTACAAGTGCACGCGTAACACCTGATTTGGGCTTAGCACGCATACAACTAAGTATGTTTAAAGTTGCTGAACCAAAGCTCATTTTAAAACAGCTTTCGATTCACAAAAATGAAATTCGTAAAGCATTGGGATTAAGAATCGGAAAACAGGCGCGTATTATTCCTGAATTAGAATTCTTTCACGATGACAGCCTTGATTATGTTGAAAAGATTGAAAAGATTTTTAAAAACCTGAATATTCCGCCCGAGGAAAAATAAATCATCGCTATGCAACAGTACAACGATTTGCTGCGACATGTAATGCAGCACGGAAGAAAGAAAGAAGATAGAACTGGAACTGGAACCGTAAGTGTATTTGGTTATCAAATGCGATTTAATTTACAAGAAGGATTCCCTTTAGTTACTACCAAAAAAGTTCATACTAAATCAATCATTCACGAATTACTTTGGTTTTTAAAAGGCGATACCAATATCAAATATTTAAAAGATAACGGCGTAACTATCTGGGATGAATGGGCCGATGAAAATGGAAACCTAGGACCTGTTTATGGTTATCAATGGCGTTCATGGCCTTCTGCATCAGGTGAACATATTGACCAGATATCGCAGTTAATTGATCAGATAAAAAAGAATCCTGATTCAAGAAGATTATTGGTCAATGCCTGGAATGTAAGTGAGATTTCCAAAATGAAATTACCTCCTTGCCATATCTTATTTCAATTTTATGTTGCTGATGGAAAGTTAAGTTGTCAGTTATATCAACGAAGTGCAGATTTATTTTTAGGAGTACCTTTTAACATTGCATCATACGCTTTGTTAACTCATATGGTGGCACAGGTTTGTAATTTAGAGGTTGGAGAATTCATTCACACATTAGGGGATGCTCATATTTACAGCAATCATTTTGATCAAGTAAACTTGCAATTAACGAGAGAGCCTCTGCCCTTGCCTACTTTGAAGTTGAATCCAGAAGTAAAAAACATTTTCGATTTCACATACGAGGATATTGCTATCGAAAACTATCAATCACATCCTGCAATTAAAGCTGTTGTTGCTGTATAGTTATGACTATTTCAATCATTGTTGCTTTTGCTAATAATCGTGTCATAGGTAAAGACAACCAGTTAATATGGCACTTGCCTAACGATTTGAAACATTTCAAAGCTGTTACAAGTGGACATCCTGTTATTATGGGACGTAAAACATATGAGTCGATTGGAAGATTATTACCCAACCGAAAAAACATCATTGTAACTCGTAATACAGAATATCAAGTTGAAGGAGCTCATGTTTTTAATTCACTTGAGACAGCGATTGATAGCTGTGTTGGTGAAGAAGAAGTATTTATCATTGGCGGAAGTGAAATTTACGGACAGGCACTAACGTTAGCACACAAACTTTATATCACAGAAGTCCTTCACGATTTTGAAGGCGATGCTTTTTTCCCGGAAATTAATTTTGATGAGTGGAAAGTAATCAGTGAGGAGAATGGAATTTTAGATGAGAAGAATAAGTGGGAGCATCGTTTTAAGTTATATCACCGTCACTTCGAATCAAATTTCTAAAATTTATATTTGATACCGTCTTTTCAATTTTGCATTTATTTTTAAAGATAAGGGCGCAAAAATGTTTTAATTTTGGTAAGTTACAATAAGCAAAGCTTTTAATTTGCTTATTAGTTAATAAAAAAACAGATGAAAAACAGAGAGTCGCTAATCCTACAATGGCTTATCACATTAATTCCCGTTGTTTACTATTTGTCATTATGGAAACTGCTTCCTGATAAGGTACCTACTCATTATAACTTCAACTTAAAACCCGACGATTTTCAATCGAAAGAATTTATGTTGGGTATTTTGATTTTTATGGGCTTGGTAGTAGTCGGTAGCTCAGCAGCAATCTTAAACGGAAACTCAATAGATCCGAAAAGACAAACGGCGCAATCGGATTCTATTTTAAAAATCACGTCTTGGGTAGTGACAATTTTCATAACTGGTATAATGCTTATGATAGTATTAATGACAAAAAACTATTGCATTAAACAACCAATTGAAAGTTTTGAAAAAATAATTTTTATAGTTCTTTGCCTGTTCTTTATTTGCTTAGGCTTTTTAATGAAAAATGTACAACCTAATTATTTCTTTGGCATTCGAACACCATGGACATTAGCGAGTGAAGACAATTGGAAACAATCTCATCATTTTGCATCGAAAGTATGGGTGTGGGGCAATATTCTTCTAGTAACAGCTATTTTGACAATGCCCAACAATTATGCTGGACCCTTATTTATTGTAGGCATTATCATACTTACAATTATACCTGTTTATTATTCTTATCGATTGTATTCGAAAGAATAGAAAAAGTCTAATATAGAATTAACACTTTTTGTCGTTTCAAAATAAAGAAACAATAGGAGCTTTTAAATTTAGGCGACACGTAATTGATTCAAACTCGATTTCGATAATTTTTCTTTTGCATAAGAAAGCGTTATCTCAAAATCTTTTTCTTTCTTATTTCCTGGGATCTCGAACATCGCATCCAACATAATGGCCTCGCAAATGCTTCGCAAACCTCTAGCGCCTAATTTAAAATCAAGTGCTTTTTCAACAATATAATCTAATACATCATCACTAAAAGTCAGTTTAATACCTTCCATATCAAAAAGCTTTTCATATTGTTTTGTTAACGCATTTTTTGGTTCTGTTAAAATTGCACGAAGCGTTTCTTTATCTAACGGCGATAAGTACGTAATCATTGGCAAACGTCCAATCAATTCAGGAATTAATCCAAATGTTTTTAAATCAGCAGGACTAACATACTGCATCAAATTACTTCTGTCAATTTCTTCTTTTTCTCCTTTCGCAGAAAATCCTAAAGAATTAGTCTGTAAACGGCGAGAAATAATTTTATCGATTCCATCAAATGCTCCTCCACAAATAAATAAGATATGTTGTGTGTTGACAGATATCATTTTCTGCTCTGGATGTTTTCTACCTCCTTGCGGTGGAACATTAATGATTGTATTCTCTAACATTTTCAACAATCCCTGTTGAACACCTTCACCTGACACATCACGTGTGATACTTGGATTATCTCCTTTGCGTGAGATTTTATCAATTTCATCGATGTACACGATTCCTCTTTCAGCTGCAGCAACATCGTAATCAGCAGCCTGCAACAAACGAGTTAAAACACTTTCTACATCTTCACCTACATAACCTGCTTCTGTTAAAACAGTAGCATCAGCAATACAAAAAGGAACCTTTAAAAGCTTTGCAATTGTACGAGCAAGTAACGTCTTTCCTGTTCCTGTTTCTCCTACCATGATGATATTCGATTTTTCAATCTCTACTTCATCTTTATCTTTTACTTTACTTTTATTTATTAAGCGTTTGTAGTGATTATAAACAGCCACCGACATTACCTTTTTAGCATGGTCTTGTCCGATTACATACTCATCTAAAAACTTTTTAATATCTGTAGGCTTTGGCAATGTAAGCGCAGACCCTAAGCTAGTTTTTAACTTTTGATCTTGCTCTTCACTAATAATATTTTGCGCCTGCGCTATGCACTGATCACAAATATGTCCGTTAATGCCGGCAATTAGCACATTAGCCTGGCTTTTATCACGGCCACAAAAGGAGCAAACGATATCTTGTTTTTGTTTCACGGTTAAGTGTATTTAAGGTAAAAGCCGAACACGATTGTAATCGGTTCGGCTAATTTAAGCAATATTTTACGGGTATTATTTAGTTCTGATTAATACTTCGTCAATCATTCCATATTCTTTCGCCTCTTGAGCTGTCATCCAGTAGTCACGATCTGAATCTTTCCAAACCTGATCATAATCTTTACCACTATGCTTTGAAATGATTTCGTAAAGTTCTTTCTTCAACTTACCAATTTCACGAGCTGTGATTTCGATATCTGAAGCTTGTCCTTCAGCACCACCTAAAGGCTGATGTATCATTACGCGAGCATGTTGTAATGCGCTACGCTTTCCTTTTGTTCCGCAACATAAAAGAACTGCTCCCATTGAAGCCGCCATTCCCGTACAAACCATTGCTACATCTGGTTGGATGTATTGAATAGTATCATAGATTCCTAATCCTGCATAAACAGATCCACCTGGACTATTCATGTAAATAGTAATGTCGCGCTTTGCATCCGAAGATTCAAGAAATAATAATTGTGCTTGAATGATGTTAGCAACATAATCATTAATCCCTGTACCAAGGAAGATAATTCTGTCCATCATCAAACGTGAGAAAACATCCATTTGCGCGATGTTTAGCTGACGCTCTTCGATGATTGTTGGAGAGATATAATCTGCATACACAGAATTAATATAGCTACCTACTCCATTGCTGCTCATACCACGGTGCTTTACCGCGTATTTCATGAATTCATTACGAAAGTCCATAAGTGTGTTTTATGATTGTTTGTTATTAATGGTGATGATGTTGATGTTTGCTCATTAGATCGACAAACTCTTCATGCGTGATGCCTTTAACGTCCTTTTTAACAATTTGGTTCAGGTGTTCGAAAACTTTTCTTCCAGTTAAGTTTTCAATCACTCTTTGGATGTTACTCTGGTCTCCTAAATAACGCTTTACCATATCTCCTAAAGTCTCCTCATTTAATAAATGAGCTTGTCCGTAACGAAGATACTGATCTACTATTAACGACTTCGCGTAATTCTCAATTTCTTCAGGATTAATCTGCATATTATTGTCAGAGTAAATCTTGTTTTCAATCAGTCTCCATTTTAAATCGCGGGCATACTGATTATATTCACGAGCTAATTGCTCTTCAGTAATTTTATCGTTTGCCGACAATAACCAACGCTTTAAAAACTCGTCTGGTAATTGCAAATTAGCCTCATGTAATAATGTATCTTCTAATTCATGCTTTAATGAGTGCTCACTTTCATAACGGTATCCTTCTGCAATTTCAGATTTTACTTTTTCTCTGAAACCTTCGATATCTGTAACTGCACCATCGCCATATAATTGATCAAATAAATCAGTTGTCAATTCAGCATTTTCAACCTTATTGATTCTTTCAATCGTAAAGCGGAAGTTTTTATCATAGTTCGATAAATCTTCAGATTTCAATCCTAACATATACTTCACTTCATCCGCTGACTTCACTGCCTGAACTGGATTAAACGTAACTACATCCATTAGTTTTTTACCAATGAATTGAGGACGAACATCAGAATCAGTAATCTTATCTAATAAAATAAAGCTTTGATTGGTATGTCCTCCTTCAGCGATGTTGCCATCAGCATCTAATTCTTGGAAAGTTCCATATACAGAACATTCAGCATCTGAAATTTCTGGACTGATATACTTTCCATAACGACGTTGAATTTTTGAAATTTCATCATCGATTACTTTACTATCAACTGTAATTTCATATGCTGTAAATGTTTTTGAAGGAGGTAATGTAATATTTACCTCTGGTGCTAATCCCATTTCAAAAGCAAATTCAAAATCAGCAGGATTGTCTAACGACATTTCAAAATTGTTATCTGGCTTTGGCATTGGGTTACCAAGAACCTTAATATTATTATCGTTGATATGCTTATCAACCGCATCTGAAACGATTTTGTTTAGCTCTTCAACTAATAACGACTTACCATACATTTTGCGAACAAGGCCTGGAGGAACCATTCCTTTTCTAAAACCTGGCATGTTAACTTGCTTAGAGTACTTTTTAATGGCAGTATCCACAGCAGGCTTATAATCTTCTGGGGCAATCTGAACTTTTAAAACTGCGTTTAAATTGTCTACTTTTTCTTGAATAATATTCATTGGATATACTTTGTTTACTATTTGATTTACAATTAATAAAAGAAGGCAGCCGTGCTGTTGCAAAGCTGCCTTCCGTCCGATTTGTGCGCATGGAGGGACTCGAACCCCCACGCCGTGAAGCACCAGATCCTAAGTCTGGCGCGGCTACCAATTACGCCACATGCGCAAATCAGTGAATTATTCTATTACCTTGAATAATCTGGATGCAAAAATAATTATTTAAAGAACATATTGAAGAACAATTCTAAAATATCGAATAATTCTTTTGTTTATCGGGTCGCAAAAATAGCAATCATTGACTTATCTTTTGCAAATTCGCATCATCATTTTAAACTTTAATCAATAATAAAATGCTAAAAGTTATTCCATCTCAGCTAAAAGTATCTGAAATTCACCAATATATGTTGGATTCAATTGCTCCACGACCAATTGCTTTTGTTTCAACAATCGATAAAGAAGGACATGTAAACTTAAGTCCTTTTAGTTTTTTTAATGCATTTGGAGCCAATCCTCCTATTTTAATTTTTAGTCCTGCATTACGTGGCCGCGATGGTGCCACTAAAAACACCTTAGACAACATTAAGGATATCAAAGAATGTGTTGTAAACATAGTAGACTACAAAATGGTTCAGCAAATGTCGCTTGCAAGTACCGAATACCCAAAGGGCGTCAATGAGTTTGTAAAGGCTGGCCTTACAGAAGAAAAATCCGAATTGGTATCACCTCCACGTGTAAAAGAGGCCCCTGTTCAAATGGAATGCATAGTTAAAGAGGTGATTTCTACTGGAGACAAAGGTGGAGCCGCGCAATTAGTC
>Ga0222712_10002373_pt1 | contig 21623 bp, 15 predicted proteins | sample C33_657DmetaG_FD_165043 | JGI IMG/M metagenome (GOLD analysis project Ga0222712, IMG submission 165043) | Estuarine water microbial communities from San Francisco Bay, California, United States - C33_657D | ecosystem: Environmental > Aquatic > Marine > Unclassified | place: USA: California... | reverse complement strand
CGCGCGCTCGCGCCTCGCGCGCGCGATCGCGAACGCGAGGACGACGAACGCGAGCGCTCGTGCGAGCGCTCGGACGAGCGTTCGCATCGTTCGCATCGTTCGCATCGCACGCGATGCATCGTTCGCATCGCGCGCGCGCGCGTTCGAATTCGTCGAATGCGCGCTCGTCGATCGCGTCGACGTCGCCATGCGCTTGTCCGACGACGACGACGTCGACGTCGACGTCGCGTCGTGAAGGCGTCTCACGCGACGTCGACGTCGAATCGAACGTCATGGGCGACGCATTCGAGCCGTCGTGCGAAACGACGGTTCATATCGCCATCGTCGTCGAGAGTCGTCGTCGATGGAGTCGCTCGGACGACGTCGGCTTCGGGCGATCGCGACGTCGACGTCGACGTCGACGTCGACGAACGGTCGACGTCGCGATGGACGAACGGTCGCGGTCGCATTGGACGTCGATGGATGTCGATCGCGAAAAGCGAATCGCGGTCGTCGTCGTCGTCGTCACGCGCGCGGGCGACGCGACCAAAGATAGCGCACGAGACTCTGGTGGAAGATGAACCGTCACATAACGGAGAATCCACGACGCGCGCGCGCGGAATGCCCGTCGATGGGCGCGTTCGGGTGCATACGAGCGTGTTGCCCATCGCGCATCGATCTCGCGATGGAGGATGCGTGTGATGCGCCGGAGATGGGGAGTCCGGTGACGCGCGAGGACGGCGCGCGCGAGGAGGATGGCGACGGAGGCGCGCGGAGGCGCGCGACGGAGAGGAGTGAATACGACGCGCGAGAGCGAGATGACGCGACAGCGAACGAGGTGAGGCGAAGTTTTAATGATTCCCTCAGCGCGTTGAAAAGGCGGAAACGCGTGGAACGCGCGGTGCGGAGCGTGGAAGTGGACTCGACGCCTAAGCGCGGCGAGGCGAGGCGGGAAGCGGCGCGAGAGGCGAAGGGCGCGACGTCGTTCGCGACGTACGAGAACGTGTGCGATTTCTCACCGCTAGGTAATCCCGAGAGTGCGCTGGCGAAGTTTTTGGCGACGTCGAACGACGTGGCGCAGAGCGTGAGTGAGGCGCTTTGGGAGCACCAGCTCGCGGGCGTAGCGTTGGCGAATCGCCTCGTGATGCACCATCAAGCCGTCGTTTTGCCGAGTCTTCGCCCGTTTGTGATCGCCGTCGCGGCGTGCGTGAATTCGCTTCGTTCTTCCGTAGCGAAATCGGCGATCGCGCTGGTGAGCGTCATGGCGACGTATCTCGGCTCGGCGGTCAGCGCGGAGCTCGGATGCGTTCTTCCGAGTTTGTTGAAGAAATCGAGCGAGATGAATTTTTTAAGCGTCGAAGCCGACGGCGCGATTCGCGATTTGCTAGCCGTAGTGCATCCGCACATCGCTATTCGAACGATGATGCCTTTTGCGAGCGAGAGAAGGTTTCGTTTGCGCATCGCGTGCGCGCTCGCGTTTTGTATGGAGTCGTGCGCCGAGGCCGACGTGTTTCGTGGTCGCGCCGGTCGAGCGTCTTTGGAGAGCACGCTATCGATCGTTGACGAGTGCACGCGCGGTGGTGACGTGGAGACGAAGCAAAGCGCTAGGCGCGTGCTTGCTCGCGTTTACGAACTGACGACCGAGGGCGAATGGAAGCGCGCGCTGAAGCGGTTTCCAGATTTAGACCAAATCGTGCGGCGATTTTATTAAAATCAAATAGTCATGCGTCTTGGAACGCAGCATACATGTGATAACGAAATCTAATCGATCAGCGACGAATTGATCACGCATCGTCGAATTCAAATGGACCGCTGCTTGCAACACATTTACTCCATCTTGCCCTCCGCGTTTTCGGCGGTGCGATATTGCTCGCGCCAAGCGTCGCCCTTGTTGTTCTTCGGCACACCCATCTCGGCGTTCGGCGATGACAGGTTCAACTTCGACCCCAACGCCTTGTCGTCAAACTTCGTGACGTCCACGTCGTAGTTTTCGACAGTCATGCTGTCCTTGAGCGTCTCCGTCACCGGCTTAGCCAACAACCCATCCTTGCCTTTCTTATCGGCGTCCGCTTGGAACTCCTTTGACTTGGCGTTCGCCATCCCCAACGCCAGCGCCGCGAGTTCCTTCTTCTTACGTTCGCGTTCCGCCTTTTCCTCCGGGGTCTCCTTCTCTCGTTCCGCCTTTTGACGCGCGATATCCGCCATTTGCTGCCCGAGCGGCGAGTTCGGGTCCACCGACCCCGCGATCGAGTTCAACCGTTCCGTCGCATTCTTCCCTCGCGAATCCTCCCCAAACCCCCCGTACGCCCTCCCTGGCTCGCTCAGTACTTTCAAAACATTCGCGCTGGTGAAATCCCCGCTTCGTGCGAGCTCTTGAACTTTCGGCGCGAGCGCGCCCGCGCCGAGCGCCAGCGCCAGCCACGCGACGCCCTCCACGCTCCCCAGAAAAAACCCCGGCAACCCGTGGCCGGTGATCGCCTTGCACGTCAGCGACAGCACCACGACCGGTACCGCGCTCGCGGTGAGCAACGGCGGGATCTTCGTCGTCACTTCGCCGTACGCCTTCGCGGCGTCTTGCGGCGTCAGCGCCGCGATCGCGGCGCGTCCGCGCGCGCGCGCGCGATGCGAACGCCCTCGCGCGTTCGTCGACGACACCAGCGCGGGTGTGCGACGGACGACGCGCGCGCGCGATGTCATCCCTCGCGCGTGCGTCGCCATCGCTCGGCGACGATGAATGAATCGATTCCATTCGATTCCATTCGATGCGATATCGCGCGCGACGACGGGCGCGTCATCCGTTCGCGCGCGTCGTCGTGGTGACTGTCGATACATAGAGGGTTCGGCGCGTCGAAGGCGACGTCTGGGACGCGCGCGCGATCGCGTCGGGCGAGAACGCGCGATGGTGGTGACTGTCGATACATAGAGGGTTCGCATCGCACAATGCGACGACCATTCGCGACGCGACGACCGACCGACCGACGACGGGAATGACGAGTGAATGAACGACGTCGACGGACGACGTCGACGGATGGAGACACACACTCCCGGGACGTCTGTCAGATAAGATTAGATTAGAGATATCGATCATGCGCTCGTGCGCGCGCGCGCGCGCGCGAACGTGGAGCGACACTCGCGCGGGGGCGTTTGGGGAACGTTCGAGACGAGGCGCGCGCGCGCGTCGTCGTCGCGAGCGCGGACCGATGGATGGTGAAGCGCGACGAAGCACCGCGAACGAACGCGAGGACGGGATTGAGGGAGGAGGAAGTGACGACGTGTTTAGCGCATTCGTCGAACGCGTGAGCGCGCTGGAGACGTCGCAAGCGCTGAAAGAGGTGGATAGATTACTGGGGCGAGCGATGACGCGGGACGCGACGGCGGAGGCGGAGGCGGAGGCGGGAAAGACGATGGTGTCGATCGCGAAGGACGACGAGGGCGAGGCGGTGGATATTGTGAAGTGTTTGCGACGGAATGGCGCGATACGGGCTTTCGGAAGCGCGCATAACGTGCCGAAGAGGGATTACGCGTTGGCGGAGCTGAGGTTGAATGATATCGAAGCGGAGAAATTGTTGGCGCCTACGGAATCGACTATATTGGGGATAAGGGATAATTTTACGCGCGCTCTCGGGGTGGGGTACTTGGCGTATTTGTACGCGTTCCACCCGACGTTCGCACAGGGCGCGGGCGTGGCGGCGTTCGCGGCGTTTTGCGCGACGTACGATCAAATCGCGTTCAACGGCGGCGTTTCGGCGCTCGTGTTAGACACGGTGGCGCAGATGACGTCGAAGGAGTACGTCACGCGCTTACGTCGACACGAAGCCGCGCACTTCCTCACGGCATATTTGATCGGGATCTTGCCGAAGGGCTACACGCTCAGTTCGAAAGATGCATTTCAGAAGTACGGCGCTCTGAACATTCAAGCCGGGTGCGCGTTTTGCGACGGCGAGTTTCAACGCGAAGTCGCCAAAGGTAAGATCACGTCTACGTCGCTGGGACGATTCGCATGCGTCGCTATGGCGGGCATTTGCATGGAGTACATTCTTTTTGGGTTCGCCGAAGGTGGGATGAGCGACGTGCAGCAGCTCGACGGCTTGCTGCGAGCTTTGGCGTTTACGCAAAAGAAATCAGACTCTGAAGTCAGATGGGCAGTGTTGAACACCACGGCGCTGTTGCGTCGACACATCAAGGTCACCGAAAAGCTCGCCGATCTCATGGCGCGAGGTGGTACGGTCGGTGAATGCGTTATGCTCATAGAAAAAGAAGTCGCGTCGGCTCCGCTGATCTAGTCAGAAAAGAAATGTGTTGAAAGTGTAATTGAACATGCAAAGCGCTACTAGGTAAAGTTTAGGCGTCAGAGCTCATCGGCTTCTTCGCGCTAAAAAAGATAAACTGGTTTCTCACGTCGCACTTGAAGTCCACGAGCCCGCAGTCCGTGCACAAGTCTTGCAATTCACGTTTGCTCCACCATCGGAAGCCGCGTTCGGCGTTGGCGGTGCGGGTAATGTCACGCGACAGCGAATCGAAGAACTGCTGTTGCTCTTCGTTCAAGAAAGGCAACTGCACGTTCAAAAACGTCGTGCCACAGAACGTCGCACCCGGCTTCAAAACGCGCGCGATTTCCGCGATGGCGGTTTTGCTGTCTGGCCAGCAATGAATCGCCGCGCCGGCGTGAACGCCGTCCAGCGACGACTCCGGGAACGGCAGTCTGGCGATATCCGCACGCACAAAAATCACGTCGCCCTTTCCGAGTAATTTCTCCTCCTCCATGTACGTCTTCGCTTGACGCAACATGGCGTCCGAGTAATCGAGCGCGACGACGCCCTTGTACGCGCCAGACTTCAAAAAACGACGCGTGAACAACCCGCTACCGCACGACGCGTCAACGACGATGCCACCCTTCGCGGCGTCCCCGAGGGCATCCATCGCGAGCTGCGCTTCTTCGTCCGGCCCAGGAAACCCCGCGCGCTTGAACGAATCTCTCCACCCGCGTTCGTACGCGAACGCCACCTGCGGCGTCTCAAACGTCGCCGTTCCGAAATAGCTCGACGTCGGAATCAACCCTCGCCATTCCGCGGGTAACGCCTCGCGAGCGACATCTAACAATCCTTTCGATGCGCTCGACCGCGACGACGCGTTCGCGTTCGACGCGCTCCCGACGCACAGATCCCATCGGCCGTCCACCTCCGCGTACGCGAGCCCCGTTCGCGCGTCTCGCCCGCGCGCATCCAGCGCGCGAAAGCTCACCGGACACGCCAATGGAAAACGCACGACGACGTCGCCGTCATCGCGCGCGACGTCGTCTTCGCGTTGACGCGCGACATCGAGCGCATTAGACGTCGTGGACGCGCGCGCGTCGCGCGTCGCGTCGTCGTCGTCGCGCGCCGCGCGCGCGCTGGCGGGGCGACGCGCGCGCGACACCCCGCTCGCGCGCGCGCGCTGCGAACCGAACGTCGTCGTCCTCGACCTCGAATGAGCGCTCGCTGTGGTCGTCGTCGTCGTCGTCGTCATCGTTCGTCGATCGATCGATCGAACGTCGTCGCGAAATGGAGCGACGAAGGACGAATGATGACGTCATCAGCGACGGACGGATGAGACCGATCGACGCGCGAGTCGCGATCGATCGATATCGATCGAGTCGAAAGGAATCGACGAAAGGAATCGAAAGGAATCGATCGATCGATTCCTTTCGATCGCGACCTCGCGAGTCGATCGACACCACGGGTCGATGTCGATCGATCGAAAACGAAGTGTGATTCGAACAGAATTCGCCTTTATGTGTACACGGGAATGCGACATTGGTGATTTTCGTCACTGAATTTGCACGAACGCGTCGCGTGTATTTGCACGAACGCGCGTCGTAGTTGAACGACTCCGACCACGCTCATAATAACGTCGACATCGACGCGTCGACGTCGCAGTCGCGATCGAGCGAACGGAATCGATTTCGAGCTCGATGTCGACCTCGACGTCGACATCGACATCGACGCGCGCGATCGCGACAGTGCGTCGCGCCTAGTGACGGTTCGACGTCGTTCCGACGTCGATGACGCTCGCGCGCGAGGACGCGAAAGCATCGCACGCGAGCGAAGCGCACAAGAAAACGTCCTACTACGCCCATCGCGTGGACTTGTTCGACGCGTATCACGCGCGCGAGCGCGAAAAAGTGCGCGCGGCGCTGGCGAACGCGCGCGCGATCGTCGTGGAGCTTCCCGATGGCGCACGGAAAGAGGGAATACAGTACGCCACGACGCCTTTCGACATCGCGAATGGGATATCGAAGAAGTTAGCGTCGAGCGCGCTCGTGGCCAAGGTCGATGGGGAGTTTTGGGACATGCGACGACCGCTGGAGAGGGATTGCGCGTTGGCGCTGTACACGTTCGACGACGAGGAGGGACGGGAGTGTTACTGGCACTCGAGCGCGCACGTGTTAGGGGAAGCGCTGGAGTTGGAGTACGGTGCGGATTTAACGATCGGTCCAGCGATCGAGGAAGGATTTTACTATGATTGCTATTTGGGCGAACGAACGCTGACGCCGGAGGACACGGAGACCCTCAAGGAGCGCATGGAGAAGATCATCAAGGAGAAACAAGAGTTCCAGCGCATCGTCGTCACCCGCGCCGAGGCGTTGGAGATGTTCGCGGAAAATAAATTTAAGGTTGAGCTTATTTCCAACTTGCCCGAAGATGCGACGATTTCTTGCTATCGATGCGGTCCGATGGTTGATTTGTGCCGCGGGCCGCACTTGCCGGACACGGCGTGGCTGAAGTGCGTGAGCGTGAACCAATGCTCGCGCGCGCACTGGCGCGCTGACGTCACGAAGGAACCCCTCGTACGCGTGTATGCGGTGACTTTCCCGACCGACAAGCTCATGAAGGAATACCAAATGCGTATCGAAGAGGCGAAGAAGCGCGACCACCGCGCGCTCGGCATCTCGCAAGAGTTATTCTTCTTTCACGCGCTCTCGCCGGGCTCGTGCTTTTTCCACAAGAATGGCGCACGGATTTACAACGCGTTGATTAAGTTCATGCGCGACAAGTACTGGGAGTACGAGTACGAGGAAGTGATCACTCCGAACATTTACAACTTTGACCTTTGGAAGACGTCTGGTCACGCCGCGCATTACAAGGAGAACATGTTCAGCTTCGACGTCGAAAAGGCGGAGTACGGTCTTAAGCCAATGAACTGCCCGGGACACTGCGTGATGTTTGCGCAACGTTCCAGATCTTATCGCGAGCTTCCGATGCGTATGGCGGATTTTGGGGTTTTGCACCGCAACGAGTTCTCGGGTGCACTCCACGGGTTGACGCGCGTGCGCCGTTTTCAGCAAGACGACGCTCACATTTTCTGTCGTCAGGATCAAATGGAATACGAGCTCATCAACTTCATGAAGTTCTTGGACGAGGCATACGAGGTTTTCGGTCTCACGTACGAAATGGCGCTGTCCACACGTCCGGAGGGTTACTTGGGCGAGTTGGAAGTTTGGAATAAGGCGGAATCCGCGCTCAAGGCAGCGTTAGACAAGACGGGTAAAGCTTGGAAGCTGAACGAAGGTGATGGCGCGTTTTACGGCCCGAAGATCGACATCACCGTGTTCGACGCTTTAAAGCGCAAATTTCAATGCGCCACCGTTCAGCTCGATTTCCAGCTCCCGATTCGGTTCGATTTGTCGTACGTCGATGAAGACAACAAGCCGGTGCGACCGATCATCATTCACAGAGCTATTCTGGGTTCGGTCGAGCGCATGTTTGCAATTTTGACGGAACACTTCGCTGGCAAGTGGCCTTACTGGCTCTCGCCCAAGCAAGTCATGATTGTGCCGATTTCCGAAGCGTCGAGAGATTACGCTTGGGAGGTCAGGCGACGGCTTCGCAAGGATGGTCACCACGCCGAGGTCGACGACAGCGATCGCAAGATGCAAAAGAAGGTTCGCGAGGCGCAGATCGAGCAAGTGAACTACATCTTAGTCGTCGGTGAGAGCGAAAAGGTGAACCAGACAGTGAACGTGCGCACGCGCGATAATAAGGTGCACGGCGAACACACACTCACCTCTCTGATTGAAGTCTTGAACCGCGAACGAGACACAAGAAGCCTCAAATGCTGCTTCGAGGATAATAGCTCCGCGGACGCCGCGCCGGAAGTCACGGACGCGGAGTAGTAAATGCGATGGTTCGCTTACGTCGCATAGACTAAGCGCTTAGTATATGAAATATCGAGCATAAACGAGTTCATTCATACATTCAATAGATCGCTCGCTGGATCCACGAGGTGCTGGAATTTCTTCATGGCGTGTCATGACAATTTTCACATGTTCATCGCGAGGCTACGTAAAGTACAGAGAGGTCCGAGACGGCAGCGTCGCATCTTTCATTCGCGGGGAAACTCTAGCGAGGAAATGGGGAGGCTATGCTTATGGCAAGTGCACACGATGTGCTCGCCGATGTACACTGTCTTCGGCATGTAGACAGCAAAGCAAATCACGACGACGTGCTTCGGCAAGTCGCGATCGTCGTTGGGAGCGTTAGGTCCTGCGATTCCCCACTGCGCGCTATGATCTTCTCGGCAAATACTACGCGTCAGAGCATAGTTGACATCCAACGTGAACCAATCTCCCTGTGTATTTATTCGTCTTGAGGGGCACATACCATTCATCAAAATCGATTTCGCCGCCGACGCCGATGTCCCGTGAAAAGCCAAGACGATTTCGCCCGGTTTCGCGTGTTTCACGAGATCAACAAACCGTTTGTACAAGAAGCTCCCAGGCAACGTGTGTTCATTCAATCGCACAGAGAATTGAGAGGAGAGCACGTCGTTCCCGACGCGATAGGGCGCGCGAATCTCCGCATCGAAAGCGCCAAACGTCAGTCCTCGCGTTGTCTCGCAGAGATGCTTCGCGTCGACGCTCATCGCCGGTCTCGCTTACCTGAACCGGCCGTGCTTCAATCAACGCCTTGTGCGCGTGCTTTCGAGGCGAAATCTTGTAAATGAAATCGTTTCCGCAGTTCGAGCACGTTCGCGCGCTCTTCCGCGCGCTCGTTGATCGAAGCGCGCGGTTATCAAAGTCACAAATGTCGCACAGCCAATTCTCAAATGCCGACGATTCCTCGTGCGCATGTGGCTGCGTATAAGCGCCTGATTCCGCGTCGACGACGTCTTCCGTGACGGAGTCGGTTTGTTCGTGGCGCCTGTTCCCAAAGAATATGTGCACCATGGCCGACGCGATGATGCCCAGGACGAAGGACGCTCGGGGCATGGAATGAGGTGCAGGTCTCGGTGGTAACCAAAAGGCTGCGAACGGGACACGACGCTGACGCTAAGAAGAGTGGATTATGATTACCATTTATATGCGCGCGACACGAGTGGAAACGACCAGTGAGAGAAATAGGATCACAAGGAGGGCGGAGCGAGGCGTCGCACAGACGAAGCTGGGGCGCGATGTCGCCATTACAGGATGAGCTGGACATCGACCACGACTGCGCCCGGAACGCCGGATGATCGCACGGCTTCAAAGCAGGAGCGATAATCGACCGACGGTTTGAGGAAACCGACAATGTGACCACCAGAACCAGCGCCGCAGATAAATGTTCCTTCGCACAAGGGATCGAGCGCATCGTATATGGCTTTTACTTCTGGGCTCTCGATCGACGGCCATAGTCGCCGTTGGACTTCTTTGTGATTTTTGAGCAACTCTCCAAGGGCGGATAGAAGTGACTTTCCTTCAAAGGTGTCAAACTCTGTTCTTTTCGAAAATGTTAAGAGTATTGAAAACATATTCTGGGCCAATATCGCGCACTGCTGGAGTGCGGATTCCACACCAGATTCTCGCCTTTGCCAAGTTTTCACAACCGAGTCGCACACGCCTTTCGCCAATCGACAGGTCCCAGTGAACACGCATACGACTCTTCGATTTATCTCAGCTTTAGCCTCAGGCGTAAAGTCTATGATATCACACGAGTAGGATGGCAGTGCGTCGGCGCTCTTCCTGAAAAGTGGCGTAGAATCACTCAAATGAATCCCTGGAATGCCTCCTCCAACTTGATCTTGCCAGCCTCCTCCAGTGGTCAATAACTGCTCGATAGCTAAAACGGCGTTCGTCATATCTCCAAAACTGAGAAGCTTAGACCTCGTTGAGTCCGATAGATTTCCGAGCTCTTGATCGTTCGGGGATCTCCTGATTTCGCATGGAAGCTGAATCGAATTATTCATCGATGACCAAGGCTTGCCCGTGGACAGTTCGTATAGACTGTGCAACATAGCGAAGGCTAAAATACTACTTGTCCCTAATCCAGACCCTTGCGGGAGATCAACACACGAGTTTAACTCTAGTCCATTGTTGTTGAATACATGGAAGACCTGTTGTAAGCCATGTGGCGAATCGCTGTGTCCTAAATACAGGAAAAATACCAAAACTGCTTTATGCAGCGCGAATCGCGATTTTGGATCGGTATAAGTGAATAAATCTTTCATTTCTCGAACCTCCTCCGTCGTTACCTCACCAGTGGATGGATTTCTCATTATGAATCGAATCAGTGGACGGTCTGCATCGATAAGCGACGCCCGTGTGATTATTGGCCGTCTTCCATTCACCAGGCATGGCACATGAAGCACGCATCCCGGGCGCTCTAATGAATAAGGCGGGGTGTCCGTCCAGCCACCGGCGAGATTAAGCCTCGCCGGGTAGTGAACTTCGACGAACTTCCATGGACGACTTCGACTGCAGTGCAAAGCGTCGCCAAATCCACATTTCGCCAGCCGCACCACAGCCGCGCTTAAATGACGCTGCGCCACAATTTCTGCGTGAGGAAGCTGCAGTGACAACGCAGTACGTGCGCGGAGCAGGTCCGCGGACGACTCTTGATAACCTTTCATCATGGTTGACAACTCATGCGTGATGCTCTCGGCGTTCAAGCCTTCGTATTGCTTTCCCAATTCAAGCAGGTGCCTTCGTTCGGCAGTTGCTGTCCACTCGCCCGCCGGCGTATTACTATCTAGCATTTCGAGTACCGTTAATTCTACGATTTCGCGTCTCAAAACTTTGTGCCGCGCTAATATTTTAGCGTGATGTGCGAATGCTCGCAACGCCCGTGCTATGCTCATGCAGGCTATAGGGGTACCAATCGTACGATTTGTGGTGTCTTCACCACGCAAAACACGAGCTAGTTGCAACGCATAACGCACAGCCTCTGTCGAGGTATCAAATACACCGAATACTGTTGCCAACGTCGTCGTGTGCGCCTCGTTCGGGGCCCACACACCGTCCTCCGGAAGTTTTTTATGGTCGCCCAAAATATTAACAGCTTGTTCGATTGGGCGCCCGAGGAGGGTGCTAGTCGTTTTGCACTTCATGATATCGTTCACGTCAAGCACAAAAGTGACGTAACAGCCGTTTGTTAAAGGTAACGTGTACATGAACGTATCAGGGGGCACTATTGAATCTGGTGCAAGGTCGACATCGTAAAGGACGCACCTCTCACCGATTTTGGATCGACTTTTTACCGAACATTTGATCAGGCACGCGCCGGATTCTATGATAACTCCATCGCTAATCGAGCTGAGCATGATCGCTGTCTGAGGCGCAGGCTTAGTACTCTGATGCACATAGGAGGCCATTCGCACGGGAGCATTCGGCGCTGGAAGCATGCGTAAACACTGTTCATCTGTTGTGGTGTGGTGCAAAAACTCAGGTATAGTGCCCAGATGAATAAACCTGCTAGGTAGCAGTGGAATGATGACGAGTGGCCGACCTCGCATGACATCAGCAACAGTACGTCGAGCGAGTTGCAGACGCTCAGCGCCGTCTGATTTCGTGGACGACGTCACGCTCGCTAAGTGGTCCACTCTATTCAAATACGACAAATCCGCGTCGCATCCAAGTGGCTGCATGAAGTCCCCATACGCATCAATCTCGCATCCTACTAAAACATCCCCTTTCGTCCTCGCGAGCGCAATCAGTACCTCGCAAGCCTCGACGCCGATATGAAACGCACTATCGGTGAGCACCCACACGTCGTCGTCGTCATTGTACCCAACAAGGACAGCGCCCGCATCTGCCATCACTTGCGCGTTCGGCTTCTGTAGGCATCTGTGGCACATCAGCGGCGCCGATGCTGCCCGTTCTTCCCCGGCTCGCATCGCATCGACACGCGCTCGCACTTCTTTCTTGTCGCAAACGAATACTCCGTGTGAAGCGCCGACTTCCAACGAGCTCGGGTGCCCCAGCGCGGTGATCCCTCGTTCCATCGCCTCATAAATCACCTTATCGTACGTCCCTGGGATGTCGCCGTACTCGATCAATACGTCCGCTGAAGACACAAACATTCCTGGCGGTAACGCTCTCGCGAACGCTGACAACTGCACGAGCTGCGCCTCCAAAATCGTCGCCGGCATCCCGATCCCCGCGGCATCCATCGGAACTTCCGCGAACGCTTTCCCACACGAACCATGCTGCGGCGCTCGTTCGCTGTATCCGCCGGTGTGCAACACGAAGATTTTTTTCACACGCCAAGCGTCGCCGAACCAATCCTCCAAGAGCGCGGCGACGCGAATGGTCGCGCCGCCGGACCCGATGCGCCCGCCCGCGGGATCGGCGACGCACACGTAGCGCTCGCGCTCGCCCGGAAGCGCGCCTGCATCGTGGAGAGCGTCGAGGCGCTCGCGAAAGCTCGCAGCTTGGGCGTCGCTGGACGCGGTGAGGACGACGGCGTCCCAAAACGAACGACGCAGCTGCGACGTATCGGCGAGCAGCGCGCGATGACGAGCGAGGCGAGCATCGTGGGGCATTAAATCTAAATCTCCCATGAGCGCTTGGGCGGGCACCGAAACGCCGAGAAGTCGCGCGACGAGCAACGATGGATTTTTTTACATAAATTACGGCTTACGGCGAAAAGGAGCCACTATTAGGCTCGGGCGACGCAAATTGAGCCTTGCGCGCGGCCTCCATAGCGGCCGTGCGCTTTCTATTTGCTGCTAGTTCAACGGCGCGACGTTCCGCTTCCTCATTCATGGCGCGCCTGACCGACACGCGATGATTGAGAATCGTCTTTCGCGAGAGCCTGATGTTCTTGAACGCAAAATTCAACAACTCGTCGGCGTCGGTTTGACGTCGATAGACATCCTTGAGTGCAACCATGACGTCAGGCATTGTTTGACAGGCCAAAATCTCGCGCTCGTGTAACCTCAACATAGCTATCACCACGCGAAACCACACCTTTTCGCCCTCTGCCAAGACGCAGTCGAGCACGCGCGCCGCTGTCAGCGCCGGCAAAGACTCGACGAACAGGCACAGCAACCACTTGCTCGCGATCATCACTAGATCCACATCAACCGCGCGCAAGTGCCGCGCTATCTTTGGCGCTTGCGATTCCAATATCCGGTGTAGAATCTTATATTGCGCGATCGTCCCTTTAATATCGCTCGCGTGAACGTCCCCCGGGAGCACGCCGTCGAGCAACGTCGCAAACGTCCAAAACGCTCGTTCTTCATCCCCGATCACGATCCATATGAACGCCGCGATGTAATTCATCCCTTGACAATACCCCGTCGTGCGATTATGCCTCGCGTAGGCGAACAATATCCTTCGCAACACGTCATTTCCTCCTTGTCCCACCGTCCCGTTCCCGCGTTCGTAATTTTCATTCTCTGGAAACGTGCGCGCCAAATCCAACTCAATTTGGTCCGTCACCTTCTCATCCACCTTCATCATCAACAACTGCTCGTAATACGACGTCGATGGCGCATTCGCTCGCATCTCGCTCGCCCCAGAACTCAAATACCACACGTCTCGACGTAAATCTCTCGGAACTCCGCGTCGGATCGCGCGCTTCGCCGCCTCCCCGTCTTCCTTCAACGCCCCCGCGTTCGCCCTCACGCGATTCCAAAACTTCTTATCCCTCGCCTTCGCGCGTTGACTCCGTTCCATTTTCCTTCCTCGTCTCGATGGTCGCGTCACCACACTCGGGGTCAACGCAAATCCGTACTCATCTCTCGTCTCCGCCTCCGCGCGCGCGTCTCCGTTCCGCGCGCCGCGCTCGTCTCCATTCTCATCTGATTCGCTTTCGCGCGCATCTTCATACGTCTCGCTTTCGCTCGTCTCGTTCTCATTCACGATCGACGAACATCTCGCGCACGATTTCATCGATCGCCCTTCGATGCCGTCGCGTTTTGACGCTTGAGCTGCAGTGTCATCCATCAAAAGCTCGGTTTTCACGCGAACGATCGATGAGCTCAAAATGAGCTTTTCATGGAAACACACGAGTCATTCACCGACGCCGTGGTGACGAGCGACGCGCACGTCGCGCGCGTCGCTCGCGAGGCTGTCATCGACGAATGTCGCGCGTCGTGTCGACATCATCGCCGACGAGCGCTCGAGCGTCGACGTCGAGGACGCGCGCGAGCGACGCGCGCGGGCGAAACGCGCGCGCGTTTCGGCCCGAACTTCACGCGTCGAACGTTCGCGCGACAGCGCGCGCGAGTGCGCGTCAAAATGGGACGATGACGATCGAACGAGCGCGCGACAGAGGGACGAGGGCGGGGAATACGGGAGAAAAAGAGAGGGGAGGACGCGCGCGAGCGCGAGCGCGGAGCGCCGACGAGGACTTGCCGGAACTTTTAAAGTTGAGCACGTCGAGCGCGATATGGCGCGTGGGGTGGCCGACGACGTTGATCGGGCTGTTGCGCTCGATGTTTCCCTTGACGGATACGTTTTGGGTGGGGAAGCTCGGGATCGACGCCCTCGCGGCGCTGTGTTCGAACGCGTTCGCGGGGTGGATGTTGTATTTAGTGTGCGCGATCGTTGGATACGGCGTGCACAGTAAAGTAAGCGCGCGAGTCGGGGCGAATGATAGAAAAGCGATCGGTGCGGTGCTGCGGGACGGGTTGTACGGGGCGTTGTTTACGTATTTAGTGCTTTTGGCGTGCGTTCCGCACGCGCCGCGGTACACGGAGACGTTGGGTATAACTACCGCTACGACGTACGCGGTGGCGCAGCAGCACCTCACCGCATCGCTGATCGGGGCGGTAGGTTTGTGTTTTAGTAATGTGTTGGAGGCGACGTTGCGCGGGTTCGGGTCGATGAAGCCCGCGCTTTGGGTCACGATGTTGATGGTGGCGTGCAATGTGGTTTTGGATCCGTTGTTCATCTTCGGCATCGGGCCTTTCCCGGAACTCGGCGTCGCCGGCGCGGCAGTTGGGACGAGCATTTCGAATTGTGTCGGGATTGTATTGTATTATAGGATGATCGTGAAAGATTTCAAGGTCGAAGTGCCGTTTACCGCGCCAAATTGGAAGTCTTTAAAAGATATTGTTTTAGTGGGCGGGCCAGTGGCTTTAGCGGGAATCGTTTTCGCGATGGTTTACGTCGGTATGGGCCGCACGTTAAACAGCGTCGACCCGCTCGCCATCACCGCCATGGGTCTTGGACAGCAGTTTGAGAACATTCCTTTTACCGTAACTGAGGCGTTCAGAATCGGCGCGTCGACCATCGTCGGGCAATGGATGGGCGCGAGAAATGCTACGCGCGCTCGCGACTCCGGATGGAGCGCTATTCGCATCGCCTCGCTCGCGCTCCTCCCGTTTGGTATTGTTTTTATGTTCTTTGCTCCTCAGCTGGTGGGTTTGTTGACGAACAACGCCGAAGTAGCATCTAGGGCCGTGACGTATATGTACTGGAACATGCCGTTCGTCTCGTTTATGGCGCTCGAGTGCGCCGTCGAGGGCGCGTTCACAGGCACCGGTGTCACCTACCCCGTGCTGGTGTGTGCGATTGTGCTAAATCTGGCACGGCTTCCATTAGCCGCGGCTTTGGCACCGCAGTTCGGCGTCGCCGGCGTTTGGTTCACCATCGTCGTCACGCAAATCATCAAGGCCGTGTTGAAAACAGTCTGGCTTCGTCGCCTGTTCAACGATCTCATCGCCAACGAACGCGCCGGGATCGCCATAAACTCGTGACCATTTTACCATATATATCCCTCCACTGTGTTATCCCATGACGTTTATACCCGCCATCCCCCCAAACATCCGCGAGCGAACTCCCCGTACTCGCGCGTTTCGCGCGACGCCTTCTCGCGCTTTATCCGTCCCCCCTCGCCGCACTCTCTCACGCTCAAAACATGTCGTCTCTCGCGCGCTCTTCCGTCACGCTCTCGACGCGCATGCCTCGAGCGATTCGCTGTCGCGCCCCGTCGCTTCGTCGCTTCGTCGCGGTGACCGCGGCCTCGGGGAAACACGTCATCGCCACGGACAAGGCGGTGGCCGCGTTGGGACCGTATTCCCAAGCCATCAAGGTGCGCATCGATCGAGTTCGCGCGCGCGCGCGCGATGGCGACGAATGAACTGATGAAAATAAACTGACGCAACGGTTTGGCGAGCGCGCAGCACGGAAACACGATTTACGTTTCGGGACAGATCGGTTTAGACCCCAAAACTGGGGAAATGGTTGGCGCCGACGTCGAGTCGCAGACCGAACGCGTCATGCAAAGCATGGGGGCCATCTTAAACGCCGCCGGGGCGGATCATTCCCACGTCGTGAAGTGCACTATTTTCCTGACAAACATCGCGGATTTCGCCAAAGTGAACGCGGTGTACGCCAAGTGTACGTTCGCGAAGGCTTTCGCGTCGCGACATCCGCCGCCGCGACCTTCGCCTCGGCGTGAAACCCTCGCTCGACCCCGAGCACCGCGCGCACTGACGCCCTACGCTCGTCGCCTTCATTTCACACAGATTTCACATCCTCCCCGCCCGCGCGCGCGACGGTGGAAGTCCCTAAGCTCCCGCGAGGCGCCTTAGTCGAAATCGACGCCGTCGCCATGCTCTGAGCCGCGCGCGACCATTCATTTTATTCTTTTCATTCATTTCCCTTTCCACCGTCGTCTCGACCTCGGTTCTCCTCGACGCGATGAAAAATCTCGTTCAATTCATCTCCGTCGCGTTCGTTCGCGTTCGCGTTCGCGTTCGCGTTCGCGTACGCTCGCGTTCGTTCGCCGACGCCGTTTCATTGGACCATTTCATGAGTCCTGACTCGTCCATGACCCCCCCCACACCCACCGACTAAAACGGTCCATCACGCGCGCGCGCGTCGTCGTCGACGCCGCATAAATCGACGGGTTTCTCGCGCGCCATGCGTTCGCCCATGGGTCGCGGCGGCGGCCGAGGCGGTGCGTCATTCGATATCACACATTTTTGTCACACATTTTCACGCGCGATCACTCGCGATCGCGAATGTCGCGATCGCGAATGACGACTGCTTTTCGATCGCGATCGCGAATGCGGGGCGATCGGCGGCGGCGCCCTACGCTCGATCGCGAAACGATCGACGGCGAAACGTCATTCGACGCGATCGAGCTCGCGCGCGAGTGCGAAGCGTTGGCGACACTTGGTTTATTTTCTCAATCGCACGACGACGACGACGACGAAGGAGAGGGCGAGGAGGAGGACATCGGTGATTGACGATTGGTGTGTTCGTGGACGTAGGGTTCGGCGGGCGCGACGGCGGACGCGGCGGACGAGGACGAGGAGGTACGCGCGAAAACGAGGGACAGAGCGAGCGAGGAGACGAAAGAGGAAAGCGAATGGGACGAGCGGCGCGCGCGTGCGCGCAGGACGCGCGGAGACGAAGGCGAAGGCGATGGGGGAGGTTTCGCGTCGCGAAGAAAGCGCGCGCGCGGAGGAAGGAAGGAAGGAAGGAAGAAGCGCGGCGCGAAGGACTGAGGGATCGTGCGATTTGATTTCGCTCGAAAACAGGTGGACGCGATGGTGGACGAGGCGGTGGACGAGGTGGCGGCCGAGGTGGACGCGATGGCGGACGAGGCGGACGAGGCGGACGAGGCGGAGGACGAGGCGGACGAGGCGGTATGAAGAGCGGCTCCAAGGTGGTGGTCGAGAAGCATCGCCACGAAGGGGTTTTCGTCGCGCGCGGCAAGGAAGATGCGCTCGTGACGAGAAATATGGTTGTCGGCGAGAGCGTTTACGGCGAAAAGCGCATCTCCGTCGATGAGGCTGACGGCACGAAGACGGAGTACCGCGTGTGGAACCCGTTTCGGTCGAAGATTGCGGCGGGCATTCTCGGCGGTTTGGATAATATTCACATCAAGCCCGGTACGAAGCTGTTGTACCTCGGCGGCGCGTCCGGTACAACGGTATCGCACTGCTCCGATCTGGTCGGACCGACGGGTACAGTGTACGCTGTGGAGTTCTCCCACCGCTCCGGTCGTGATTTGGTAAACATGGCGAAGAAACGTACCAACGTGATTCCGATCATCGAAGACGCGCGTCACCCGCAAAAGTACCGCATGCTAGTCGGTATGGTTGACACCGTTTTTGCCGATGTCGCGCAGCCCGATCAAGCGCGAATCGTTGGTCTCAACGCTCAATACTTTTTGAAGCAAGGCGGTAACTTCATGATTTCCATCAAGGCGTCGTGCATCGACTCGACGGCGGCTCCTGAAGCCGTCTTCGCTCGCGAGGTAAAGAAGCTTCAAACCGAAGGTTTCAAGCCCGCCGAACAGCTCACTCTGGAGCCGTACGAACGCGACCATGCGATGGTTGTCGGACAATATAGGGTGGGGAAAAAAGAAAAACAAGAGGGAACGCCGTCTGGCAAAAAGGTGCGCGCGAACGACGACGACGACCAGCGCGCGCGCTAAGACGAACGACGACGACGACGACGAACGAACGCGCGTGCGACGACGTGCGATGACTGACGATGGACGCGCTTGTGCGCGCGTGTGGCGACAGTGAGCTACGGGCTGAGCGCGCTCACGGGCGCGGACATGCGACGGGACGTGCACGATTGCATGGTGTCGCGCTGTGCGTGCTCATCAGGAAAAGCGAAACGCAGCATCTTTTTGCGACGATGGACCGAATGTACTTCTCTTTTGTCTACCATACCCAAACGGTTGAATTTTCAAATAGTTCTTGAGGTAGCTCCTTGTATATGCCAACTCACGTAATAATTTCTTTTCGTTTCCCTTGCTCGCCCTGACGTCTTCCCTCTCGGTGGGAATTCACACCTTGTCGATCGTCACTCCTTTCCTCGCACCTTCCGCGCTATCGCTCCGCGCCATGGTCGCCCTCGACCTCGATGCGATCTCCCGAATGGCCCCGGGGAGATTCTTTCACGATCACACCACCGCAGTGAACGCCCTCGACTTTCATCACACCGAAGATTTCTTGGTCACCACCGGCGACGACGACGCGATTCACGTCTACAACACCAACACTGGAGCCAAAACCAAAACGTTGTACAGTAAAAAGTACGGATGCGCGAACGTTTGTTTCACGCACTCGCCGGCGGCGGTGATATACAGCAGCCGAGGGAAGGCGGACGGCGGCGGACGCGCGATCGACGACCACGCCGTGCGCTACCATTCGCTGCACGATAATACGTACTTGCGGTACTTTAAAGGGCACACCGACACGGTGACGTCGTTGGCGATGTCGGCGACGAATGATAATTTCCTAAGCGCTAGCGCGGATCGCACGGTGAGGTTGTGGGATTTACGTACGCCGACGTGCTGCGCGGTGATTCCAGACACGCCGGCGATTCCCACGGTGGCGTACGACGCGCAAGGGGAGATTTTCGCCATCACCGAGGGCGATGGGGCGATTAAACTCTACGGCACGGATTCCTATGCGAAAGGGGCGTTCGCGCAGTTCAACGTGTTTTACAATCAGAAGGGGGAATTTTTGTTCAACGCGAACGAGTTGCCTCCAGCGGTGTCGTGCGTGAAATTTTCTCCAGATGGGACGAAGATGCTCGTCGTTAGCGGGGCAATTATCACGATTCTAGATGCGTTCGATGGAAAACACATATATCGCATTCGCGTGCCCGGAACGGAAGGGCAACAGCACGCGGTGACGCCCATGGAGGCAAGCTTTTCGCCGGACGGCGAGTTCGTCGTCACGGGTGGAGCCGATTCGTGTATTCACGTCTTCGCTGCGACGAGCGGATTTCAAGTCGCGCGATGGCGCACGCGTCACGCCGGTTTACCAACGTGCGTGAAATGGGCGCCGAACATGATGCTCGTCGCGAGCGGGTGCACTGAAGGCGGCACCGCGTTGTGGATTCCCGAGAAGCGATGATTTTTTCGCCTTCTTTTTAGCTAAACGCCCGAGGTCGTCATCCCTAGCCCATCATCGTCCACATCATTAGCAGCACAGGTATTACAAAAGTTATACTAACAACGATATCGAAACGACGGTATCACGCGCCCTACTTCTTACCGAAGAAGCCTCCCTTTTTCTTCGGCGGAGGCGGAGGCGGCGCCTTCTTGCCAAACAACCCGCCGAACACCCCCGCGCCACCCTTCCTCAGATCTTCTTCATCGACCCACCCATCATCGACGTACTTACCGCGAAGATCGAATCTTTCTCCACCGTCGAATTCGGGAATTCCGAACGAAGCCATCGGCAACGGCAACCCACCTTTCACCGCTTCCTTGGAAAGCTTGTTCGCCGCCGCGCGATTCTTCTCTTCAAGCCTCTTCTGTTCCGCCGCCGGAAGCTTCTTGTTGATGAAACGCGACACCGTCGAGCGTCGAGCGTTGACTTCCTTCGCCAGATTCGCCCCCGATCGACGCTTCTTCAGGATCTCTTGCTGCTGTTGAAACATCGGATCGATGCCGTCGACATCCTTGTTGTTCTTCAAGAAATCAAACATCCCCGCGCGAGTGACGACGCGTCGATGTCGCTTCGAAACATTCGCGCATCCGCGCTCGAACGCGGCGTTGGACGACGCCGTCGACGCGAACATGAATGAACGGATTATCGAACGTGCGTTTGTCCTCGCTCGCGCGCGTCGCGTTGTGACGTGACTCCTCCGCCGTCGCCCGACTCTCGACATTCGCCCCGAACGCGCGCGCGACGATCGCACATATTTTACTCTACACCTCATACTCTTCATTTACATCGCGCGCGTATCGCTCGATCGCGCGCGTATCGCTCGATCGCGCGCTCATCGCTCGATCGCGCGCGTTCATCCGCGCCCCCCCCCCGCGCCCCTCCTTCGTTCACTCACCTCCCAATCGTCCTCCTCGCCGTCGCACGAATGTCTTCATCCCTCGCCTCGCTCGCCTTCATCGCCAGCGACCGCACGACCTGAGCGATCGCCGTGGGCACCACTTTCTCTCGCACCAACGCCACGACGCATTCGTGCACGTCCCGTCGCACGTCGACGCCCGCGAGCGCGCTCAGGGCGTAGAGGTCGTCGCTCGCGCTCGCGCTCGACGACGAACGCGCGACGTCCTGTCGAAGCGTTTCGCCATCGGGAGTCGACGTCGCGCGAACGCGGTCGTCGCGGTCGCGCGCCATGATGGATGCGGCGAGGAGTGCGATGGGGGACCGAGCGGTCGGTCGGTCGGTCAGGGAAGTCGGTCGGTCGGTCGGTCAGGGAAGTCGGTCGGTCGGTCACTGTCGGTCGGTCGGTCACTGTCGGTCGGTCGACCACTGTCGGTCGGCGACGGGCGCGCTTCGGGGGCGACGTGTGGAGTCATCACTCGTGGTATACCCCCAGCCCCCAGCCAGCCCTAGCAGCCGACGCTCGTCGTCGTCGATCGAGGACGGGGTTTCGTCGAGTCGTGAATCGACGACGAGTCCCTCGCGCGCGATCGCGCGCGACCGCGGCGGCGGCGCGACCGCGGCGGCGGCGCGCGATCTGA
>Ga0222712_10002372_pt1 | contig 21637 bp, 39 predicted proteins | sample C33_657DmetaG_FD_165043 | JGI IMG/M metagenome (GOLD analysis project Ga0222712, IMG submission 165043) | Estuarine water microbial communities from San Francisco Bay, California, United States - C33_657D | ecosystem: Environmental > Aquatic > Marine > Unclassified | place: USA: California... | reverse complement strand
TTACTTTTAGGTGCAGGGTTGCTCCTGATAGCGACTGCTTATTATGTATACAAAAACAAGTTAAAATGAAACTAAGAACAATATTGATTGTTGCGGTAGTTTTAGGCGGTGCATACTACGCCTATACTATATTTGGCAAGACAAAGAAAACCAAGGTTATCAAAGACCGCAGTTTTGAGATAGAAATTGAAGAACCTGAAAAAGAAGGATAATGGGTATTTATAAAACATTAAGAATTAGAGTACCTGACATCAAAACCCCTTTCAAATCAGGTAGTATAGACTATTCCAATCCTGCAACTAAGGCTGCAAATGCTAATGTCATCCGTGATATTAAAAATACTTATACTGTACCCATCAACAGGTGGGGAACTGTATTTGAGATACCCGATGCAGTTATTATTGGATTTATAGCCACTGAAAGTGGTGGAAAAATGCTTGGGGCAAATGTTTATAAGGCTACAGGTCTGATGCAGGTAACACCCAATGCTCTGTGGGAATGCGTGAAAAAGTGGGATTCTACCGTTAAAACAGCTCTCCCTGCGCAAGCGGTGGCAGAGTTAAAAAGAACTGTACCTGAGATTTTCACTTCATCTGCTCCTGCACCTTCGGCAACAGTATCTAACAAGATAATAAAGCTGCTGCAAAACGATGCTAATTTCAACATCATGTCAGGAACTCTTATTCTGAGGTGGCTGATAGAAAGATTCAGCACCGTGCAGACAGGAGGTCAGCTCAACAAAGCCATGGTTGCTTACAACGCAGGGGCATATATTCGTGCCTTGAATGTCAGCAGCACTCAGCCAATAACAAACCCGATAGATACCACCTCACTTGCTACAAACAGACTTGTTCCCGCAGAAAGCAGGGGATACCTGTATAAAATGCTTGGAAAGGATGGATTTCTTTCGTTAATTTACATAGACAAAGTTGTATAAAAAGACCATAAATTTTTATTCATTTACAATAAAACCAATAAAATGTCAAAATTTGAACAAACGCTTGCAAAACATGGATTTACCGCTCAGACGGTATCCAACGGGCTGAAAAAAAGCATCAAAGAGTACAAAGACGCAGAAAAAGAGCTGAATGCTCTGAAAGCTGATTTTGAATCGGCAGACGAAGAAACAAAGGCAGAACTTCAGGCTGACATAGATGAATATGTCACTTTGCTTGAAGAAACAGACGATGAATTGTGCAGAAAGATTGAAGATTACATAGAGAAAAAGCCATACTATGATGCTAAACTTCAGCACATGAAGGATAAAGCGGCAGGTAAGGACGCAGGAGCTTCACCTAAGAAGAGTTCTTTCGTTGGTACTTCAGGTACAGTATCGACTGCATCAGGGGCAAATACTACATCTGCTGCTACGGGGACTACTACAGCAACCCAAGTGGTAAGTGGTGTTACTAATACTCCCGCAGCGGCAGAGCCTATAACGGTGACAGCTGAGGAGGTTAAAGATGAAAAGAAAAAAAGTGACAATTGGATTTTGTGGGGATTTTTAGGATTGATTGGTATTGCCGTAGGCGTAAATATCATGAAAAACAGAGAATAGATGGCATATAGGATAAAACCATACTCATATCGTAGAGCCGAAGCATTGGGCGTTGAAATCAAACCAAGTAAGGTTGAAGGCAAAAAAATTGATGTTTTCAACAAGAAAGGAGAGAAATTGGCATCCATCGGTGCGATTGGGTATGGAGATTATCCTACTTTCATGGCTCAGAAAGGAAAAGAATTTGCTGATGAAAAGAGGCGGCTTTACAAGATGAGACATGCAAAAGATAGAGTTGTGAGGGGAACGGCAGGTTATTATGCAGATAAAATTCTTTGGTGATGTTTAGTGCAGGCGGTTATACAATGATTTTGGGGATTTTACTTGCGTTGGGATTCATCGTGGGTTCTATTTATTTTATAAGTAAAATCTTCATAAATGACACGCAAGAAATATTGGTGCGGTTTATATTGTTAGTATTCACCGCATTGGTTGCGTTGTTTATAGTTGATAAAGTCATTGCTTTCAGAATAAAATTGGTTTCTGAAGAGCAGAACAATCAACTTTTTGACCTGATTAAAACATTAACACTCATGATTTTTAGCTACTATTTTGGTACAAAAAAATCAGTGGAAAAAGAAAAATGATTACTCACAACCAAATATTAAAAAAATGTCAGAAGAAAAAGCAGAGAAGAAGGTGTCCGTAGGTTTGCCAATTTCATTCTCGGAATTTGCAAAAGAGCCTGTAAAAGGCGTTATGTTCCTGTGTTTAGTTGCAGTTGGCTACTTGTATGTAGACTTGAAATTGAACTACAATAATCAAATTGAAAAGCAGGGAGAGAAAATAGAAATGCTTGAGGGTAAGATAGATGCTCTTACTCAGCAATTGCGCAGGTCAGATAGCCTTCAGTCGGCATCGTCCTCAAAACTCATGATACTTCAAGAATTGGGAAAAATAAAATAAGATGAAATATTTACTGTTAATATCTATTTTTTTTATCTCATGTGGTCAGAATAAAACAGAGGTTGTGCTTCCGCCTTCGGAGGCTGATACAGCTATTTTGGAGAGTATAAGACTAAAAGATTCGACCATTATTGTTCTTGATTTGGCTGATAAAAAAACTACCGAAGTGGTAAAAAAAGTGATTGAAAAAGTTGATGATTTAGAGGATTTGAATACTGCTCTTGAAAAAGAGAATAATTCTTTGAAGGAAACAATTAAAGTCACAAAATCCACTATAATCAGGGATACAGTATTTATCACTGAAAAGAAGAATTTTTGGGGTAAAACTAAGACAATGATTGACAGTTCTCAGTCAATAACTGAGGATAGTACTCAACATAAAAATTTATAATATGAAGAAAATATTTAATTGGTTAGGTGGATTCTTTGATGCAAATAGCACAGTTTCCTCTAAAAGATTGGTAGGTATAGCGGGTGCAGGATTTCTCTATTGGACGCTTTACTCAAACTCTCATAGCGAAGCACATTACGCTCCTGCTGAATCTTTGGTATGGGGTACAGTAACTCTTGTATGCACCTCTCTTGGTCTTGCTACCATGAAGGAAATTGGTGATATAATTGGGGCTTTCAGGGGCGGTAAAAAAGAAGAAGAAAAAAAAGCTGAAGAATAATGAATACAGATAACATAGTAAAAGTTATGCCAACGGTTGCTTCAAAATATATGTATGAGGTAGTAGAAAGGTATAACATAACACAACCGCTCAGATTAGCTCATTTCTTGGCTCAGATTGCCCATGAATCAGGTAATTTTCAATTCGTGGCTGAGAATCTAAATTATTCTGCCGATAGCCTGCTCAAGGTATTCCCTAAGTATTTCAAGGATAAAGCCACTGCTGATTTGTATGCTCGTAAGCCTGAGATGATAGGTAGCAGGGTATATGCCAATAGGATGGGTAACGGTGATGAGGCTTCAAAAGAAGGGTTCAAGTTCCGTGGCAGAGGTTATTTGCAGCTCACGGGGAAAGATAATTACAAGGCTTTTTCTACTTTCATAGGAGAGGATTGTGTAGCAAACCCCGACCTTGTAGCTACTAAGTACCCTATGGATAGTGCTATTTGGTTCTTCGACAAAAACAAGCTGTGGGATATTTGTGACAAGGGCGCAGGAGAGGATATTATTACCCTTATAACCAAAAGAGTAAATGGCGGAACTCACGGAATTTCAGACCGTCTAAGCAAGTTTAAAACTTACAATTCATTACTTTTAGCATAATTTTACTATATGGCACAATTTGATATATCCAAAGGGGAAGAATTTCTTCTGAAAGCGGCAGGTATCGGGGCGGCAGTCCTTGGTCTCGTGTCCATTTTTAGCTTCTATAAAAACAACATTTGGCATCCCAAAGTGGAAGTTAAAGACGTTGATTTTTCAAAAGGAGTGGCAAATCTTGTAATTAATGGAAAGCCTTTCGTTTTGAAGGGTGATTCCTCATACCTGATAGCTTACGATTGGGGTATCAAATTTGGCTTTACGCCAACAGCTGACGGTAAAAGAGTTTATGACAGGATTGAAATCCTAAAGAGGAATATGGTTCATCAGGTAATCCGCAAGGCTGACGAAAAAAGCATGGTTGGCTTCACAGGATTCGATGAGAAAACCTTTTGGAATGACGCATTTGATGGCGGAAAGGGTGGTCTCGTAGCACAAGCAAGGTCTTTTACAGGTAGCGAAAGCGCAATAGTAAATGATGTTTGGGGTGTTAAGGATAGCGAAGGATTCTCAATTTTCAATGACAAATAATGGTCGGGACAATACAAAAGGCGGTAAAAACACAGGGTGCAGGGGAAGCAGTCCTCTATGCGGGTCTGTTGGGTCTTTTGGTTTCAGACATAATTCCTACTCCTGCTGACGCTATTTATTTTAGGCTTCAGGAGAAGAATAAGCAAAAGCTCGACAACGGAATAATAACCCCAAAGCAGTATTGGACAAGAGATGCCTTAATGTATTATGGTCTAAATCCGCTGTGGTGGTCTTTGGTTTTGGCTGCTGTTGTAAGTACTAAGGGTGGTCTTGACAGTAAGATTAAGTTGGGTTTTGCCCTTGTCGGAGCGGGTGCTGTGGTAGGAGTTTTGGCAAAAAACATCAAAGAAGAAGAAAAACTTAAAAAAAGTTCTTTAATAAACAAAAAATCTTAATTTTAACTACAAATTCAAATAATCTTAAAATCAATTTTATGCAAAACGGAAACAAACTTCTCGGTTGGGCAATTGGTCTTGCTGCTCTTGGTGTTACTGTATATGTAATCTCTAAGACTTGGAAAGCAGGTCAAAAGTAATTTTATGGCAAAAGCAACAAAGAAAAAAGTTAGTGTAGCTGAAATCTCTGCTTTGGCAAAGAAAATCAGGAAAGCTAACGAGAAGTGGACTGACGCTATAAAGCGTGCGTCTGCTCAACTAAAATAAATGTATGAAGAGAGAAAAGGTTGTCGTCTTTGATGGCGAGGACAAATTTATTGCACCAAAGAGTAGAACGTACAATAAAAAAATCGGCAAGTCCGAATTTGTTGGCGTAGTTGAAAGTCCTGAAGGGGATAAAGCACCTGTCACTACAATTGACGGTGATGCTTTCAACGACTACATGAGGAAGAAAGATTTGCCCGCTGTCTTACCTTCTCCGTCTGAGCCTGATTTCTGTGCGAAAGCAGCAGCATTCATTCAGAGTAATGGAGATGGAAGAGCGACACCTGAGCAGGTTATGCAGGTATATCAGCTTTTTCAAGACAACTGTGTTGAAAAGCCAAAAGATGTAAAGCCTGTAGAATCTGATTCTCCACCTCCTGTTGCTCCCCAAGAGGAAGAACCTGTTTTTCCTGTATGGGAAACGTTAGACTGCGAAACTCTTGCGAATGAAATCTCAAGATTAGAGCAGACTTTGACTGTTTCTAAATTTTCTGAAACTATCAGAGGTAAATACGAAGCAGCAATAGCTCAGGGTAAATCTTTGCAGGACACAAGATGTCCAAAAGCACCCCCTGCTTTGGGTAGCATGCCTTCAGGCTCTGCACCAACGGGTGTTTCTTTATCTGTTCCCACTTTGGGCAAACCTCCTGTAAGAGCAGGTGGCGCACCCGCAGGCGGTGGCGGAGGAGAAAAAGAAGAAGCTAAAAAAGGAACAAATTGGCTGCTTTGGTTATTGATTGGAGGGGCAGCATTATATTTCGTAACGAGAAAAAAATAAGATATGCAAGCAGCGGCACAAACAGCAGCACCGATGGCAGATGCAGGAGCAGCAGTACCACCTGCCGCACCTTCGCCTTCTCCTAATTATACACCACCCCCACCTCCTATGCCCTCTCCTTCTACTATGGCAGAAGGCGGAGAAACAGGTAGTGGAAGCGGAGGCGGAATAAAGGCTTTTTTTAGTGATGTTAATGTTGTTGACGTTACTATCTCAGCATTTATTGTTGCCGCAGTTATTTATTCAATCCAATATCATAGATATATGATGATGATTGAAAAAACAGGATATGCTGACCTTTCAACAAGAGTTCAAAAACTTGAAAGTTCTATTGAAGCAGCTAAAAGAAAAGCAGAAGCCAATGCAGCAGGTAGCGGTAAGACGAACATGCGCAGAAAGCGTGCATTGATGAGCCTTTAACAAAAAAACCATGAAATATGTTAGATTCAATCACTTGGGGCAATCCGCTTCAAACCCATTTGCCGTATCTTGAAGAGAATACATCTTTTCTCGATAAACTAATACCTCAGCTTGTAAGATTCCCGTTCCCAAAGAATAGTTCTAAGGGGGCAAGAGAAGAACTCAATGAACTTGTTGATTATGTAGCACAAATCAAGGGGGATGAAGAAACCTTAAAACGGTACAAAGCCTATGATGCTTCCCTCACACGGGTATTTGCTCAAGTAATCATGGAGCAAAACTTAGGGGACAAGGGAGTTGATTTGATTGATAAATTAATTGATGACACTAAGCCGCTCATTATAAAGCTGAAATTTTATTTCCAAAGACCAAGACCCTATCAGCTTGCAGAGCATTACAAATTAAAATTATTCCCATTCGGCTCAAAGTCGGATAATTCTCCTTCATATCCTTCAGGACACACCCTTCAATCAAGGGTTATTTGTCATGTACTCGGAAACCATTTTCCTGAACGCTTCGACTATTTTGAAAACCTTGCAAAAGATATAGAGTACAGCAGGTTGTACCTTGGGGTTCACTACCCATCGGACAACGATTATGCGCTGTACATTGCAGAAACTATTATCAGAGACAAGGAGTTCAAAGCGAAGTATCAATTATGAGATTCACCACAGGGGGAAAGCCTATTACACAACGGGCAGTTTGGAAAGGTTGGGTAGAAATAGACGGTAAAAAAATGTATTTAAAATCCCTTTGGGAGAAAAGATACTGCTTATATCTTTCATTCATGAAAAAGCATGGTCATATTGTAGACTATTGGTACGAGCCTGATACATTTTGGTTTGACGGAATAAAAAGAGGAACTAATAACTATACCCCTGATTGGAAGGTGCAATTCCCTTCAGGAGCTACGGAGTATTTTGAAGTCAAAGGATATGAAACTCCGAAGGACAGAACAAAGTATAAAAGGATGGAAAAGTATCATCCAAATATCAAATTGAGCGTTGTTGGAAAGGAGTGGTTCAAAATAAATTCGCCTATATTGAAAAAAGTATTACCTGATTGGTGAAATAACAGAATTTTCAATATATTTGGAATGTAAAACAATGCCTTAATGAGCCAAGAAGAAACAATAGAAATATTAGAAGAGCTACTCAACAGCGTCAAATCAAGGGGCTATAAGAAAACTTTGACTGTGTTAAAGACAGAAAAACACAATAAAGTCAACCTGACCACTCCATTTGAGCAATTTGTAGTACAGTCAGTAGCAGATGCTTTCGAAATAACCAAAGACGATTTGATATACGGTAGGTATGTCCGTGGCGAAAACAAGTACGCCATAGGCTTCTGTGTATATTATCTGTATGAGAACGCTTCTCTCGGTGAAATACACAAAAAGATATTTAACCATAAAAACAAGACGTTATTGAGCAAGTATCGCCAAATCATTTTTGATTTAAGGGCAACCAATATTGTCGATAAAAGATTCATATTAATCAAATCTGAGCTTGACAGGAAAATAGAAAACTTCAAAAAGGACAATTAATGAATACAGAATCAACACAACCACAAGAGGAACAAGTATCAGCACCCGCTCAACCAAGGAGCTACAATCCGTTTATTGATTCAGTAAACGAAAAGCCGTACACTCAAATGAACGTTGGGGTTAACCCAACTCAAATGTCAGGTAGCATCCCTGAACCACAGTATCAGCCAAACATGATAAGAGGGAATGAGAATCCCTACGGTATGCTAAATGATGACTTCGGTTCATCCATGGGTCAATCACAAAGAGGTGGGGATACAGTTAATCCATCCATGAACTCTTTGCCTGACGCAGATAAGAAATTAGGCGCAGAACACATGGCTAAACTCATCATTGATGGGTATGAGCAATTACATACATTCGCCAACAAGGGCTTACAAGTACCTGAGAGAAAAATCAGAAAGTTAGTCGCAGAGGGAGAAATTGACCTCTCTGTAGAAATACCATACGACTACGGTAAAACCATTACTGCGGGAGAGTTCTTTCAAGAGTTCAATGAACAAAACAAAGATACCCTCACAGTTACAAAAGAATTTAAAAAAGAAGTTACTCCCGTACTGACAAGGGTATTGCAGAAGCGTGGTGCAGGGGTAACAGACGAACAATATCTTATTTACCTTTTTGGTAAGGACATATTAGTAAAAGGTGTAATATTCTCTCAAATCAGGGGTACAATGAATGACATGATAAATGTTATGAAAGAGTACACTACAACGATTAAAGAAAATGGTGGAATGCCTGCGCAAGCACCTGATAAGCCAAGGGCTACTCCTCCGCCTCCACCACCTCCTCCAAGTCCGTCAGCATCCTATGAGCAACTTCCTGATGAACCTAACGTTCCTGTAACTTCAGATGACTTTAACTTCAGAACAAATGAAACCGTAATGGATTCTACTGTTCAAAAGCATCAAGTTCCTCAATCAGGTAAGTCAAGGTTGATGGCACAGAAGAAAAGAGAAAGAGAGATTGAAGAGGCTATGAAAAGGGCAAAGCAATTGGAAGGCGGGAAACCGTCCACTTCATACGCTGATGCAATAAATGCTAAGAAGAGCGGTAAGCGTGGTCGTAAGCCAAAGGATTATATCGTTCCGCTTGATGAAGAGCAGATAGCAGAAGCAATCGTATTGAGAGAAAGCAAGCCTGTAGAAAAGGATAAAATTGAAGGCTTAGATTAATTATAAAATTTAATAATATGACACAAGAACTACAAGAACTTTATGACTTTCTAAAAGTTAATTATACAAACATAGACGCTGAGGATTTATCATTAAATGAGCCTGACAAAGACGAAGAGGTAGATTACATTTGTTGCGACCAAAAAATAATTCATTTTACCAACGGAGTATATCACATAACAGACTTATACGATTCACACCCTTCTTTTGAATTTAAAACAAAAGAGGAAGTTTTGGCTTTCTATGAAGGTCATTCAGAAGGCTATCAATTGTATTTTGATACTCCTGAAGACGCTGCTCGTGCAGTTGGTAAGATGTCAAGTATTGTAGATGTGATGGAAATGGAAGAGGTAAAAAATGGCTATAAAAAGGCTATTTCTCTTATCCAAAGACGTTACGAATTGGACAATAATGAGAATTAAAAATAAAGAGTGGATTGATTTCAAGTTCAAGTTTCTTGAAATGTTGGATATTCTTGGTGAAGAAACTGAGAAATTCGACATACCCGATGAAATGGAAAATTTTGAAATTTATGTAGATGATTGTGAAGTGCATCCTACTTTTTTAAAAAAAGATGATTTTTTAAAAGTTGAGTATGATTTAACTCTTTGTAATACAAAAATTAGAACTTTGTCATTCTCGATGTATAAGGAAGCTGCGAGGGTGGAGATGACAATGAAAGATAAAATAGACCAAAATAATTATTGATATGGCGAGAGAACCACTACTGATGGCAGCGTGCGGAAAAAAAGGCGTGGGAAAAAGTTATCAGCACATGCTTTTAATGAACGGCTATGTCATGGGAGACCCTTACAAGGGTGTAAGAGGTAGGAAGTGTTTGATAATGGATGTAAATGATGAATATTCCGTATATGGAGTTCCTGCTATTTCCTTGAACGATGTTCCGCTATATACAGTTCATCCAAGTATTGAAATCAGAAGGGTTAGACCTTTCCATCCTGATGGCAGAAGAATGACGCTTGATGAATGGGCAAACGCTTTGTTCTATGTATTGAATAGATTTCAAAATGGTCTTTTACTGATAGAAGATATTAACAAATTTATCGGAGACCATTTACCGCATGACTTGGTTGGTGCTATTGCAACGAATCGACATGTTGGATTGGATATTGTATTGTCATATCAATCACTTGGTCGTATCAATACTAAGATTTGGGGTAATTTGAATTTAATGAGATTCCACAAGAACGTGGAGAGCGTTGAGCGTCATAAAAACAAATTCCCTGACAAGTATGAAATGATGAGAATTGCAGAGCTGATTGTAAATAATGAATATCACAATGGCAACAATAGATTCTTCTTGTATGTAGATATGGATGAAGAGAAAGTAAGAGGTGAGCTAAACGATGAAATGATTGACCTTGGTATCACATCTTATATTAACGAAGATTATAATGCCTTATTAAAACCATACTTGGTGCAGAAAGAAGGCAATAAAAAGAAATACAATACAGATACCGCTTTTCAAGAGCTTAAAAACAGAATAAAAGTTCAATATTTTAAGTAATTGGTGAAAATATTAGGCTGATTAGTACCTCCCCGCCTGTAAAAAAGCCCCGTTCCGAAAGGTTCGGGGTTTCTTTTTTTGATTTTCATTACATTTTCAACATACCAAATACTTGAATAATATGGAGAAAACAAAAAGGGGTAATTTGTATTCATTAATAGAATACTGTTTTAATTTTAAATCGTGATTTGAATCTGTATTCGAATTACATTAACCGATTTCAAAATAATAAAAAACGAAACGATGGATTTCAAAAAACTCGCAGGACAGGTACTTGTTGTTACCGCAGGTGTTGCCCTTTACATGCTCGCTATTAAGCCCATGTTGGACAAAGCCAAGGTATCTAAGTAATCGAAGAAATGAATTGATTCAGTAATCAAATTCAAAAACAAATTTTAAAACCTCTTTTATGAGTTCTATTCAACGTTATCTCCAAAATGCTAACCGCTCTGTTAATGAGCAGTTCGTAGGTGTTGATGGTTTTATTGACGATGATATGTACTTCGCAGGAGACATGGGCAATTGGTTCGCCAATGCCGAAGGAGATGCTGCACCTGCTGCTGCACCTTCTGTAATGCGCTCTCAGCCTTACATCCTCACCGTTTCTAACGCATCAAACGCAGCTGTTACTATCGATGTTTTCGGTGCTTACATCTATTTGAACAACGCAGGTTTCACTGCGGGTTCTTTGACTGTTAGCAACGTTACTATCACAAGTAACCTTAGCAATGTTACCTATTACAACTTGCTGAATCAGTCTTCTTTTAGTCCTTTCACTATCGGAAGCACTTTGATTTCAAGTGTAAATGGTACTGCAAGCCAAGTTTTGCAACCAATCACCCTGACTACTCAGGACGCAAACGGTAACCAAGCGGTTAAAATCTTAACACCTGTTGTTGACCCGTATCAAAATCAGAGTGGTATTGTAGATTTGAAGCAACCATTTAGAATTGACGGCTTCACTAAGCTGACTTTCTCTATCTACGCTTCTACTTCTGTACAGTTCCAATTCTATCCTTCTGATACAATCAACGTTGCTCGTGGTCTTGGCGGAAGCCCTGTATCTAAGCAATACGGTAGTCCAAAGATTATCAGACCTGCTGCTCGTTAATCCGAAGCGGAAAAAAATAAGAAGGGGCAGAAGCGGGATATTTATGTCTTGCTTCGCCCTTTTTTAATTTAATTTCATTAAATTCGTTGTATGTCAAGACAAGTAAATTTATATACTTATACAGCAGCTTCAAACCCGTATTTCGTAAAGTCGCTTGCACACAAGTATGGCTATGAGTTTGACAAAGACCAAAACCTTGGCACTGTATTACAGCAACTCGTTAGTTACGAGGGAGAGCCTGTATTGATGGAAATTATCGAAAACAGTCCCGATAAAGAACTTTTCATGGAATATTTCGAGAAGAAATACATGAAGAAAAAAGACGAAAAACAAGCTACGCCACAGCCCGAATTAGCAGCGTATATGAACTTCACAGGTCAGCTACAAGCTATTCAACAAACGGCTGAAAATAAAAAATTGACTTCAGAAACAAGCCTCATGGTTCTCGCAGGGGCTATCATCATAGCATTTGCAATAATTACTAAAAAATAAATTATGGCTGTAAACGCACAAGAAGCAGTAAGGAATATGATTTCGTACACAGTAGTAACCGACAAAGATTCTTTGGTTCGTTTACTCGATAGAAATGGTGTTCAATTGCCAAGCAACCCTTCAGATAGCGAAGTTACCGCTTCGGTATTGTTGGCTTCTGCAAAAAGTTCAAACTTCAAGAAAGAATTATCAACCTTACTTACATCCAAAGTACCCCAAGCGGGTTCTGACTTCGCCTCTTTTGTAGGTGACAGCACTGACTTTGGGTTTACAGGTATTGACGATTTCTCTTTCACAGGAGGAGATGAGTTCTTTTCTGCAACTGCACAGGAAAAAGCAGCTGCGAAAGCAGTAGCAAGACAATCCCGTGTAACAGAAACGAATCCACAAGGTAAGACAGGTATTGGTCTGTTTTTCTCAAATTTGGGTAAAGCAATAGCATCACCTGATACTATCAACGCAGGATTGAATATCGGTCTGACTGCTGTAAATAACAAGATTCAAGGTAAGCAAAATGCCTTGCAACAGGAAACTGTTCTCCTTACAGAGAAGCAAGACCAAATCCGTCAAGACCTTGCATCAGCAGGTAAGCCTGTAGGTAGCAAATTCCCAACTTGGGGATGGGTTGTTTTAGGTATTGCAGTTGTTGGTGGAGTTATATATGCTGTAACAAGAAAAAAGTAATATGAAAACAAGAACTATAGTTGGACTTGGCGCAATCGCATTGTTGGCTTATTATCTTCTCAGGAAGAAAAAGAAAGATGTAGTTTTATCTGATATTAAGGTAAGCTCTCCTTCGCCTGCACCCGCAACTCCGAATGTATCTGTTTCTGTAACCGATGGCTCAACAGCAGTGAACCTTAAAAAGTCGCCTGTTTTGATAGAAGACATCAGAGTTCCTGTAAAACAACCTATCTTTATAGCACCAATAAATGCTATTCCAAGTGTTTATGATAGGGGTGTTGGTCAGCCTTTGACTATGGCTGCTAACGGGAATCAGGAAGCATATTATAATATGTCAGGCTACTGTTCTGAAAACGTACAGAATGCTTGCAAATGCTCTTCAGAGAAGAAAGGAAAATATACTTTAGATATACCACAACTACCTTAAAATGGCAGAAGCGAAAGAAATTTTAGACAAGGTAAAAGAATTAAAATCGAAGTCAGATAGTATGGCTTTGAAAAAAACTAAAGGTACTGTTACAGGTGCTTTTATTGGTATGGGGGGAGGTCTCCTCATCGGATTCACCCGTGGCTACAATCTTATTTCTTCAGCATTTGTAGGAGCGTTGCTTGGTGGTGTTGTATCTCATCTTTTACTACCTAAAATGGATGATTAATGGCTAAGAATACAAACAAGATTATAGCAGGTGTTCTCGCAGTAGTAGGTATTTACTATGTTGTTAAATACTACAAGGGTAAGAAAACTGAATCCATAGCAACTCCTGAGCCGATAAAAGAAACTCCCGCACCTACTCCTACGAGTTCAGGTGTTTTTCCGTTAAAGAAGGGGAGCAAGGGAGCAAAGGTTAAAGAGGTACAAGCAATACTTATAAAAATAGACAAGTCTTTGCTACCTAAATTTGGTGCAGACGGAGACTTTGGAAGTGAAACAGAAGGTGCTGTGGTTAAAGTCTTGGGGAAGAAAACAGTAGATAGTCAGGCTGACATAGATAGGTTGAATGTTATTTATAACAAGAAAACATTCCCTTATGTCACAAGAAATGAAAATACTACTACAGGGTTTCCTGTTTACAAGCCTTTTTAATAAAAACAACCATAAAAATGGAGAAAACAGTTGAACTTGACAAGAAATTAACTGCCAACCAACTCTTTAAAATTTATAAAGATGAGGGCGGTACTTTATCTTTTTCGGAATGGTTAACAAGGGAAAAGACCAAAGGAATCTTTCCTCTGAATGGTAGCCTGAATGAAGAGGTGCAAAAAACGATAGTAAAAACAAAAAAGGAAGATATGAACAAGACAGTATTAGGATTTCCTGTAAGAACTTTGGTTATTGTTGGTGGCGTTATTGTCGCAGCCATTATTATTTCAAAAGTCATGAAGAAAAAAGCATAGTATGAAAACAATTAATTTTCTATTTGCTGCTGCTGTTGGAGCTTTAGGATACCACATTTGGTTGAAATCAACCCAAAGAGGTGTAAACAAAGAGCTTACCATAGAGGAGAAAGCTAAAATAGTTGCTGAAGTCGTTAAAGACGAAAGTCAAAAGTATAGCGATATACTTAAAAAGCAATACGATATTATCATGCCTTCTGATAGGGTTTCTGCTAAAGTTCAGGCTAAAGCACACCAATTGACAAAAGGTAGGTATGAAGTAGATTTGAATAAAGTAAAAGAACCTGTTAAAATATAGTATGAATTTTAACCTGTGGACGAGATTTGAACCCTGTATGATTAAGATTGTGGTGAACACTGATTCCCCGCAAACTATTGCATTGAAGGTATTCGACCCATCACAGGCTAACACTGTATTTACAGAAAGGACTAAAGAAATTGATGGAGAACAAGAGCTATTCGTAAGGATGCCACTCTCTCCTAACATGATAAAATTAAGCGTGTATAACGCTAAGAAAGGCAACTTGCCAAAGGATGCAGATACATCTTTTAAGGTTGTAAAAATTGTAAAAGAGGACTTGGATATTACCCTTCCTCAGACTAAAATGGATACTTTTTCTGTTAGAAACTTTGTAGGTTTTGCGCAGAAATTTTCATTTAATGCGGGAGTTTTAGTAGCTCCAAGGGACTATATGAGTTCTGTGGGCGGGTATAAAATAGAATATTTGCCATTTATAATCAATTCAAAGGGTGAAAAGATGGCAACTCCTGCCCGTATCAGTACCAAAAATGGTAGGATTCAGGTGTCTCAGGAATCATTCAGGGATATGACCGTTCCAATGAGGATGGCAATTCTTCTGCATGAGTACAGTCATTTTTATCTCAATAGCGATATTGCCAATGAAACTGAAGCTGATTTGAACGGGCTTACAATCTACTTAGGATTGGGATACCCTATCAGAGAGGCTTATGAGGCTTTTGCAAAGACATTTATAGGGTTTCCAAGTGCGCAGAACAAAGTGAGGTATGACATTATAAATAGGTTCATTCGAGAATATATCGATGAATATAAAATCAAAGATGTTTATGCTACAGGATAAAAAATATTTATACGGAGCAGTAGTTGGTGGGGTAATTGTTTACCTCCTTTTGCGTAAAAAGAAGCAAGAGTGTCCTGCGTGTCCTAAGTGCGGTAATGGTGGTATATCTACCCTTTATCCTGCCTTAGTAATTCCGCCTGCACCTGCACCTGCACCCGCACCTGTGCCACCACCGCCTCCTCCACCCCCACCCCCGCCTCCGCCACCGCCTCCACCACCGCCTCCACCACCAAATCCTAAATTTGGGGAAGCGTATGCGACATTTGTTGGTTTTAACGGATGGGGAAACGTAAAATAAAAAATATATGAAAAACGGAAAAACTATCATGTGGATTGCAGTGTACGGTGTAGTGGCTTATGGAGCTTACTATATGTACTTCAGTAAAACTGCTTACGCTAAAAAGATTATCAAAGCGGGTAAGTCTAACCAAAAAGTTGATGACCTGAAATCATTTGACATGGCGTTTCTGCGTGCATGGTCAAAAGCGTCAGTAAACAATGAGCAAACATTCAGTTATAACGGGAAATCTTATACCACACAGGGTGGGAAAGCTGTAAAATAAGTTAGTATGAAAGCATATCAATATTATAAAGACTTACCACAGTGGGCTAAAGGAATAGTAGTCGTTGGCGGTGGTTTGGTTCTATTCTTGGTCGGAAGAAGGCTGTATAAGTCTGTATTTCCTTCTGATGAAGAAAAAAAGAACAGAGAGCTTCAGCAAAATGTAAACAATGAAATCCTGAGTTTAACCAACAAAGGAATGAAACCTTCTTTTGCAGAAAGTCAGTATGTTACTTTTGCCAATACAATCTATAATAGCATGAGATATGCTGTTGGTGATGACTATTCTACGGTGGAAAAGACATTGAAAAAAATGAATAATGACCTTGATGTTGCTAAACTTATAAAAGCGTTTGGCAAGCGTCAGGATTACTTTTTCGGCTTACCTGTATCAGGAGAATTAGACCTGTTCACCTATGTTCAAAAAGAACTTGGTAATGAATATGGCGGTTTGACAAGCTACAGGGTCAAAGGAATTAATGATGAGTGGAAGAAAAAAGGAATCAATTATCAAATCTAAAAACTAAAAATATGCCCGCACCATTTTTACTCGTTCCAACAGGTATTGGAGTAGCCGTTTCAAAGAAAGCTGAAAACAAAAGAAAGCAAGCAGCATCCAATGAGTTCTCTAAGAGATACCCTCTTACAGATGACCTTGGTGCTATGGAAGCGTCTCTCGCCTCTGCTAAACTTGAGTTGAAGAACTTGAATAATATGCCTGCATCAACAGCGGGTGCGAAAAGGGTGAAAAACAGAAATTCAACCTTACTTTCCAAGTGGACTTTGGTTATGAGTGGTCATATCAAAGACTTGAAAGCGGGTATGAACGTAGCAAGCAGTCAATCAGCACCTACTCCTGCACAAACTGAAGTAGTAGCTACTGTTGCCCCTGTAGTAGCACAGCAAGAAGCTGTTGCGGTAGCAGAGAGCGCAGATGGAGGAATGACTGCGGAAAGTACAAAAAAAGGTGTAAATTGGTTATTGATTGGAGGGGTAGCTCTTGGAGCTTTTGTGATTTACAAATTGATAAAAAAATAGTATTGTATGGCTATTGACATGATTGAAAATAATGAACTTGGGGTCTTCACTGAAGGTCGTTTAGGTTTGAAGCAATTTACTGATGAGAATAGGAACTACACAGGTAGTGAGGATTTTTATAACCTTTTTGGAAGCAGGAATAAGAAAAAATCCACTTTCAGGGAGCAGGTAAGGGCTAAATATGATTCATACCCTACTGAGTGTGCAAACATTCAAACATCAATAGATGCTATCTCAAATGATGTAGCAACCCTTTTGAAGCAGAAATCTACCCTTGAGCAAAGGGAAAAATTGGATGAAACCAATAAAGTATTGGGTGAATACAAGAATAAGCAGATTTTGCAAGGCTGTGAGGCTTTAAAAGAAGCTGAAAAGCAGGAAAAGGAAAGAGCTTCTACCTTGGAAACGCTTACAAAATTAAGTGATGTTTCTGTGGGTAAAGCAGAGGCAGAATTGAAGGGTCTTGTTCCAACGGAAGGTGAGGGAGCAGATTTCGTGAATAAAAATAAAAATTTGTTGATATATGGTGGTATTGGAGTTGTGGGATTGGTCATAATTGCATTAATTTTGAGAAGAAGATGAAATCAATAAAGCCAATATTAGTTGTATCGGGTATCGCCTTAATCGGCTATGCCCTTTATCGTTATTACCTGAAGCAGATTGACTTTCTAAAAGACATTACATATCAGGTAATTGGGTTAAAAATAGTTGGTGTTTCACAGAATCAAGTTTCTATGGACATCACTACCCGTATCTACAACGCATCAAACGTTGAGGCTACGGTTACAGAAATGTACTTAGACTTTTTAATAAACGGTATCAAAGTAGGTAGTGTAAACGAAGTAAAGGACATCTTGATTTTGCCTTCGAAAACAACTGACATCACATTTAATTTCAAATTTAATCCAAGAGTTGTTGGTCAAAACATTCTTGATATTATTTCTTTGAGCGTAGGTGCAAAAGATGTTACATTCGAAGCAAAAGGGTATGTAAAATTGAAAAGTAGTTTTATTACTACTTCAATTCCTTTTGAGTATACCAATAACCTTAAAAGCATTTTAAAAAAGAAATAAGATGGGAGCAACAAACGTTTGGACATATACACTTACAAATAACAGCCTTAGTGTTGCTACTTCTGACAATGCTGTTAGGCTTAGTGTAATTTGTCGTTTGGGAACAATTACAGTTGCGGGTAGCGGTACGTTTCAAAGTATTGCATCTGACCCTGTAACCCTCAATGAAGGTCAAGGAGTAACAATCTCTGCGTCAGTAGTTTCTAACCCGATTGATGGTGTTACCATTACAGCAGGTACATCGGGAGACATTGCCGAGATAGTGATTTCTCAGTCATAGTATTTTTAAACACAAAAAAACCACAAAAATGGAAGATTTCATTATCAATGAAACCAAAAAGATTTTCAACAAAGCCATCAAAAGATTCGCAAAAAAAGACCAAGTAGAGGAAAATGAAGTTTCTCTATTGTTGTATCTAAAAGAGGAAGATGGGGAAAGGGAGACAGGATATAAGGTGTGCCATCACCATCAGCCTGTAAGAGAAACAAAGATGATGGAGATTTTGGGTGTGCTGATTGACTTGAAAGGGTATTCAATGTTAGTTCCACCACAAATCAAAAAGATTATTGAGAATTTTGAATCCGAATTGAAGTCAAACAACGTAGAAGTTTGTGTATATTTGGATAGGGAAGATGATAATGAAGTAAGATATTTTTTATATAACGATGGGGCATTTTTGAAAGAGTTTCTCCTACAAGATGTTCTTAAATTAGAATTATCATGAGTAGTTTCTTAGGAACTGATTATTTTGGCTTCACTTCGGGTGGTAGCGGAGGCGGTGGTGGAGGATGTGGAATTATTGTATTAGGTAGTGGTGTTAACTCATCAGAGAGGTGTGGTGTTGGTAACACAGCATCAGGAAACTATTCTTTTGCAGGCGGTGGTCAATGTAACACAGCTATTGGGTGTTTTTCATTTGTAGGTGGTGGTAATTGCAACATAGCTTGTTTTGACCAATCAACTGTTGTTGGTGGAATGTGTAACACAGTTTGTGGATGTTATTCAGCAATTGTTGGGGGTGTTTCTAACTATGTTATTAGCTATGATTCATTTATTGGTGGAGGTAATTATAATACTACTAGTGGGTATAATTCAACTGTTGTTGGCGGTGTGGGCAATACAGCTAGTGGAAATTATTCAGCAGTATTAGGTGGTTTGTGTAATACAGCAAGTAATTATAACTCAGCAATCTTAGGTGGTAGAAGTAATACAGCATCTGCTCGTTATAGTGGTGTATTTGGCTGCGGATTAACAAACAATGTAGCTTGTTCATTCATGGCTAACAGATTAAGAGCAGCTAACTTAGCAACTGCGGGATGTGCTGTTTGTACAGATGCCAATGGTATGCTACTTCCTTACACTCCCGCAGCAGGCGCACCGACCTTATATATTGTAGGTGGCGGTACTTGTTCTACAGTAAGGTGTGGTGTAACCAATACTGCAACTGCTGCTTACTCTGCTTCTTTAGGTGGTCAATGTAATACAGTTAGTGGATGTTATTCACTTATCGTAGGTGGACAATGTAATAATATTTCAGAAAGAAGAGCTGTAATTGTTGGTGGTCTATGCAATACCGTTAGTAGTTATGGCGGTTCTGTATTTACAGGTGTTTGTAACACATCATCAGCAATATCTGCTTCTGTGGTTGTTGGCGGTTCATACAACACAGCTAGTGGTTATTTATCAATAGTCGGTGGTGGTAATAGAAATACTGCTACATCATGTTATTCATCAATTTTTGGTGGATGTTGTAATACTGCTACAGGATTTAATTCATTTATTGGTAGTGGTTTTAAAGGACTTACAAATGCTTTTAATGGAGTTATCGGTGGTGGTAACTGCAACTTTGTTTGTAATACTACATCAGGTTGTTTAGCTTATGGAGCTGTAGTCGTTGGTGGTGTTGGTAACAATACTACAGGTGGTACATGGGCGTTAGCTTCATGTGCTTTCACAGTAGCCCCAACAAGTTGTAATGCGGGGTCTATGTCATTTATTGGTAGCGGTTTCCAAAATAGAGCATGCGGGGCTTGTTCTTCTGTAGTAGGCGGTCAAAATAATTCAGCTAGTGGTGCATATAATGCAATAGGAGGAGGTAAATCAAACACATCATCTGCATTTTATTCAGTAGTAGCAGGTGGAGCATGTAACATTGCATGCGGTGGAAATAGTTTTGTTGGTGGTGGTAAAAAAGTTTGTGCTACATCAACTTCATCGACTGCTTCAGGTGGATATTGTAACGCTGCAAGTGGTGGTTATGATACCATTGGTGGTGGTAGAAGAAACTGCACACTTAATAGTTATGCTACTATTAGTGGCGGATATTTTAATGTAGCTAGTAATGGTCAAGCATCAATCGGTGGAGGTTCATTCAACACAGCTAGTGGTGCAACAGCTTCTGTTAGCGGTGGTAATTTTAACACTTCTAGTGGACCTTATTCATTTATAGGAGGAGGTAAGTCAAACACATCATCTGCATATTATTCAGCAGTACTTGGTGGATTATGTAACATTGCATGTGCAGTATATTCAGTAGCACTTGGTGGATATTGTAACATTGCATCAGGAGCATATTCAGGTGTATTTGGCTGTGGGTTAACAAACTCTGTAGCATGTTCATTTATGGCTAACAGATTAAGAGCAGCTAACTTAGCAACTGCGGGATGTGCTGTTTGTACAGATGCCAATGGTATGCTACTTCCTTACACTCCCTCGAGTTTGTATATCGTTGGTAGTGGTGCTTTCTCTACAATAAGATGTGGGGTAAGTAATACAGCGAGTGGGATTTATTCTGCTTCTCTAGGAGGTGTTTCTAACTGTGCAATAAGTGGGTTTGATACTGTAGTTGGAGGTCAAAATAACATAGCTAGTGGTGGATACGCATTTGTAGGTGGTGGACAATTAAACGTAGCTACAGGTGATAAATCAACAATAGGAGGTGGTTCTAACAATACAACTACTAGCAATAAGTCTACTGTAGGTGGTGGTTGTCAAAATACTGCTTCTTCAATATATTCAACAATAGGAGGTGGTTACTTTAATACTGCATCAGGTATCGGAGCTACTGTAGGTGGTGGTAAGCGAAATATTGCATCAAGTGGTAGTTCGACTGTTAGTGGTGGATATTTTAATAATGCAATAGTTAATTGCCTTGCAACTGTTAGTGGTGGTTGTTGTAACACAGCTAGTGGATATGCTTCGTTTGTAGGAGGAGGAACTGTTAACACAGCTAGTGGATATGCTTCGTTTGTAGGAGGAGGAACTAGTAATAATGCTATTGGTAATCGTTCGTTTGTAGGAGGAGGAAGAATTAATACCGTTTCAGGTAGTTATTCATTTATTGGAAATGGTTATCAAAATTGTTTAAGTGGAGATTACTCCATTGTAGGAGGAGGGTTTAGAAACTGTAATTATAGTAGTGCTACATTTATTGGAGGAGGGCAATGTAATATTATTTCTGAATATTCTTCAACTATTGGAGGTGGGTTCTGTAACAAAATAGGAGGTCGCTCTTCATTTATTGGAGGTGGTACTTGTAATAATGTATGCTGTGTAAACATATATGCTTTAAGTACTCCTTATGGAAGTACGATTAGTGGAGGATATTGTAGTAAAACTTTTTCAAGTTTTAGTACAATTAGTGGAGGTTGTGCTAACACGGCAGGTTGTACTTTATCTGCTAGTTATGCAGGGTTGGCTCAGCAATGTACAGTAGGAATAGGTTCTACTATTAGCGGAGGAATAAATAACTGGAGTATTGGTGATAATTCAGGTGTTGGAAGTGGAAGTGGTAATATGGCTGGGTGTTTA
>Ga0222712_10002371_pt1 | contig 21638 bp, 36 predicted proteins | sample C33_657DmetaG_FD_165043 | JGI IMG/M metagenome (GOLD analysis project Ga0222712, IMG submission 165043) | Estuarine water microbial communities from San Francisco Bay, California, United States - C33_657D | ecosystem: Environmental > Aquatic > Marine > Unclassified | place: USA: California... | reverse complement strand
TTTGTTGTGCCTTTAAGTTTTCTTCTTCTGTCAAGAATATTTATGCCCCATAAATATTAATACCTGATAGACGGCAATCTTCAGGAGGAGGGTGAAAATCCCTCCTTTTTAATATAAATACTAATGCCGTCTATTAGAGTAAAAATGATTTATTATACTTACGCATATTTGCGTGAAGATAGAACACCTTATTACATAGGAAAAGGTAAAGACAATAGGGCATACGGAAGAAGATATAAGGGCACCAAACCACCAAAAGATAAATCAAGAATACTAATACTTAAAAACAACTTAACCGAAGAAGAAGCATTTAAGCACGAAGTCTATATGATTGCTGTCTTTGGTAGGAAAGATTTAGGAACTGGTATTCTCCATAATAGAACTAATGGAGGAGATGGTGCAAGTGGTGCTGTTCGTTCTTTAGAATTCAAAGAAAATTTAAGAAGAAAAAATAAAAATAAAGTTCTTTCAAAAGAACATAAAATAAAAATAAGTGATGCTCAGAAGGGAGACAAAAATCACAATTATGGAAAATCTGCCTCACAAGAAACCAGAAGAAAAAAGAGCGAAGCAATCAAAGGCGAGAAACACCATTCATCTAAATGGTGGAAACTCACCTTTGCAAATGGAAATGTGATTATATTGTGTGGATTGAGTACTTGGGCAAAAGAAAATGGTTATAGTGTTGGTAATATTTACTGTCTTTATACAGGAAAAAGAAAAAAACATAAAGATATTATAAAAGTTGAAAACTCAAATAAAAATAATATTTTAACTTGACTGTTGTGCCTTTAAGTTTTCTTCTTCTACAAACTGATTTAATAATGCCAGGTAGATGTCCCGTTCCCAGGGAATCATATCATTAATGTCATTTAGTGACCAATGATAATGTGTCATCAAAGAGAAATTGATTTTAAAATATGACTCAAGATCCATATGAGCCATTATGAACCGAAAAAACTTGTCAATCCCTCCAACGTAACTTCACTTTCTTTTTCTGTATTTGGATTAGTCACTTTGAAAGTGTGTGCAAGTTTAGGCATCGTATTGAAAAACTTTTCTACTTCTTGGAACTGTTGTGAAGTCAAAGTCTCAATCCAATCATTAAGTTCTTTTTTGGTACAATCTGCTGCCGCCCAAGATTCATCGGCATTAAAGACTATATCAATACAAGAAGAAACAATATCAAATGACTTTTCAATAGAAGAAACATCATTTGAACTAAAATCAAAGTTATTCTTGATAAATTCGTTCAAAGATGGATACTTCATTCTTAACACCAATCCATCACCCAAATTAATATCAGTAGAGTGATTTGGGTCTTTTTGAACTTGAATTTCGTCAATATAAATCTTAACTGGAACTTCGGTTGTTCCATCATCACTACAAGTTACAATCAGTTCAATTGCTTCACCAACGGAATGTCCACGAACATTTAGAAAGATATATTCAATATCAAAAGTAGGAAGTTCTTCTACCTTAATACCTTTCGTAATAATACAATCCTTTAAAATTTGTTTGATTGCCGATGTAATTTGTTTCACATCTTCACTTTCAAGAGCAAGAATAAGTATTTTTTCTTCTTTGACTAAAAATGGGCGATATTTGATAGTTTTTCCTGTTGATGGCAAATCAAGAGTATATTGTGGTGTAGCAATTTTAGGTAAAGGCATTTTGAATGATTAAGTTCAGTTGTGATTATTTATTAAGCAACACCAGAAGATGAAGGATTGGGATTAAAGTCTCTAAATCCAAGATCTTCCTGTATTTTTTGAGTATCAAAGGAGTTAGTTGTTGAACCACCAGCCTTAATTGTTGTTTGAAGTGCTTCTTGGGAAGCATTTCTTGCTACATTTCCAGAACCAACCTGAATGCGACTATTGCTAGTATTATCTCCTTTGTGGGACATTACGACATATCTAGAATAAGTAAAATTTATAGTAGTTTTTGTGATTGTACTTCCTTCATAAGATAATGGAAGTGCCGTAATATTTGTAGGAAAAGCATCTGTAAATTGATATGTTAACGTTGTATAGTCTTTTGTTCCCCCACCACCTTTTACATTTGGAGAATTGACCATATCTCTTTCAAATTTTGATATAGCAATTACTTTTTTATAAGTGTCTGGATATCTAAGTCTATAATAACTATTATTATCTAAAAATCTAACTTGTCCAGCAGGACTTGCAGTATATCCACCAGCATTATCATAAATTGGGTCAATAAAATTCATCCATTCTTCAAATAAACGAATTAATTTATATTCAGCATCAACATAAAAAGTCAAATTAAAATCTGAAAAAATTCTACGAGTTGGAAATCTTTCTATAACACCTTGACGACTTCCAGATTCTTCGCCAACATCAAAAGTTGATCCAGGAAGAACTGCTTCGGCACACATAAAATCGTATTTAAGTTTATCTTTAGTTTCAGTCAATCCACATTTACTTAAATAGTTCGCCAAAGTATCATTTCCGGAACCGCCAGAAGACAAAAACATAGATACTTTAAATTGGCTCGTTAGAGACAAACTATTTAAATATTTTCTATTTACGTCTTCTATTGACGTATAAAGTGGAGATATTTGATAAGAATTACCAGCCATCTAAATAAGCGTATAAGATCTTATACTATGTATGTCTCATAACGGAGATAGTAAATATAATCAAGGAAAATTTCGTCCTCGTAATCCACAAAAGTATGGTGGCGATGTATCCAATATTGTATATCGCTCTTCTTATGAGTTGAAGTTTATGCAATATTGCGATTTAACTGAAAGTGTGAATAGTTGGAAAAGTGAAGAATTTTTTATTCCTTATCGTTCACCAATGGACAATAGGTATCACAGATACTTTCCTGACTTTTTTGTGAAATATAAAGACAAAGATGGAAACACACGAACACTTGTTGTTGAAATCAAACCAGCAAAAGATTTAAAAATGCCTGAAACAAACCCAAAAAGAAGAACAAAGTCTTGGGCTTACTCGGTAAAAATGTGGGCAATCAATCAAGCAAAATGGGAAGCAGCAAAGAATTGGTGTGCTGATAGAAAATATGAGTTTAAGATACTTACAGAAAAAGAATTATTCGGGGATAAATAATATTAGTTCGGGATGAAAAAATATGTTTTATACTTATGCATATTTAAGAGAAGATAAAACTCCATACTATATCGGTAAAGGTAAGGGAAATAGATTATACGATCATAGAGGTAAAAATTGTATTCCACCAAAAGACAAAAGTAAAATAATAAAACTCAAACAAAATCTAACAGAAGAAGAAGCATTCAAACACGAAATCTATATGATTGCTGTGTTTGGTAAAAAATGTGATGAAACTGGAATTTTAATGAATATTGCTGATGGTGGTAATGCTCCTCCCAAAATGTGTGGTAATGATAGTCCAACAAAAAGACCAGAAGTTAGAGCAAAAATAGGTGCAGCAAATAAAATAAGTTTGAAAGGGAAAAAACTCCCAGAAGAAGTAAAACAAAAAATATCAAATACTTGGAAAGAAAAATTAAAAAATAATCCAAGACCAACGTATTACTATACTGAAAATTTAAAAAAAATGGCGGAAAGAAATAGAACTGATAAAGAAAAACATAAAAGACATAGTAAAATTATGAAAGGACGACCAAGTAGTAATCGGAAACCAGTTCTTTATAATGGGAATGTATATGCATCTATGACTGAAACTATGGAAAAAACAGGACTTTCTAGATACTATATCCTTAAACAAGGTGGAAAATTTATTAGGATAAAATAATGGCACTCACGGGATATGAAAAACCATTAGGAGATTATACAAAAGATGAATTAATTGAGATTGCAGAATTTCACACAATTTATTATACAACTGCCAGTGGAAAAGGATCAACCGGTGGATATAAGAGATTAAAAAAAGAACAATTGATCAGTATCATTAAAAATGATCGTGATTATATTAGTAAAAATCCAAAAGCACCCAGAAGAATTGATGGGAAGATACTTACGAATCGTTTTAGCGATTTCAAAAAATCATTAAACGGAACTGAAAAACCGGATAGATTAATGAATGAAATTATGTCAATATTAAGTGGAACTGAAAGTGCATATCCATTACAGGGAAGATACTATACCTACATTTATTATGCCAAAACTCCAAAAATTCTTTATGATCAACATCCACTGATTCTGGCAGGAGATATGTTACCAAAAGGATTTCTGGGATTTAATTATCATCTTGGAAAAATTAGACAATATAATACGGCAGATGGTGATCGATTAGTTAGTGGGTTATATGAATTGAGTCAACAGGAATTTGCAACATTGAGATCAGTCCCATATCGGAAATTAATACAAAATTAAGATAAATAACTAAAAAAGATAAATGGTTACGAAAGCATTTAGATATCCATTAAAGAATATTGATAAGTCCGATGATTATTTGCAGATTGAATCTTATGAGTATCTTCCACCAGGATTAAATCTTAGTGCAACTTCTTTTGCACAAAGAAGTTCTGATAATGTTGTTGAAGAAGGCGGATATGGAACAAAAAACATCAGAGGAACCGTAATATTACCAATTCCAGAAGGTATTCAGGATAGTAATAGTGCGGGTTGGGGTGAAGGTAATATGGGACCTATAGAAACTGCGGCGATGGGTATAGCAAATGGTATTATTAGTAGTAATGATGGTATTGCAACAGGAGTAGATGCTGTTAAACAATTATTCAGTAAATTGGGGGCAGCAGCACAAACTGCTGGTGGTCAAAGTGCGGCACAAGTACTTTTTGCGACAAAAGCAACACAAGCCCTAACTGGAAGTGGAGATTTTAATCAATCTTTTTCCAGGTCAACCGGTAATGTTTTTAACTCAAATACAGAACTTCTTTTTAGTGGAGTATCACTAAGAGGTGGGTTTTCATTTTCATTTGATTTAGTTCCTCGTTCTAAAAAAGAATCGGATGAAATTAAAGATATTATTAGATTCTTTAAGTCCGAATCTGCGGCACAGAAAGGAGCAGCAGGTGGTGATGCTGCCGGATTATTCCTGAAATCTCCAAGTGTTTTTAAACTTCAGTATATGAGTGGTGGAAGACCTCATCCTTTCTTGAATCAATTTAAGATATGTGCCTTGAATGCTATGTCAGTCAATTATACTGCTTCAGGAACATATGCCACATATTCTGATGCCACACCGGTTCATATGAATATGACTCTAACATTCCAAGAACTCACACCAATCTATCGTGAGGATTATGTGGAATCGAATGGTGATTATAAGTCCACTATAAAAGGAACAGGATTCTAATGTCTTACTTCAGAGAGTTACCAAACCTAGAATACCAATCATTCTTATCAAGTAGTAAGGGTTCCGATGAATACTTATTGGTAAAAAATATATTCCGTAGAGTTAAACTGCGTGATGACTTACAAAATGTTTTTACCATATTCAATAAGTATGAAATCCAAGAAGGAGCAAGACCCGATACGGTTGCCGAAGAACTTTATGGAAGTTCTCAGTATGATTGGGTTGTATTAATTGGTGCCAATATTATAAATGTAAGAAATGAATGGCCTCTTTCCGATAGAGACATCTATAGGTACTCGGAACAATTATACGGAAATGACATAAATGATGTTCACCACTACGAAACCATAGAAGTCAAAGATTCCAGAGGAAGACTCATACTTCCAGCAGGTAAAATAGTAGATTCTACTTTTACCATCCCAGACCCTAATATTCCCGTACAAACTCTAAATCCTGTTGTTGGTATTAGTAATTATGAATATGAAGTCAGAAAAAATAATAAAAAAAGAGACATTTATGTTCTTAAACCTGCATATCTTCAGCAGGTTATTAATGATACAAGAAAAGCGATGACTTATGATAAATCATCGCAATATGTAAATGATAAATTAATTCGTACCGAGAACACAAGAGTCACGATGCCATAAAAAGAGGAGATTTCTCTCCTCCTTACTATATCAATTTGATGCTAACTTTTCGAAATATGATAAGGTCTCATCAGAATCCTCATCATCATCAACCACAACCACAACAGAACGAGTCGGTTTCAGGTTGTTGAGTTCTGTACGCAAATCTTCAGTCAGAGAAGGAGCAGGACCACGATAGTTGTCCTCATCCTCAACTTCAGAATCGGTACGAGCGGTCTTTCCACCCAGAACAGATTCAAGACGCTTGTTCATTTCTTCATAAGACTTGAACTGGTCGGGAGAAACAAACTCGGAAAGAGAATACTGCTTCTTCCAGATTGCTTCCATAGCATCATCATCATCCAACAAAGCACCCTGAGCGGCAAATTCACTGGAATCATAGTTCCTATAACCGGCAACATTCTTTGCCTTCAGTTTGAAGTTGGCACCAGTCCAGAAATCAAACGGATCAATAGGAGTCTCATCTTCAAACTCAGGTTGCATCGCTTCGGTGATCTTGTCAAAGATTTTCTTACCATACTTGAAGAGGAAAACTTTACCTTCATTATCAGGATTGGCAGGGTCTTTCACAACGTAAATGTTACTCATATAAGTCAGTTTGCGCTTCTGCTTACGTGCAACTTCCTTATTGGAGTCCATACCAGAGTTCCAAAGACCAGAGTTATGCTCACACACGGGGCACTTCTGGTTGAGAGTAGTGATACAATTATCAATCAACCAACCACCGGGACCTTGAAAGGCATGAGAATAGACTTTAACAAATGGTAGGTCTTCACCATCAGGAGCAGGAAGGAAGCGAATCACGGCATAACCATTTTGTGCTTTATCTACAGTTAGAGACCAAAAACGATCATCACTAGAACCACCAGAAGTATTCATTTTTTCTACTTCTTTGACTAGTTTTTCAGTCAAAGAACCAAGTTTAGATTGCTTTTTTAGATTTGCGAAATTAGACATAAGATTTTTTAGGATAATTTGGATTTGTTGGATTACTTAGATATTATAGCAAAAAATCACTCATTAGTCAAGATACTTTTTGAGTGACTCAATGGTTTTTGTCATACTGCTGAAAAGAATGTTCATATCAGTCTCTGGTGGAAATCCCATCAGAGCAACGGACCTTCTCAGATTCTCTTTCATCTCAATTGCCTGGGGGTCATCAGAAAGAGAAAGTCTTGTGTACATAATACGCTGCTTTTCAAGCAGTATTGTCATTTTATCAATATGTTCCAGTTTATCTTCACGAGGCATCATACCAAAAGTTAAAATACTATTGTATATAAACTCTTGAAGTTGATTGATTTCTTTTAGTTCATCCTGAATAATATCAGAATCAAAAAAACTACTCATTTATAATGTCCCGTAAAAGTTTTTTGTACTGAAACACATCTGTATTTAGAAAAGGTCGGTATTTCTTAATTTTTAAACTTACGGTTTCCCATACTGGGTCCAGAAGTTTCTTGTCAAACTCACTAATATACGAAAATATTTTATCATAGATTACCATTATTTCAGGTGCCAATTCACTTTTTAGAAATGTTTTGAGAAGAATTGGATGACCTTTCGAGCAGTCGAAGACATTCTCTAATTTTGTCTGAGAGAACAATTCTGTTGATTGCTCCTTGAATATGTAAGTTAAGCTCTGCTGTCGTCGCATCCACTCTTGATAGTTTCTTTCTCCCCCGTTTATTAAAGAACCAATCCATAAATTACTACTATTGTCTGCTGCTACAAAATTTGATACTAGAAAATCTACTATTTCTTTGTCGTTATACTTTCTCGATGTTTTCTCGAACCAGTATTTATCGGCTCGACGGTTAAACGATGTTAGTGTTGCTCTTGTTTTTTTATATTTAAAGTAATTATATTTGGGATTTAAAAAATGGTTTTTAATACCCAAATATGCCTGATAAGTTTCAAAGGGTGACATCAGATAGGCAATTTCGCTTTAGAAATTCGCTTCATAAAATTCAAATTAATAGCATCATACTTCAATCTTTCTTTAAGAGGTTTGGAAACTAACTTAGTAACCGATTCTACATCAATACCGTTGATTTCACAATAATGGCAAATGGCATCGATATAATTGCAGTGTTCTTCGGCAACTATTTTTTCGATTTCTATGGCAAACTTAGAGGGAGTAAGAAACTTATCTTCAATTGCTTTTTCTAATTCTTTATTTGATTCGGGTGATTCCATATCTTCTATATTAATCTCTAGGAACGTCGCTAGTATGTTTGTCATAGTTTAGCAGTAATAATATGTATTATAAGATATAATAATGAATTAGTCAAGTAGACATCTGTTCAAGTTTGTCATTCACAAACTTTTTGATATATTCAACTACGAGTTTCATATACTTTTTAAGGTCTCTTTCTTCATAGACAACACATTCACCATTCTCACATGCCATAATGATTACTAGTTTCTTAATCGAAATACCAGTCATTTCATAATATGCCATACCATAAAACATTGCCTGGACGAAATAATTCTCAATCTATTCTCTTGGTTTTGGTTTTTTGGAAGTCTTAAAGTCAATTACGGCAAGTTCCTCATCAAACTCCCCAATACAATCCGTTGTTCCTGCCACACCAAGTTGCTTACTATACATGGCACCTTCCAGACAATGAATATTATCAATCCTATTCAGATCTGTTTTAGCAATCTTAAACAGAAAATCTGATAGAGGTTGAACTGTTGGAAGGTCTCTATTATAAAGATAGTTCTCGACTAAGGTATGCATATCAGTTCCACGACTTGTTGATGCCTTGGTGATTCGGTCTGCTTCCTCATTACCGACTCTTTTACGCCATTTGACAAAAATTTCCTTATTAAAATGACTGGTTACTGAGGTAATAGAGACCAACTTGAGTAGTTGGTCTCCATCTGGGATGCTGTAATATCGAACCCCATCAATTGTTGCTCTCTCAAGTTGAGGGAGTACATTATCAAGATGATTAAACATTATATCTCCATTTTTAAATATTATAGCACATTATCACAAACCTAAAGATTTTTTAGCAATTACAAATTCACGAACTAAGTTTGAGCGGACAATATCATCAACACCAAACTCAATCTTCTCAAAAGAAGGCATAGCATCAATTACTCTTATAAAATCAATAATACCAGTCTTTTCACTCATTTTAACTAAATCACTCTGTTCGATGTCTCCAGCAAACATAATTTTCGTATCTTCACCACATCTTGAGATTACAGAGAAACTCTCGTGTGCCGAACAATTTTGTGCCTCGTCTACAATAATAATACAATTATCTAATGTAATACCACGAATGAAAGAAGTACACCAAAAAGAAATAGTATTCTGTGCCTTTAAATTCCCATAAAGCATATCAAAATCTACATCACTAGGCATCTGAAACATATATTTTACCATATTCTTATAAGGAATCTCAAAGAGAGATTTCTTATCATCTTCCCCACCTGGCATAAAACCAATTTCTCTAGTCTGGACTAATGAACGGACAATATAAATCTTTTCATAAGGTGTTCTTTCATCTAGAACCTCTTTGAGTGCCTTATAAAGAAGACAAAAAGTTTTTCCAGAACCGGGAACACCGTGAGCGAAAATATTTTTACCTTCATCATAATACTTAAATAAAAGTTTCTGATTATCTGTAAGTGGGTCAATATCTACCAGATATTCACTACTTAAGGGTTTTTTACGCTTTGTTTGACGAGTGGTAAGACCAACATCATTTTGTTGCTCTGCTCTTTTTCTTCTTGCCATAAGTGTTTATAGTTTTTTTACAGTTGAACCGGGCATTTTCTGAGCTTGTCCGAGTACATCATTCCACGAAGGATGCTTGGAGGTTAGTTTATTTCTCCAATCTCCCACTTCACCAACATTCATTTGTGTTGGTATAAGAGGTTTCATATGAGTATTTTCTTTGAGATATGGGTCTTTGTCTGCCATAAGCATCCATTTCTCAAAGATTTCACCTGTTTCTGTATTCTCAAATCTGTAAGTAGGCATTAGGTATAATAATTTACAAAATATTTAGGGAGAAAGTCGTGCTTTGTGTAGACGCTTTTCCTCATAATAACTGAAGATTTCTGGAACCCATTCTCTCATTACTGGCACCATCGATTCACATAATGCCTGAATTTCTACCTGAGCATCAAGTTTGGCACGAAGGTCAAGGAAGTGAAGTGCGGCACGAAGAGAGAATGAAACAACAAAGTTCTGGCGAATGTTTTGAGGAAGATAATCACGGAGATGTTCCTCTGCCATACCACGAGTATTATAACCCTCTGCATACCTCTCAGATGCCGCCAGACAGAACTTTAACTGCCTTTCGTAGTCTTCCTTCGTCCATTCATACTTGTGCCCTTTACGGTCCAAATAGAGACCTTCTGGACGCACATAGAAAACCTCTTCAGGTTTCAGGTCACCAGTCGCAACCTTCAATACACGACGACCGGTATAACGCTGAGACTGAACATCAAAAGAAACTCCAACACGGTGAGTTCGTGCCTGAACCATTACATTATGAACAAACCCAACACAGTCCAAAGAAATGGCAGGATGCTCCAGTGGTCCCCAGTGCCCTCTCTCATTTGCCAGAAGTTGCTCAATTACCCATTTACCACATTCCTTTTCCGCAGGAGGAAACTTGGTATGAATAGGGTCTTCACTATAATCATTCTTACCTGCCTGATAAACAAGAGTTTGTGGAAGTTGTGTCTGACGAATCATCACAACTTTCATATAACGGTCAAGTTCAAGAAGGTCTTTTGCTTTAATTGGTTTCATTTTCCAAATCCTTTTGATGTTTTTGCTTCTAATTCTGCAAGTTCTTCTTTAACAACTCGCAGTTGTGATTTCATTTGCTTAAGTTGTTCATTAGAATATAAGTGCTCTTGCTTAATCAATCTTTCTAATAGTTTTACAAGTTTTTTTGCTCTTACGGACATCAGTTAAAAAACCTCATCATAGTCAATTTCCTCTGGTTTAATGTCATCATACTTGTATTGTGGTATATCAGAATATATCTCTGCCTTGAGAGAATCTAAAAGCAATTCCATATTCCGAATAATAAGTTTTAATCTTTCAGTATCCATTTATATTGATATTCTGAATCCATTATACAAAAAAAGAGAGGACTTGTCAATCCTCTCTTGAAAACCCTTTTTGGGTGAATTTTTTGGGGGATTTTTTTCCGCCTTTCTAGGAAATCACTTTCGCCTTTTCTTTTCGGGTGCTCGGTATCCCCATAGTCTAGGAGATACTCTTCCGTATCCAAAGTCAATTTTTTGAACCGATCCTGGTCCAAACTTATCATAGTACATATCAAAGATTTTAACTCTAGTTCCACGACATAAGTCTACATAATTTTCACCATCCACACGATAAAGAATTAGATAAGCATCATTTGGTAGAGAAGGATCTTTTACTTGAGCAAGATTAGTACGTTCAAAAATAATTTCACAACCGTAACGAGAAGAAGTTTCTTTTTTTTCTTCTGGAGTCCACTGCATAATTTCTTCCTCTACTGCTACAGTTTTACTCACGAACGACCCCCCCATACAATTTCTGGGTATGCCTGAGAAACAATTTCTTTAGTGATTTTATATTTCGTCTCAAGTTTTTTATCTTTTACTAGACACAGAATATCTGCCTCTAAAGGATGAAGACCTTGTAGAACATTAATAAACATAGTTTCTCTACGAAGAGAGCTCAGACTATCATTCCCACCCTTAATAAAATTATAAAACTTTGAATATTCTTTACGAATTGATGAAAAACCCTGGTCTTGTGAACCAAGTGAATTAGAACCAATTTCATTCATTTTACCTACGGCATCATCAATCTTTTCACTTAGAGTTCCACTAAATGAACCCTGTTCCCCAACACTTGCATAAGGGACAATTCCCTCTGGAAGAGCAGATGTCAAACTTTCATCAAAGTTCCAGATAAAAATTGCCCTGAGTGATGGGTCATTATATTTTTGTAGAACCTCAACTTTTTTAATATTGGTTCTTTGCTTAGATACTAAATTCAGAACCTCAAAGGTAAAAGGATTTGCCGGCAAATCAATACTTACCGATGGAGTTGTTTTTGCTTTTGTTTTTGTCGCTGTCATAATTGTTTAATATGTAATTATAATCTTAATGATATTTAGAGTTTAATCTTCTTCATCATCTTCTTCATCATCCATACCATCAAAGTATCCTGGTTCAAATCTTACAGAAACGATTTCTTCGTCAATAAGATCGCCGTCCTTATTATAAAACTCTGGATGATAGGCAATTTGCTTTGGTCCTTCCTGATGAGTCATCATATATTCTCTGCCGACCCAACCCAACATGAGACCCATTATAAAAAATAGTACGGTTAAGAATGAACCTATAACTAAACTAGTTGCCAACATTTTTTTTCTCCTGGGAAACTACTTGACTTTCCTTGACTTTATCGAAAATTCAAGATAGATGGTTATTTCTCGTTTGAGAAAGGAAATCATCTTCTCAAATATAAGATGAAAAAGTTTAGGTTGTTTTCTTTTTCCTCCAGTAAGTATAAGTTCTACACCACGGTTCGGTGTTATATCATTATTTATGTCAGACATTATACCATTTGTTGTTCCTTGAGAAACTTAACGGTGTCGGTGCAACCGCCCAATCTCTTGTCGTCACAAATAACCTGTGGAAATGTGGAACCTTCACCAAACTCGGCATAGAACTCCTCTTTGGTGAAGTCCTTGTTAAGATTATACACCACGAAGTTATTATTTGTCAACTCCAAAACAGTTTTAATCTTGTGGCAATATGGACAATCTTCCTTTGAATATACGGTAAAATTCATAATTTTTTTATAGATATTTTTTATATATTATAGCAACTATGGGACACCTTGTCAAGTGTCTATTGAAGACTTCATTTCATATTGAGGTAGGATTATATTAGGAGATACATTCGGTTAGCGGAATGAACTAGAGACTACTTAATATCCATCTGGGAAGTAAATTATTAGAACAGTTTCTAAAAAAGGTGTTGAATACTGTATTGAAAATACTGGACAAATAAACTACTGTCAGTTAATCTTCAATCTGTACCCAATCTAAATCTAAATTTTCAATATAATCAATTAAATCTTGCCCGTTTAATTCACAAATATCCACACTAGTATCAAAAATAAAATCTGCTTGATAAAGATTTGATTCACCATCAATCTCACGAATAGCAGAAATTTTACCGTAGATATTGGTAAGTTGAAAACTTTGAATTTCTTTAATCATTTTAATTTCCTCGGTCATAAGCATATTGAACACAGTGTCCGTTTCTTCTTACATAATGAAAGAATACTTGATGATAATAACTATCTTTGTTTCCTTTCATCGGTTCTCTCCAATGTGGAAGAATACACCCTTTATATAGAGCACCATCTCCTGGTTTCATAGTACAAGAAAGAGCACTACCATCAGGTTTCTCAAACATAATCGGCCAATCATAATTTAAGTTATGAGAAATATTCACACTGATACTGACCTCACACGAAGGTCTATCAGTATGCTTTACAAGTTCGTGACCTTTAAAGTAGAATCTATCGTAATAATAAGTGGGATACAATCGTTCACCAATTGTATTTTCAATCACTTTCATAATCTCATAGTGTGCTTCTTTAAATTTTGGATGATTGTATCGTGCTAAACTCCCAGAAACTTGTGCTTCATTTGGTTGAACTGAAACTCGTCCTGGACCATCATAACGATACATTCCTCTCTCCCAAGGAACATCTTCATACAATTGAGATGCATCAATAAGATTAGGCATCTCAATCACCGACCAATCTATTTTATTACTCATTTCCACCTCGGACCAATTGCCCAAGAGACAATTGATTTACGATGTCCTGAAAAGACTTTCTTTACCCGATGAGGAGTTCTACTATCAAATACAATGACAGTTCCTCTAGTCTTGGGTGCAAAGAAGGTCTTACCATCACTCGTCATAAATTGAACTTCACCTCCCTCATAATCATCAGGGCCTGAAAGTTGAAGAATGAATGATAGTTTTCTGATTTGTTCTGAATTGGTAATTACGAAGTTCTCTTGCTTATTATCGGTTGGTTTATAAGAACATTCAATACCAGCATCAATATGCCAGTTATAATATTCTCCTTCTTCATAAGACGTATATTGTAATGCTTCTCCATCAAATCCTGCAATATCATATAAAAAGTTTTCACGATTTGCACGAAGAATATGATGATATGCAAAACCCGCTACCCAATGATTTGAAGGCAACCAAGAAGTTCTACTATCTCTTTTTTCTAGAGTAACACCACCAAAGGTCTTTGCTTGCTCTAGATTTTTATTCAGTTCATTTAAATCCTTTTCAATTAAATCAACTAATTCTTTTGATATTCCCGTAGAATACCAAATCAAAGGGTTCGCCATATATTAATGTTGTTTTGAGTATTATATAACAGTTTTGAAATTAAATCAAGTTGTGGGTTTTGGTACGGGTGCTTCCCATTTACCAGTTTCTGTATTTAGAATCCAAGAAGGATAAGGTTTTGGTTCAATAAAGGCATTGAGTGTTTCATCATAATTTCTACCAATTCCTGGTTCATTCTTGACTTCATCTGTATTTTCTATACAAATTGTATCACCATAAGGCTTTGTATTCATAAACTCACGACTTGCAAGAATTGTGTTTTGAATTACTCCATCTTCTCCCACAAGAGCATACACTCTTGGAAGTTGATATTCATATATTTCTTGTTGTCTTTGTCTTTCTAGTTCTTCTTGTTGTTGAATGAGTTCTAATTCTTGTCTTTCAAGTTCTTCTTGTTGTTGTCTTTCAAGTTCTTGTTGTTGTTGAATCAGTTCTAATTCATATTGATTGATTTCTTCTTGAGTTTTCCAAGAAGTTGTTGGTTCGTACCAAAGATATTCTGTGTTTTCCATATTTTTTTATACTGGGTATCTGATAATTACTGCGCCTGGGGTTCCATTACCAGTTCCATATGATGTCGGAGTTAGTCCACCATTCGGGGCACCCCTACCGCCACCACCACCATAATATTGGGAAGTTCCTGTGATACTATAAGATACTCCTATGCCCCCATTACCAGTTCCACCAGGAAATCCATTACTACCAGCAGAACTTGCTCCACCCCCACCAGCAGGTTGACCATATCCCCCAGGTTGTTGAAAACCACCAGGAAATCCAAGTCCAGTAACTCCTGCTCCAGTTCCACCATTACCACCCCCATTACCAGCAGCAGCACCAGAAGCATTCGGACCAGGATTTCCATCGTAATAGTTACCATATGCCCCACCACCATATGCAATTATTGTGGAGTTATTAAAAGTGCAACTACTAAATCCCCCGGTTGGTGAACCTGAAGGACCAACAGTAATTGGATAAGGAGTACCTGAAGTTACATTCACAAATTTATTATAGACAACAGCACCACCCCCACCAGCAGATCCATTACCACCCCCACCAACTACAAGAACCTCAATGGTTCCGTTTTGACTGGGAATAAAGGTAGAAACTCCTGGAGTTGAAAATGTATGAACTATATAACCCGTAATACTGGAAATAGTTCCACCAGTTGCTGATAATGTTACGGGACCTACTAAAATAGACATATCTTTTTTTTATATATTTAGGTTGGATATCTTATGATTACTGCGCCTGGGGTTCCTGGAGGGGCAGAACCCCAGAAAGGACCAGCACCATAATATTGAGAAGTTCCGGTGATACTATAAGATACTCCTATACCTCCAGATGCTCCAGGTCCACCAGCACCACCACCATAACCTCCTCCACCAAGGCCTCCTGGAAATCCATAACCAGTAACTCCTGCCCCTACACCAGGAGTAGGACCTGCACCACCAGAAGCATTTGGACTTGGATTTCCAATATTAGGAGCACCGGAACCACCACCTCCACCATAAGCAATTATCGTAGCATTATTAAAGGTACAACTACTAATACCACCATTAGTAAAAGTTGCACCACCGGAACCAACATTAATTGGATAAGGATTACCTGAAGTTACATTTACAAACTTATTATAGATAACGGCACCACCACCACCTCCAGATGCATAACCTGGATAACTTGGACCACCACCTCCCCCAACTACAAGAACCTCAATGGTTCCACTTCCACTAGGAACAAAATTCCCACCAGATGTAAATGTATGAACGGTATAACCAGAAATCGTGGAGATAGTTCCGCCAGTTGCTGATGTTGTTCTTTGTCCTATATTTAGAGTCATATTAGTTTTTTGTATATTTATGAAGGGTATCTTATGATTACTGCGCCTGGTGTGTTTCCCGTTCCGTATGATGATACACTACCCTGCCCACCACCATAATATTGGGAAGTTCCGGTGATACTATAAGATACTCCTATACCACCACCACCTCCATCGGGTACACCGGCACCACCGGCACCACCACCTCCGCCACCAAAACTAGAACCGCTACTGCCACCGGAAAATCCAAGACCAGTAATTCCTGCCCCAACACCACCAGCACCACCACTACGGCCACCACCACCGCCAGAAGCAAATGAACTTGAAATTCCAGGAGCAATTCCACCAACTCCCCCACCTCCACCACCATAGGCGATTATTGTTACATTATTAAAGACTGCAGTACTAATACCGCCAATTCCACCAGCAGCACCGACAGAACCAACAGTAATTGGATAAGAAGTACCTGAAGTAACATTTATAAACTTATTATATAAAACGTTACCACCACCTCCACCTCCACCTTGAGCGCCACCATAAGCACCACCCCCACCAACTACAAGAACCTCAATAGTTCCATTACCACTAGGAATAAAAGTAGAAATTCCTGGAGTTTCAAATATATGAACTTTATACCCAGTAATAGTAGAAATAGTTCCACCAGTTGCACCAGTTACACGAGTTCCTGCAATAAACGACATAAGTTTTATACTTTATTACTATTATTTATGAGTTCTTAAGAGTATTAACTTCTTCTTCTAATGTTTCAATCTTATTAATTAATTTCTGAATTGCTCCGTACATTACTGCATATATCTGGTCCACATTCAGGTCACGACAATCTGGAATGATTTCTTCAGTAATAATTTCTCTTTGTTCTGTGCGCTCTGGTTGTGCTGGAGTAATTACACCCAATACTTCCTCCACAGCAGGAACTATATAATCTTCATATGTAATAACTTCTCTTTGTTCGGTGTGTTCTGATTGTGCTGGAGTAAATACATTGCCCTCGCCGTCTAATACTTCCTCAACAGCAGGAACTATATAATCTTCATATGTAGTGATTTCTCTTTGTTCGGTGCGCTCTGGTTGTGCTGGAGTTACTACACCAAATACTTCCTCAACAGCAGGAACTATATAATCTTCATAAGTCTTTTTATTATATCTTAATTCAAATTGATTCACTGCTTTAGGAAATACCATCTCTACATCCTGCGCAATCCATCCTATTTTATGTCTATCTCTTGTAACATTGGGCGGATATACCTCATCATTCCACTTGTAGTATTTGAGAGGTAAAGTTTTAACGACATTATAACAGATGTCTAAATCTGCTGGAACAATATCCAATTTAATTCTTTCATCTGATGTATTAGTCCAAACAGTAGTAGTAGGTTTTCTTGCAGAATCTAATGATAAATGCAGTTGATTAGTGGGATTAGTAAGTCCAAGACCGACACTACCGCCATAAGACACCATACTTACGGTTCCGTTTGCATTTACATCAATACTGGGAATTCCAGAAACATCATTAACAGAGAATATTGAACCTGATGTTAGATTATTTGTAATTGAAAATAACTGACCTGCAGTACCTTCAAAACTTAATGTTCCACTATTAATTGGATACGCTACTGCGGAGATTATGTTAGGTCCAGATGTAGAATCAGCACCTCTAAAATCAATTCTAGGGTCTGAAGTTGATCCAATGTTGGGAGTGATAATTAAATTTTTGTCATTTAGTGCCATTTACTTATTATCCTTTCTTGTATTTATATTAGACCATAACGACTCTTGAGAGCATTATAGTTTTGTGAGACTTCTGCTGCGGAGAGTGCTCTGTTGTATATTTTTATATTTGATATTCTTCCATTTAAGTATTGAGAAAAAGAAGTATTTCCGGGGAGAGCACCAAAAGATGTTGTTCCGTCCGAAAAACTGTTAGATACAGTTCCAATTCCAATTGAAGAACTATTTAAATATACTGTTTGCGAATTCAGTGTAGAACGAACCAAAACAATTTGATACCAACTTCCATTAGATATCAAAGAAGAGATGTTGATGCTTAAGCTACCAGTAGTTGCCCCACCGCCCCGACTAAAGGAAATAGTATTTGGAGTAAAAGAAGTGTTATTTAAAGATAATATTGAAAATTCCGCTTGTCCAGTTCCTGTTCCTGTTCCGCCACTAAATAAAGATGCAGATTTATTTGTACCACCAAAATTTCCAGTAATACTTGTAAAATTTACCCAAATTTCAAAAGTAAATAGTGAAGTTCCCAAAAAAGGAGAAGGTGCGAAAATACTAGAATACTGATTAGTCCCATTAAAAACTAAAGAACCTCCATTCGCACTATTATAAGTCGGTCCATTTACTAGTGTTCCATTTTTTCCATTACCACTCAAATCACTCCAAGTGTTTCCAGAACCCCCATATGACTTAGGATTCGCAGCATCAAGTGCTAATACTAATCCTGAAGTTACTGAGTTTGTGTTATGAATAAGTGCCATTTTAGTTTATACCTCTTTTAAATGCCATAACGACTCTTGAGAGCATTATAGTTTTGTGAGACTTCTGCTGCGGAGAGTGCTCTGTTGTATATTGATGCCTGGGCGATATTTCCTTTAGAATACCACTCTCCATTCCCTCTTCTTGCTAAATTATATTGAGTTAAAGATAAATCTACACCAGTAGTATTCAATGATAGAGAACCGTTTGTGTAAAGATTATATGTAGTCGAACTTTTGGTAACTACAAGATAATACCAAGTATTAGTTGTTATTGCAGTATTGGCGCTACTAAAAATGTTAGTTCCATCTAAAAAATACCATCTATTATTTGTATTTGCATCAAATGTTCCGCCAAAACCCAAACCAGTAGCAGTTGTTGTTCCAGAAAACGTATAAAAAACTGATTTAGATGTAATATCAGTAGAAAAATACCATAAACACATAGACCAACTGTTTATTGTTGCTATGCTTCCCGACACATACTGACTACTTCCATTAAAAGTCAAAGAACCCCCATTAGTTGCAGCATAACCCACACCACCCACAAGAGTTCCATTATTTCCACTACCACTCAAATCAGTCCAAGTGTTTCCAATACCAGAATAAGAACTAGAAGCACCAGCATCAAGATTCAGAACTAATCCAGATTGAACCGTTCCCTTGGTTGCAATATGAGTTCTTCCCACATCTAGTTGTGATGCCCAAGTTGATTCTACACCAGAAAAACATCCCATTTTAGTTTATACCTCTTTTAAATGCCATAACGACTTTTGAGAGCATTATAGTTTTGTGAGACTTCTGCTGTGGAGAGTGCTCTGTTGTATATTGAGACTTGTGCGATATTTCCTTGAAAATTACGAGCACCTGTGTTTCTAGATCCGATACTCCAATTTGTTGTTGCATTTCCATTAACACTGCTCGCAAAAGTGGAATCTTGAACACCATTTATGTAGATAATTTTATTTGACCCATTATATGTGACGAAAACGTTGTACCAAGTGTTGTTTGATATTGTTTGAGTAGAAAAATCTTCAACACCAAATCCACCATTATTTGCAATGTAAAAATCAATTTTATTTGTACTGGTGTTCAATGCAAATGACCAACCATTTGCTCCATTGGAGGATACATTAGAAAAGATATCAACTATATTAGCACCGTCAGGCGTCCCTGTGCCGGTTTTATAAAACCAAGCAGATACAGTTCCGGCAGTAGTAAGATTGATTGCTGGTGTAGTTGCATATTGACTACTCCCATTAAAAACCAAAGACCCACCATTAGAACTATTATAAGTCGGTCCATTTACTAGTGTTCCATTATTCCCATTACCACTCAAATCAGTCCAGGTGGTTCCTCGTGTTTTTATAGATGCTATTGTTGCATAATAAGAACTTGCCGTTGAACCTGTTTCTAATTGTGCCCCCCAGATGTAAATATTAGTTCCAGAGCTATTAACTAAAGTTATTTGAGGATACCACGTTGTTGCAGTAGATGTCCCCGAAATAGAACAACGATACCAACCATTAGAAAAATTTTGTATGGAGGCAATAAATCCCGTAGAACTTCCATATAAGGTCACAGTTCCTGCAGTTCCTGCACTTAAATCAAAAATGCAGGAACACCCAAGTGTATAAGAGGCAGTAACAAAATCTAATCTAAAACTGGTAGCAGTTCCTGCTTTAGCAAAACACGAAAAAGTATATGTCTGAGCAGAAGCACTGAATGCCCTATAAATAAATGCTGCACTAGACGATGCGGTAAAGGTATCTGCAGTCGTGGTTCCATTAGGAGAAGCAACCGAATTTGCGGTAACTGTGGAAAACTGTTTATCCCATGCAGCATTATCAAACTGCTCACTATAAGTAAGTAAATTTTCAGCACTATCAAAACTTTTTGAGTTCGCAGCATCAAGTGCTAATACTAATCCATCAGTTACCGTTCTCACATTATAGTGCGTTGCCAACTTAATTTCCTCCTTTAATTATTTTCATAAGTATCAAAACTCTACAACCATATCTTCAACATCATTTCTAATCGCAGTAAAGTCCCAATAAAAATCATATTCTCCAGAAGTTTCTTCAGTCTTAACAATAAAGTTATTATTTGTAATATTTACTTCATCAACCCAAAGAACTTTTCCGTGTTTGACATTTGTGATATGAATATTTATACCCTCTTCTTTTACAAAGGTATGAATATAATCAGGTAATTCAACAATACACTTTCCAGTTTTAATTGTAGAAGAGCCAGTCAATCTAATTCCGTGATAAGGACTTTCTAATGAACCATATTGAAGTTTTTTACCTTCTTTTGTTGGGTGATTAATAATGAATGACTTTGTAGTTGCACCAAAGGAACCATTTACGTGTAGATTATAAGATGGATTTGTGGTTCCAATACCAAGTCTAGTGGTAGAAGGATTAAATACTAATCCACCAGTGGTTACACCAAATCCTGCAGTAGAACCAGTTCCAGTCACATAAGGAATTAATTGTGCTTGGTTGGTGGTATTTGTAGAAATTGATAATGAACCCCCACCAGAGAAATTAACCCAACTAATACCAGTTCCAACAGATTGCAATACTTGACCTGAAGTTCCACTTGTACTTATACCACTTATATCACTAGCAAAGAGTGCTCCAGTAATTCTTGTATTACCTTGAATATGTAGGGTTTGTGATGGATTTGTGGTTCCAATACCAAGTCTAGTGGTAGAAGGATTAAATACTAATCCACCAGTGGTTACACCAAATCCTGCAGTAGAACCAGTTCCAGTCACATAAGGAATTAATTGTGCTTGGTTGGTGGTATTTGTGGAGATAGAGACACCACCTATATTAGTTAGATTTCTACCATCTCCATAATAGAATCTTGCTGTTACATCACCATCAACCTGTAGTTTAGTAGTCGGTGAAACTAATGTAGTTCCAATACCTACATTACCTG
>Ga0222712_10002370_pt1 | contig 21642 bp, 14 predicted proteins | sample C33_657DmetaG_FD_165043 | JGI IMG/M metagenome (GOLD analysis project Ga0222712, IMG submission 165043) | Estuarine water microbial communities from San Francisco Bay, California, United States - C33_657D | ecosystem: Environmental > Aquatic > Marine > Unclassified | place: USA: California... | reverse complement strand
GCATATTATTTAAATAACTGCACAGTGTTGAACATGCTTTGTGAATAAAAAAAAATGATTCCATCCCCAATCGTTGAGAGGATAATTCCAATTATAAATGAAATGTGAACGATCTCAAAGCAGAACTATGAAAAAATTAGATCAAAATCATAATAACCTAGACCAATAAATAAAGTCAAAACATGGGTGATTAATACCATGAAAACGTAAATTAACGGACAAGAAGGCCGTTTAAATTTCATATACCACTGAAAATCCGTACCTTTGCACTTTATCAAACATTCATGATTACAGTATCAAATCTTTCTTTACGTTACGGCAAGCGAACTCTTTTTGAAGAAGTAAACTTGAAATTCACTCCTGGAAATTGCTATGGCATTATCGGAGCAAATGGAGCCGGAAAATCTACCTTTCTTAAAATACTATCTAAAGAGATTGACCCCTCAAGTGGCTCTGTTTCATTTACTCCTGGTGAAAGAATGGCGGTTTTAACTCAAAATCACTATGCTTTTGATGAATTTACTGTGATTGAAACGGTAATGATAGGACATAAAGAATTGTATAGCATCATGAAAGAAAAGGATGCGCTATATGCAAAAGACGATTTTTCAGAGAAGGATGGCGAACGCGCAGGTGAATTAGAAAATATTTTTGCAGAAATGGATGGATGGAATGCTGAAAATAACGCAGCAACCATGCTTAGTAATTTGGGAATTAAAGAAGAATTTCATTATAATTTACTTAAAGATCTGGATGGCAACCAAAAAGTGAGAGTTTTATTAGCTCAAGCTTTATTTGGTAAACCAGATATTCTATTGCTCGATGAGCCTACCAACGATTTAGATATTCAAACTATAGCCTGGCTTGAAGATTTTCTTGCATCCTATGAGGGAATCATTCTCGTAGTTTCGCACGATAGGCACTTTTTAGATACAGTTTGTACCCATGTGGTGGATATTGATTTCAGTAAAATGAATATCTATACCGGAAATTATACGTTCTGGTATGAATCCAGTCAGCTTGCGCTTAAACAACGCTCTGATCAGAATAAAAAGACAGAAGAAAGAGTCAAGGAACTACAGGAATTTATTCGTCGATTTAGTGCTAACGCATCTAAGTCTAAGCAAGCAACTAGTCGTAAAAAGGCATTAGATAAAATTAATATCGATGAGATTAAACCATCCAATCGTAAATATCCAGGAATCATCTTTAATCATCAGGGTAGAGAAGCAGGTGATCAAATTCTTCAAATAGAAAATTTAAAGAAAGAATTAAATGGTGAGATATTATTTTCTGGCATTAATCTAATGGTTAATAAAGGAGATAAAATAGCCATCCTATCTGAAAATAGTTTGGCTACTTCTGCATTTTATGATATTTTGAGTGGTAGAGATTCTGACTATAAAGGTTCATTTAAATGGGGGGTGACCATAAATATTGCAGATATCCCTAATGACAATTCAAACTATTTTACAACCAAAGAAACTAACCTGATTGATTGGTTACGAGATTATTCGGAAGGAGATAAGGACGAGCAGTTTATTAGAGGCTTTTTAGGCCGGATGTTATTTTCTGGCGAAGAAGTTTTAAAGCAATCTTCTGTGCTTTCGGGTGGCGAAAAAATGAGATGTATGTTTTCACGAATGATGCTTCAGCAAGCTAATCTTTTGATGTTTGATGAACCCACTAACCACTTAGATTTGGAATCAATCACCGCTTTAAACAACGGAATGAAAGATTTTAAAGGGGTAATCTTATTCACATCGCGAGATCATGAATTGACTGAAACTGTTGCAAACCGCATTATTGAGTTAACTCCAAGTGGAATCATTGATAAACTGATGACCTACGATGAATACATTACAAGTGATGCTGTAAAACAACAACGCGATGAACTCTATTCTTTAGCTTAAATCAGATTTTAGAAACTCCTTAAAAAGCCGGTAAATTGTTTAATTCATCGGCTTTTTCGTTTCAAAAAATCACAGCCTTGCGCGCCTTTTTAAATCTGCGATAGGCATCGTCAACATCCTTCCAACAGGCACTTTATCTTTATAAGTAATCAACTTTAGTTGTTTAGCATCGATAGGCGCAGTTAATGTACCCATATACTTAGGATAAAATCTATCCGGGAAAGAATTATCAAAACTGTAATAAATATCTAGTCCTTCTACTTCTAAACTAAGATCAATAGTGAGTTTATTATCGGATGTTTTACCCACCTTAAAAATTGGATCATAAACGGCTGGAGAATATTTTGTTTCTGAAAAATCAAGCCTTTTAAAGTGTTCTTCCACCCTTGAAAAGAATTCAGGCCAGTTCTTCTTATCTTTTGGCGACCAAACAGATTCTGCGATTGCAAATGCTCTGGGCCAAGTCATATATTCAGCCTGCCGAATAGTATATACCTGTTCGGTCCATAAATTAGCCTGCCCCCCTTTAATATACTGCGGATCTACTCCTTCTGGAACAGGTTCAAATTCGTATGACTTATTTAAACGAAGTGAGGCATATACCCTTGGCTCTGAAATAACATCCGACTGCATATAATCGAGGTAAGCATAGGTAGTAGGGCTCATGACAACTTCGTGTTTATTTAGGGCAGCTTCAATTCCATATTTCATTCCGCGCCAACTCATAACAGCGGTTGTAGGGCTCACCCCTCCTTCTAACACCTCATCCCAGGCCATCATTTTTTTTCCTTTAGATTCAACAATCTTTTCAACTCTTCTAGTAAAATAACCCTGTACTTCAGTACTATTTTTAATGCCTTCTCGAGCCATCAGGGCTTTGATCTGTTCGTTTTTTTGCCAGAAATTAATTGGAGCCTCATCGCCACCTAGATGAATGTACTCAAATGGAAAAAGTGTTGCCAATTGAGAAATTACACTATCCATAAAACTATAAGCGAGTTCATTTGCGGGGCAAAGTGTATTATCCAATAAAGCTTTAGGTGTAGCCCCTCCAGACCAATCCATGATTTTCTCACCCGATCTGACTTTATAATTGACGGCATCTGGAGTACAGGATAACTCAGGATATGAAGCAATTGCTGCAAGGCTATGCCCAGGAACATCAACTTCGGGCATTATTTCTATAAATCGATCTTTAGCATAACGCACCAATTCCTTGATATCTTCCTGAGTATAAAAACCGCCATAGTTGCGTGGCTCATTTGCTAATGGAGGAATAAAGTCGCCAAATTCACCTTCTCTTTTTACATTCCATGCGCCAATTTCGGTTAATTTTGGATATCCTTTTATTTCAATACGCCAGCCTTCATCATCGGTAAGGTGTAAATGCAATACATTATACTTGTACTTTGACATGGCATCGATGTATTGTTTCACTTCATCCTTAGTAAAAAAATGTCTTGCAACATCAAACATTAAACCCCGCCAACCCAGTTTAGGAAAATCTTGAATTTCAACAATTGGAACTACCCAATTAATGTTTTTGATAAGCACCTTACTTTCAATTTGGCTTGGAAGTAGTTGAAGCAATGTTTGAACACCATAAAATAATCCAGCAGGTTTATTGGCTTTTATTTTAATGCCTGTATGAGTAACCGAAAGCGTATAGCCCTCTTTTCCCAGTTGACTATCATCACTATCATTCAACAACAATTTTATTGTTGCCCCATTTGAACTATTTGCAGAACTTACCTGATAACCGGTTGGCAAGGATAGCCTTTCGCTAAGAATTGAAATTGTTTTAACAAGCTCTGGTGAATCGGGTGCATGAATCAAAACTTCTTTTGGAAAGGTAAAATGACCGGTTCCTTTCAAAATATGAACCGGTTGAGGAATAATAGAAATAGTGTTTGTAGGTACCTGACTAGTTGAATTAAATGAGATTAGAAAAAAGAGTAAAAAAAGAATTTGTTTGTTCATCAATACTAAATATTTGTTTACAGGATAAAATTATTAGCTAATATGTTTCAAAATATGAAAATTTAAACTTAGATCAGAAAAATCAATTTATATAATTATACAAATATTTATGTGGTAAATGCACACAGAATGTGATTTTAGAGACCATTCAAAAGATGAAATACTAGTAAATAAAAAAGCAGCTCCCCTAACGGAAGCTGCTTTGAAAATTAAATATTACTTACTTATCTGATGGTGACCGCTTTTACAAATTGTCCACTAGCATCAAAATGGATGGCGTATTTAGTGAGGTTGGCATCAATTAATACCAGATATCCCTTAATAGCGCTATTTGTTTTTAATTCGAAAGCTTTCTTGAAAACATAATTAGGATAGGTAGTGCTCAGGTAAGTTGTTGAAACAGCAGGCAAAGCAGATGCTTCAATAGATCTTCCTTTTGCAGGCGAAGCTGGTAAATCAGTTCGCTTAATGAAACTATTCGTAGCGCTAAATGCAGTCGCAAAATAAGTTACATTTTTACTGATTACTACCATACTTTGATCCTTATTAACAAAAGCATGTACAAGTGTATCAGCTGAATAGGTAGTAGTCATATATGTTTTGATCAATGCAGGAATAGCACTTACTGCAATAGTGTCGCGTTGCTTTCCATCTCTGTTATCAAAACAACCACCAGCATTCCAACCACCACGGCCTTTCATATTACGGCCTTCTCTTTGCTCCAGCACCTTTACAAAAGCTCCGGCTGCATCAAACTTCAAAGCCACAGGCTTAGCATTAAACTGAAAAACAACTACAAAACTCTCAACAGCAGAAGTTGTTTGATTTGCAATCTTAAAAGCCTTTTGAAAAGTAAAGCCAGAGTAGTTTGCACTAAGGTAAGTTGTTATACTGGTAGAAAGGGCTGATAATTCAATAGCCGTTTTCTTATTTCCCTTTTTGCAAGCTTCCATTGCATACAAACTGTCGGATGTATTCCCAAAACCCGAAATTGCGGATGTACTCGCAATAGTTATGGCTTCAAGTTTTGCAAATTCAAGCTCATTGTCTAATAAAATGTTTTCTTTTTTACAAGAGCCTAGGCTCAATAAGGCTACACTTAATACAAGTAAAGCACTTTTAATTGCTGGGTTTTTCTTCATGTTGTTTATTTTTTTCTATAAAATTATTTCGCCAAGATGAAGAGAAGATGATTTTTTATATTTTTTTTTGAAAACAACTATTTAATCCATTTAAGAGATATAATTATCTTTTAAAACAAAAAAGGGTATTGAAATTATCAATACCCTTTTAAAAAACTATGCTGTTTTAATGTGATTCATGACCATCAGCACCATGAGCATGGCCATGAGCAAGTTCATCATCAGTTGCCGGGCGAACTGAAATAATTTTTCCGATAAAATGCAGATCCTGACCAGCCATAGGGTGATTTAAATCTACAATTACAGCAGATTCTGTAATTTCTTTTACTCTTGCACTAAATTGATGGCCTTGATCATCCTGTAAAGGCAAAATAGAACCGATCTCTGGAATTTCCATATCACCAAACATCTCCTTTGGAAGATCAGTAATTCTAGTTTCATCTTTCACTCCATAGGCATCCTCAGCCGTAAGATGAAAATCATAGGTATCACCGATGTTCAGACCAGCCAAATTTTCTTCAAATTTTGGAAGCATCATTCCAACTCCAAATAAAAAAACTAATGGATTTTGTTCATCTGCTTTTTCTACAAATACTTCTTGATCATTTTCTTTCGTGTAAAGATCGTACGTTAGCGCTACAACGCTGTTTAATTGAATTGTCATTTTTAAAAAATTAAGTAATTGACAGGCTAGGATTCTTTTTGCCTAGCTCCCGGCGTTGTACTTGGGTTATCGATTTGTTTAATTGCGTCAATTACCTCAATTACAGGTAATAAACATGTTTTGTTTTGGCACACATAGATTTTTGTTTCTGAGGCCCATTTATCTTTAAGCAAAGGTAATGTTCCTGAAGAACCTCCCAAAAGTATTTTGTTAGGAATATAATATTTTTCTAGTTCCATTCTTTTTTCTTCGGCCGCAGTTCCTGTTATAGCAATTTCATAGACTCCAAAAACATGGTATAATAATAAGGATGCCCAATTAGAATAACCAGATCCATAGGTTTTGATTTGAGGATGTACATTTCGCAACATCTGGCTGGAAATGTTTAAATATTCCTTTTGATCATATAAATGGCCCATTTTAAATAAATTATGAGCCATCATTGAATTAGAAGATGGTATAACATTGTCAATTATTTCCTGTTTTCTGGCAATCAACTGCTCCCCTGACCTTGCGGTATAAAAGAACATGCCACTTTTTTCATCATAAAATTCTGAAATCGCATTTTCGGTAAGTTGTTTTGCAATTTGAAGATACGATTCATCAAAACATGCTTCATAAAGGCCGATCAAACCATCAATAACAAAAGCATAATCATCAAGAAAGGCTACTGAATCATCATTTTGCTGCATATTTGCATTATAAACTCGTATCAGTTTATTCGAATTGATGAGCTTTTCAGAAATGAAATCGGCACTACCTTTTGCAATTTCAAGAAATTTAGCCTCTCCAAAAACTCGGTACGCATCTGAGTAAGCTTTCAACATCATCCCATTCCAGGATGCCAGAATTTTATTATCCAAACCAGGGCGAATACGCGAAGATCGAGCATGAAGGAGTTTAGACTTAGCCAGAGTAATCTTGCTTTCTAATTCATTAACTGAAATACCTAATTGCAATGCTAGGTCAGAATTTTCAAATTTTCGGTTAAAAACATTCGTGCCCTCTTCGATCCAATTTCCTTCGTCGGTTACTTGGTAAAAAATACTGAACAGGGCTTCGTCATCTCCTAAAATTGTCTTTACTTCATCCTTCGTAAAGGAATAAAATTTACCTTCTACACCTTCACTATCGGCATCAATGGCAGAATAAAAACCGCCATCTGCAGCGGTCATTTCTCTTTCAATAAATTCTAAACATTCAAAAACAACATGCTTATAAATTGGGTCAGGCGTATATTGAAATGCTTCTGAATAAAGTGATACGAGTTGAGCATTGTCGTACAACATTTTCTCAAAATGAGGAATATGCCATCTTCCATCAACTGAATACCGTGCAAAACCACCACCTATCTGATCATAAATTCCGCCAAATGCCATTTTTTGTAAAGTAACACGACTGGCGGTATGTGCCACATCATCATTCATTAAATGTGCATAGCGTAGCATAAATTGCCAGTTGTTGGGGAGCGGAAATTTTGGAATACGATTATATCCGCCTTCTACTAGGTCAAAAGAACGCTTCCATGTATCAAAAATAGCTTGAACATCTGCTTTAGAATATTCTACTTCTTCAGCAATTTTGACAAGAAGCTCAGTCTTATTGATTCCTTCAGTTAGCCTTACTGCATAAGCAACTGCTTCATCAGGTTTTTTTTGCCAGTAGTCGGCAAGATTTCTTAAGAGGCTTTTCCAATCTTCCTTTTTGAAATAGGTGCCACCGTAAATTGGACGCTGATCGGGTAAACAAAAACAATTTAATGGCCAGCCACCACTGCCAGTCATTAATTGAACGGCATCCATATAAATTTGATCAATATCGGGGCGAACCTCACGATCTATCTTAATACAAACAAAAAAACTGTTCATAATATCGGCCACGTCTTGGTCTTCAAAGCTTTCATGCTCCATAACATGACACCAATGACAAGCAGAATATCCGATACTCACTAAAATAAGCTTATTTTCATTTTTAGCTTTTGATAAGGCTTCTTCACCCCATGGAAACCAATCTACAGGATTGTTTGCATGCTGCAAAAGATATGGCGATGTCTGATTTTTTAGTCTGTTTGACATTTAATTCTATTTAATTACAAAAATAATCATTTACCCATTCCTATTGGGCACAATACTTCTTTAATAGTGTTATTTATGCCTTTGTTTATAGAATTATTTCCCTGATCAGAAATAAAGTGCTAAATTTCGCCATGAAAATTACCCACATAGATATATACAGATTTAGCATTCCAATGATGCCTTTTGTAATTGCAACTGGAACAATGGATTGTGCTCAGAATGTATTCATTCGTGTTCATACCGATACTAATCTTTATGGCGTTGGAGAATGTTCTGCCTTTCCAATGATTGTTGGCGAAACTCAGGAAACTTGTCTGGCTATGGCCAAAGATTTTGCAAGAATTTGGAAAGGGAAAGATGCCCTTGATATTCCTGCTCGCCTTCAAGATCTCCATAATTACGCAGCATACAACCCCACTATTAAAAGTGCATTTGATATGGCACTCTATGACCTTGCAGCAAAAAACCAGGATCAGCCACTATATAAATATCTAGGCGGATTAAAGAGATCAATTGAGACTGACATGACCATAGGAATTGGCAGCGCAGACGAAATGGCATTGCTAGCTATTAAATATAAACAGCAAGGAGCAAGCATATTAAAGATAAAACTTGGCAAGAAGCCTGCAACAGATATAGAAAGAATACGAAAAATACGAGAGGCTATCGGAAATACCATGATCATACGCATTGATGCAAATCAAGGCTGGACATTTGATGAAGCAAGCTATTGTTTAAATGAGTTGAGTAAGTTTGATATCGAATTTTGTGAACAACCCATGCGTACTTGGTATGATGATTATTTGCCTGAATTAAGAAAAAAGACCTCTATCAAGATTATGGTTGATGAAAGCTGTTATAGTCATCATGATGCTAGAAAGCTAATAAACTCAAATGCCTGCGACCTGATTAATATTAAGTTTGCCAAGTCGGGAGGTATACATGAGAGTTTAGAAATTCAAAAGATTGCAACTGATTCAGGAGTTCCCTGTATGATTGGAGGTATGCTAGAAAGTAGGATTGCGCTAAGTGCTAATTTACATTTTGCATATGCTTGTCCGAATATTAAATACTATGATATGGACACTTGCCTGCTTGGTCATTTAATAGATCCGGTAGTAGGCGGGGTCACTTATCAAGGGTTTCATCTTGACATTCCAGATACTCCTGGAATAGGAGCTGATGCAAATGAAGATTTTTTGAAAACCTGCGAAATGTGGAGAATTTAAAAATTACTATCTCATTCCGGTCAGCATTCCCGAAATGAGATAGTAAGGATCAGTTTTATTTGCTTAACTCAGCAAAATATTTGTGGAAAAGAGGAATAGTTTCTATTCCCTTGTAAAAATTAGCAATATCAAATTTTTCATTTGGTGAATGAAGATTATCACTATCCAAACCAAAACCCATTAAAACAGTTTTTATACCTAATTCCTTTTCAAATAAAGCTACAATTGGTATACTGCCACCACCTCGGGTAGGTATTGGTTCTTTGCCGAATGACTCTAAAATTGCTTTTTGTGCAGCTTTGTATGCGATACTATCGGTTGGCGTAACAACAGGTTCACCACCATGATGAGGGGTAACCTTCACTTTTACACTTTTTGGAGCAATACCTTCAAAGTGGTCCTTAAACAATTTAGTAATCTTATCTGATTGCTGATTAGGAACAAGTCGCATTGAAATTTTAGCGTATGCTTTTGACGGCAAAACCGTTTTAGCACCTTCACCAATATAGCCTCCCCATATTCCATTTACTTCAAGAGTTGGGCGCGTACCCGTACGTTCTAACGTTGTATATCCTTTTTCACCCCATAACTCATCAACTTTAAGGTCAATTTTGTATTCATTTTCATTGTATGGAGCTTTATTTAGCATTTCACGTTCTGTAGCACTCAATTCTAACACATCGTCATAAAAACCAGGAATAGTGATATGATTGTTTTCATCATGCATGGATGCGATAAGCTTTGCAAGTATGGTTGCTGGATTTGCAACAGCACCTCCATAAACCCCAGAGTGCAGGTCGCGATCTGGCCCACAAACTTCAACTTCAACATACGAGAGTCCACGTAAACCTGTTTCAAGAGAAGGATGTTCCAGACTAATCATAGAGGTATCAGAAATTAACACAACATCTGCTTTTAATCGTTCTTTATTATTTTTAACAAAAATTCCAAGGTTATTAGAACCGACCTCTTCTTCACCTTCAATCATGAATTTTATATTACAAGGAAGCGTATTTGTGCTCATCATCAGCTCAAAAGCCTTTACGTGCATGTAGAATTGACCCTTATCATCGCAGGCCCCCCGAGCATAAATCTTTTGATCTCGTATTGTTGGTTCAAATGGCGGAGTTTTCCATAATTCAAGAGGGTCTGGCGGCTGAACATCATAATGCCCATAAACCAAAACCGTTGGTAGTGAAATATCCAGAATTTTTTCGCCATAAACTATTGGATAACCCGCTGTTGGACAAATTTCTACCAAATCAGCTCCAGCAATCTTTAGCTTTTCTGCTACAAACTCAGCAGTTTTGAGCATTTCATCCTTATATTTTTGATCTGCACTGATAGATGGAAATCTAAGCAGCTCGAAAAGTTCATCTAAGAAGCGTTGCTTATGATCATTAACATACTTTCTTATGTCTTGCATATAATTGGTTTTTCTACAAAGATATAAATCTAATTTTAGCCGAAAACTGGTACAAAAAAAATCAGCAAATAAATAATCATTATAAATTATATTCTTGTTGGCTATAGAATATTGGACAGGAACACTATCTTCTAAATTTATTTCAGGAGAAATAAATGCCAAATGCCAAACGTATGCCGCTTAACTATTCAAATTGGTAATTTTGGATTCGGTTTACCTGTTCCCTTCTTCACCATTAATCACCATGAATTTGAATTAAATTAGTTCATCTCCTTTTTTATTAAATTCAAGTTAAATGGTGGAGAAATTCTACATAGACCTAAACCTCTAATCTCAAATCTCTTTAGTAATTTAGCAGAAAAAAACAGGCATAAATTTTGGATTATTTAGATGGATTAAATCCTTCACAAAGGGCAGCAGTTGAGCAGACCGAAGGTCCAGTGATGATAGTGGCTGGTGCAGGTTCCGGTAAAACGCGGGTAATTACTTATCGCGTGGCACACTTGATCAGAAAAGATGTAGACCCCTTTAATATTCTGGTACTTACTTTTACAAATAAAGCTGCAAAAGAAATGCGGGAACGCATTATGAAAGTAGTTGGGAACGAAGCCAAAAACATCTGGATGGGAACCTTTCATTCGGTTTTTGCAAAGCTTCTCAGAGTAGAATCAACAAAGATTGGTTATCCAAGTAACTTTACAATTTATGATACTGATGATAGTAAAAGTTTGCTAAGATCCATCATCAAAGAAAAGCAACTTGATGAAAAACTCTATAATGTCAATTTTGTTTATAATCGCATTTCATCATCTAAGAACAATCTAGTTTCTCCTGCAGCCTATTTACAAAACGCGCAAATTCAGGCTGAAGATTTTTCAACCGGACGGGGAAGTATTGGTGAACTATACCAAATATATGCGCAAAGATGTTTTAAGTCTGGTGCAATGGACTTTGATGACCTGCTATACAAAACCAATGTACTTTTAAGAGAACACCCAGAGGTTTTATATAAATACCAACATAAATTCAAATATTTAATGGTAGATGAGTACCAGGATACCAATTATTCACAATACCTCATCGTAAAAAAGCTTGCCGCAAATAATGAAAATATTTGCGTGGTTGGTGATGATGCACAAAGTATATATGCTTTTCGAGGTGCGAATATTCAAAACATACTCAACTTTGAAAAAGATTACCCAGATCTGAAAGTATATAAATTAGAACAGAATTATCGGTCTACACAAAATATTGTCAACGTAGCTAATAGTATTATTGCAAACAATAAAAATCAACTTAAAAAGTCTGTCTTTTCTGAAAATGAAACAGGTGATAAAATAAAAGTATGCAGAGCCTTCAGCGATAATGAGGAGGGCAAGATAGTTGCTGAAGCGATTGCGCAGGAGCATGCTCTAAAAGGCTCCCAATACCATGATTTTGCTATCCTTTATCGTACAAACGCTCAGTCAAGAGCAATGGAGGAAGCCCTTAGGAAGCTAAATGTTCCTTACAAAATATATGGCGGTCTGTCATTTTATCAACGTAAAGAAATTAAAGACCTTATTGCTTATTTCCGACTGACATTCAACCCTAACGACGAAGAAGCAATAAAAAGAATAATTAATTACCCTCGCCGTGGTATTGGAGATACAAGCATTGAGCGAATTATGATTGCAGCTGATCAAAACAATTTGACCTTATGGGAAATTATTTGTGATGCTCCAAAGTATCTTGACTCTCGAAGCTCTGGCTCAGTTGCAACTTTCGCATTGCTTATTCAAAGTTTTCAGGTAATGACAAAAACTCATTCCGCTTATGATACAGCCTTACATATTGCACAGCATTCTACCCTACTTAAAGATCTGTATTCAGATAAATCAGTTGAAGGGTTAAGCAGGTATGAAAATATTCAGGAATTACTAAATGGTATCAAAGAATTCAGTGAACGTGAAGATATTGAAGAAAGAAGCCTTGATATTTTCATGCAGGATATAGCTCTTTTGACCAATGACGACAATGATAAAAATCCGGATGCCGATACGGTATCATTAATGACCATTCATTCAGCAAAAGGATTAGAGTTTGACAATGTTTTTGTAGTTGGACTGGAGGAAAATCTATTCCCATCCCAAATGTCTTTAAGTTCAAGGACAGATCTTGAAGAGGAACGTAGGTTATTTTATGTTGGAATAACCCGTGCTGGTAAAAAACTTACTCTTTCATATGCAACATCGCGTTACCGTTGGGGTACTTTAACCAGCTGTGAACCTAGCCGGTTTATAGAAGAAATTGATGCCCGCTACCTTGAACTTGACTTTAAACAAGCACAGAAAAAATCGGATAACCCATTCTTGGGCGAAGAAGGTTCAGCTTGGCAACAAAAGGAAATGTTTAGCAAACCTAAACCACCTTCTTCAGTAAAAACAAGTTCAATTTTACCGAAAGCCCATGTACCTAGTGCAGGCTTCAGCCCTTCTGATACATCCGGATTACAAGTTGGAATGGAGGTAGAGCATGAACGATTTGGTTTTGGAAAAGTTATCCATATAGAAGGCAACAAACCGGACCTAAAAGCAACAATATTCTTTAAAGAATTAGGACAGAAGCAATTATTGTTAAAATTTGCTAAATTGAAAATTATAAAATAAAAACAAAATCGCAATTTAAGGCATATAAACTGCATATTTGTACCTCCAAATAATACAATTACAATGACATTCGATTATAATACCACCAGGAAAAAATTAATATTAGCCGAATATGGACGTAATGTTCAAAATATGGTGAAATATATTGTTGATTTACCTACCAAGGATGAAAGAAATCGTTATGCTCAGGTAGTGATTGATTTGATGGGTTTCTTAAACCCTCATCTTCGTGATGTAGCTGATTTCAAGCATAAATTATGGGACCATTTACATATCATCTCTGATTTTAAAATCGATGTGGATTCGCCTTATCCTAAACCATCTGAAGATGCCATTAGGTTTAAACCTGCGCCTCTATCTTATCCTCAACAACGTATTAAATATAAGCATTACGGTAAAACGGTTGAGTTAATGATTAGCAGAGCAAAGGCTATTGAAGAACCAGAGCGTAAAAAAGCAATGGTGCAATCAATCGCTAATTTCATGAAAATGGCCTATGTAACTTGGAATAAGGATAGCGTTGCTGATGAAACCATCATAAAAGATCTTCGTGAAATGTCAAATGGAGAACTGCAACTTGAAGAAAATGTTAATCTTCAACGAGTTGAGGTAAGACAAGTGGTATCTCCTAGCAGACAACGAAATTCGAACCAAAATAAAGGAAGGCAAAATACTAATCGGAATACACCTGGAACTAACCGCCAAAGAACAAACAATGCTGGTGGTGGCAAACGTTACTAATTTTATTCTGAAAATAATTCAAATAAGATCCTTTTATCGCCCTTGCTAAAAACAATCCAATTTCATTTTTTTAAAGGAACAAAAGCTAGTTTTTGTAAATTAGTACTTTGTCCAATATCTAATCAATTATATAAAATCTCGCAGTACAAATGAACGCATTTGAAATTGTTGGTGGCAAGCCACTAAAAGGTGAAATAATACCTCAGGGCGCAAAAAACGAAGCATTACAAATTATTTCAGCTGTTCTTCTTACTGAAGAAAAAATCACAATCAGTAATATTCCTGACATCAAGGATGTTAACAAACTGATTGAACTGATTGGCGACCTTGGCGTACAAGTTGAACGGTTAAGTAAAGATACCTATACATTTGAGGCAAAAAATATCAATCTAGATTTCTTTCAATCTGAATCATTCAGAGCAAAAGGAGGAAGCTTAAGAGGTTCAATAATGATTGTTGGGCCATTATTAGCTCGTTTTGGTAAAGCTGCTATACCAAAACCCGGGGGCGATAAAATAGGGCGTAGAAGACTTGACACACACTTTCTAGGTTTTGAAAAACTAGGTGCTAAATTCATCTATGACAAGAAAACAAATTTCTTTAACGTTGACGCGAGTAATTTAAAAGGAGCTTATATTTTACTGGATGAAGCATCCGTTACGGGAACTGCAAATGTTGTTATGGCTGCAGTTTTAGCGAAAGGAACCACAACCATTTATAACGCTGCATGCGAACCTTACCTACAACAATTGTGTAAAATGCTTAACCGCATGGGTGCAAAAATTACTGGGGTAGGTTCTAACTTACTTAATATTGAAGGGGTAACTAAACTCAGTGGCACAGAACATCGCCTATTGCCCGATATGATTGAAATTGGATCATTCATCGGTCTTGCAGCCATGACTGAATCTGAAATAACAATTAAAAATGTTCGCTTTGAAGAACTCGGAATGATTCCTGAGGTATTCAGAAAGCTAGGCATAAAATTTGAATTAAGGGGCGACGATATCTTTATTCCGTCACAAAAACACTATGAAGTAGAAACCTTCATTGATGGATCAATTATGACTATTGCTGATGCCCCATGGCCTGGATTCACGCCCGACCTCTTAAGTATCATGCTTGTAATAGCTACTCAAGCAAAAGGAAATGTTTTGATACACCAGAAGATGTTTGAAAGCCGTCTATTCTTTGTCGATAAATTAATAGATATGGGTGCCCAGATTATTTTATGTGATCCACATAGAGCCACGGTAATAGGCCTTGATAAAAAAGTAAAACTTCGTGGCATAGAAATGACTTCGCCAGATATTAGAGCCGGTGTATCCTTACTGATTGCGGCTCTTTCGGCACAGGGAACTTCTATAATCTATAATATTGAACAAATAGAACGCGGTTATCAGGATATTGATATCCGCCTTAGAGCTCTAGGTGCTGATATTAAAAGGATTGAAGCTAGTGCTAAAGGACATTAAGTAAAGTATATTAACTCATTGACTAGAATAAGACATTTAAACATTGCTTTTCAATTTATTCTTAGTCACTGTGTTTTTAACAAACAGGAGATTCCCCAATTGGGTTTATTTCTAATAAAATTGCTAAGGCCCTAAACAGAGTTCATCCATTCAATTGATAGATGGTTTTCCATATACTCGTAATATTGCTTAGACATACCTCAAAAACTCGTATCAATTACTATTCATGAACATTATCATAATAGGAAACGGCATTACCGGTATTACCTGCGCCCGAAATATACGCAAGATAAATTTTGATGCAACAATAACTGTCATCTCTGAAGAAAGTAAACATTTCTATTCTCGTACTGCACTGATGTACATGTATATGGGTCATATGAAGTATGAAAATACAAAGCCCTATGAAGATTGGTTTTGGAGCAAGAACAGAATAAATCTTATCCAAGCCACTGTTAACCACCTAGACACAGTAAATAAATCTCTTAAATTAGATGATAGCAGAATCTTAAATTATGATAAACTAGTTTTAGCAACTGGTTCGATTCCAAATAATTTTGGATTTCCAGGCGAAGATTTAAATGGTGTTCAGGCACTTTACAATCTTCAGGATCTGGAGAAAATGGAGAAAAATACCAGCAACATCTCTTCAGCAGTGATTGTTGGAGGAGGTTTAATCGGCATAGAAATGGCTGAAATGCTTCATAGCCGTAATATTTCTGTCACTATGTTAATACGAGAAAATGCTTATTGGGCAAACGCATTACCACAGGAAGAAGCACAATTAATTGGGAATCACCTCCATAAACATGGAATTACACTAAAATTCAATACAGAACTCAAAGAAATACGAACTATTGACCAGGTTAATGTGCATAGTATTGTAACCAAACAAGAAGAAACAATTGATTGCCAATTTTTAGGAATAACAACAGGAGTGAAACCCAATATTAAGTTTCTTAAAAATAGTAGCATAGAAATAGAAAAAGGAATATTAGTCAATGAATTTTTAGAAACCAATATCCCAGACATTTTTGCTGCAGGCGACTGTGCTCAGTTTCGCTATGTAAAAACCGGAGAAGCCCCAATTGAACAGTTATGGTATACCGGTAAAATGCAGGGTGAAACATTAGCCAATACAATATGTGGCAATAAAACAACTTATGATCGTGGAATTTTGTTCAATTCAGCCAAATTCTTTGATCTTGAGTTTCAAACTTATGGCAAAGTTCTACCTGAAATTACCCCTGAACAAGAGAGCTTTTACTGGGCGCATGAAAATGGTAAAATTTCATTCAGGGCCAATTATAATAAATTAGATCGAAGCATAATTGGGTTTAATTTTATAGGAATACGGTTCAGACAAGTGATAGCTGAGCAATGGATACGCGAGCAAAAAGAAATAGAATATGTTATAGATAATCTTAAACAGGGTTGGTTCGATCCTGAATTTTCGGATGCCCATGATAAAAAAATAGCAAAATCTTTTAGCAGTAATCCTATTAATTGATCATTTTTAAATAAAAAATGCAAGACCATTCCTTATCACTAGCAAAGCCCACAGAGGGCCTTCTTTCACAAAAGATAGGAACTAGCCTTATTGCGGCTGCACTACTTTGTGCAATAATAGCTGCATTTGGACAGGGTGAATCTCAGTCTGTGCTCTTTTTTGGATTAATAATAGTCTTCAGTGTTGCTGGAGGATTAATTTTTTCAATACCCTATTTTAAAGCAATACCTGGAATAAAGAACAATGGCATTATGCATAGTCCTGCAACCAATCGGGGTGGCATAGCATGGGGAATCGGTATTTTAATGACTGGGTTTTACATTATTCTATATTGGTTTCCCAATTATTTGGAAGGCTTGATCAGAACTATGGATCCATTGAGTAGCATGCTTAGAAATAAGCCATCCGACCAGTGGTTTTTATACGGCACATTGTATACCCTTGCTGTCATCATTATGGGCATTCGTTTTATAGGTAAGTACAGATCAAATAGATACCAGGTATTGAGAACACTATCAGTTATGTTTTTTCAACTTGGATTTGCCTTTTTAATACCTGCATTTTTATTAAAATTGAATCAACCTGAATTCTACTTTTCCTATTTCTGGCCATTAAAATATTCTTATTTATTTCCAAATGATATCGATTATCTAATTCAGTCAGGAAATATTGGTGTTTTTATGGTTTTCTGGGGGCTTGTTATGACATTTATTGCCACACCCATTTTAACTTATAATTATGGCAAACGCTGGTATTGCTCATGGGTGTGTGGTTGTGGTGCATTAGCAGAAACATTAGGTGATCCTTATAGACAAAATTCAGACAAATCACTCAAAGCATGGAAAGTAGAACGCTGGATGGTCCATTCTGTACTGGTTTTTGTTGCCTTAACAACTGCCTTATTATGGTTAAATTCATGGAAGAATGGCACTATACTTGGTGATGCATCCGGATTGTTTTCACAATGTTATGGATTTCTGATAGGCTCCGTATTTTCTGGCGTGATTGGAACAGGATTTTATCCAATTATGGGATCAAGAGTTTGGTGTCGTTTTGGTTGCCCCATGGCAGCAATTTTAGGATTATTTCAACGATTCAAATCAAAATTTAGGATTACAACAAATGGGGCTCAGTGTATTTCATGCGGTAATTGCTCAACTTACTGTGAAATGGGAATTGATGTAAGAGCATACGCTCAAAAAGGGGAAAATATAATACGCTCTTCATGCGTAGGATGCGGAATATGCTCAGCTGTATGCCCTAGGGGCGTTCTTAACCTTGAAAATTTGGCTGAAGAAGGAAGATTTGAATCGTATAAGCGACAGGAAGATAAATAATGTATTCTGAGAACAAAAAACCAGCAATATATGTGATCATACCGGCATTCAACGAAAGTAAATCAATTGGAAAGGTTATATCCGATATTCCTGATCTAGTCAATGAAACGATTGTTGTTAATAATGCTTCAACAGACAATACTGAAACTATTGCGAAAGAGCAAGGCGCAACTGTTTTAAAGGAACATAGAAAAGGTTATGGGTATAGCTGCCTGAAGGGAATTGACTATCTGCAAACAAAAGCAAATCCTAACGATATTATTGTATTCCTAGATGGTGATTATTCAGACTTTCCTGACGAGATCAGCATGCTTATTGCCCCTATCCTAGAATCAGATTTTGATATGGTAATTGGTTCAAGAGCATTGGGCGTTCGGGAACCAGGATCTATGCTTTTTCAACAAATTGCAGGAAACTGGCTGGCCACAGCACTCATAAAATTATTCTACAATGCCCATTTCACAGACCTAGGGCCCTTCAGAGCTATTCAATGGAGCGCCCTTCAACAAATAGAAATGAAGGATAAAACCTTTGGTTGGACAGTAGAAATGCAAGTAAAGGCAGCAAAACACAAATTGAAATTTACAGAAGTCCCGGTAAATTATAGGCAAAGAATTGGCGTAAGTAAAGTGTCAGGAACAATCTACGGCACTATAATGGCAGGATACAAAATAATACTTACCATCTTTAAAAACATTTAATCCAAGATTCAAATCACTTATGTTAGCGCTTGGTATCCTAATTATTTACAGTTTTTTAATATTCTTTATCATCCTATTCAGTCTTGGACAGTTAGCGCTACTCATTACTTTCTTAAGGTATAGAAATAAGGCAAATCATAAAATTACACTAAACTCCTATCCTAATATTACCATCCAGTTACCAATTTACAACGAACGATTTGTTATTGAACGACTACTTGACTCAATTTCAAATTTAAACTACCCTAAAAAAAAAATAGAAATACAAGTTCTAGATGATTCTGATGATGACACCAGTATACTAGTAGAGCAAAAAGTTAAAAAATTAATTGCTTTGGGTTTTACAATAACTCAAATTAAACGTGAAAGCAGGATAGGATTTAAGGCTGGTGCCTTACAAAATGGCTTAATTCAGGCTGCAAGTGAATTCATTGTCATTTTCGATGCCGACTTTATTCCAGAGCCGGATTTTTTAATCAACACTCTTCCCTATTTCAGTAATGATAAGATTGGAATGGTGCAAACCCGATGGGGACATATCAATCCAAGGGAATCATGGCTAACAAGAGCCCAAGAAATAGGATTAAACAGCCACTTTATTATTGATCAAGGCGGACGAGCTAAAGGCGGCTTTTTCATAAGTTTTAATGGCACTGCTGGAATTTGGAGAAAAGCCTGCATTGAGGATGCAGGAGGTTGGGAAGCTGACACACTCACTGAAGATCTTGACCTAAGTTATCGTGCACAAATGAAGGGTTGGCAGTTTAAATATTGCCCTGAAATAATTTCACCAGCTGAACTGCCGAATCTATTAAGTGCCGTACGATCACAACAATTTCGATGGATCAAAGGAGGAGTAGAAACATCTAAAAAATTAATTGCCAGATTATGGAATTGTGATTTGCCCCTTTCCATAAAATTATTTGGAAGCCTGCAGCTCTTCAATAATTATATCTATGCTTTTATACTCTTAACAGGTCTGCTTAGTGTTCCCCTAATGTTATTGAAAAATAAATCAATGGAGTTTGATCACTTTTTTAACTGGAGTGGTATGCTAATCAGTGTATTGATCATTAATTTTTTTTATTGCTTTACAGCAATTTTAATAGACAAAAAAAATATCCTTGCATCTATCAAAGAGATGTTGAGTACATTTCCAATAGCTATTATTGTATCCATGGGAATGTCTTATCACAATACTATTGCTGCATTAAAGGGAATTCAAGGCCAGAAAACAGCATTCATCAGAACCCCCAAATTTAGCGAATCAAAGAGAGAAAATTCCTATTTAAAAAGTCAGAAAATCAGGCAATATATACCTGAATCTCTACTTTTTATCTATTTTCTATTAGCCGCTATTACCGAATTATATTTTAAAGATTTCGGATTTCTAGTCTATCATTTATTAATGTTATCCGGTTTTGGCTTTATACTTTATTGCGCTTTTAAAGAAAATTCAGCTCAACAAAATATCAAAGAGATATCGCATTAATAATATCATATTGAGTGATGATTTCGATATTACCATTTTGATCTTCAACTAGAACCGCCATATTTTCCTTATTAATTATGGTAGTAATCTTATCAATAGTTGTATTTAGATCTACAAAAGGGAAAGACGAAGTCATGATATCCTTAACACTACCAGAGCGGAGAGATGGATTTTCTAAAACAGAATTCAATATATCACTCTCGGTTATTTTACCCACAACCATTCCCTTCTGAGTAACTGGAATCTGTGAAATATTCAATGATTTTATGGTATTGATTGCCTGCAAAACTGACTGTTCACAATCAATGGTTACAATTTCTTGTCTACCTCGTTTTGCTAAAATTGATTTAGCAGTTAGTTTCTCATCAGCTAAAAAACCACGCTCCCTTAGCCAATCTTCATTATACATTTTGCCCATGTATCTGGAACCATGGTCATGAAAAATGATGACCACTACATCACTTTCCTTGAGTTCATCTTTTAACTGCATCAGTCCGGCAAGTGCCGATCCTGCAGAGTTACCAGCAAATATCCCCTCTTTTCTAGCAATATCACGGGTCATCAATGCCGCATCTTTATCTGTTACCTTCTCAAAGCGATCAATTAGTGCAAAATCAACATTTTTGGGTAGAAAATCTTCCCCAATTCCTTCTGTAATGTAAGGATAGATCTCATTTTTGTCCATGATGCCTGTTTCCTTATACTTTTTAAAGACAGAGCCATAGGTATCAATTCCCCATATTTTAATATCAGGGTTTTGTTCTTTAAGGTATTTACCAGTACCTGAGATAGTTCCACCGGTACCCACCCCAACTACCAAATGGGTAATTTTACCTTCAGTTTGTTTCCAAATTTCTGGACCAGTCTGCTCATAATGAGCTAGCGTGTTTGACAGATTATCATATTGATTGGGTTTCCAGGAATTTGGGACTTCACGCTCCAGCCGGGAGGAAACAGAATAATATGATCTAGGATCTTCAGGATCAACATTTGTAGGACATACAATAACCTCTGCGCCAAAGGCACGTAAAGCATCCACTTTTTCTTTGGATTGTTTATCTGTTGTAGTAAAAATACACTTATACCCTTTTATTATTGCTGCCATTGCCAAACCCATTCCTGTATTTCCGGATGTGCCTTCAATAATAGTACCTCCAGGTTTCAGCTTACCGCTAAGCTCTGCATCTTCAATCATTTTTACAGCCATCCTATCCTTAATGGAGTTGCCAGGATTAGTTGTTTCGATCTTTGCTAAAACTGTTGCTTTAACATCTTTTGTTATATTATTTAATTTAACCAAAGGAGTATT
>Ga0222712_10002369_pt1 | contig 21643 bp, 19 predicted proteins | sample C33_657DmetaG_FD_165043 | JGI IMG/M metagenome (GOLD analysis project Ga0222712, IMG submission 165043) | Estuarine water microbial communities from San Francisco Bay, California, United States - C33_657D | ecosystem: Environmental > Aquatic > Marine > Unclassified | place: USA: California... | reverse complement strand
CTTGAACAGCCATTCCTGACCGAGATTGCGCGTCATCGCGCCCATGTCGACTTCCTTGAAGCGGGTGCCGGTGTGCGAACGGAAAATGCCGTCTTCGCCTTCATAGATTTTGCGGGTGCCGACAAAGCCTCCGCTGGCGAGGCCTGCCGCAGTGATGCCGCCGACGCCGGCCCAGGCCGGGTGCAGGCGTTTGTTCCAGGCGCCGTCCGCGCGGTGTTCGGATATCGCGGATGCGGTGCTGCCGGCAAAGCCCTGGGCGTATTGCAGGCGCTGCGGGCTCAGCTTGAACAGCTTGCCGGCGGCGACCGAGCAGCCGAAGTGACCGGCGATGCCCGTGGTGTGGAAGCCCTGGGTATGCATCGTACCGCCGGCGGCAACGCCGAGGCGGGTGGCAATCTCGACGCCGAGGATATAGGCCATCAACAGGTCGGCGCCCGAAGCATCGCGTTTTTCTGCGACACCCAGCGAGCAGGGGAAGGCGCTGGAGGTCGGGTGGACAATGGCGCCGGGGTGGGTGTCGTCGTAATCGAGACCGTGGGCGAGGATGCCGTTCATCAGCACTGCGTCACGCATCGGCAGCTTGATGTTCATGCCGATGACGCTGTTGTTGCCGCCTTCGGCGAGATTGCTGATGCCGGCCAGCGCATGCTGGGCGAAATCAAAACGGGTGGCAGCGAGGGCGGTCCCGGCGACATCCAGTGCGTGCAGTTTGGCGCGCTCGCGAATGCCTGCGGGAATCGCGTCCGGCGTCAGGTTGGCGGCGAACTCGGCGATCTGCTGCGAGATCGACGGGGTTGTGGCGGCGGTGTCAGGCGCTGCGGCGGGTGCGGGTTGTGTCGACATGGCGTTTTCCGGATGGGATGCAGAAAGATGGAAAGATGACAGGAGAATAAATACGGGCAATGACTGTAGCAGTTTCCGTCCGGCGGGTCGGTCGCCGTTTCGCATGCTGGGCATGTGGCGTCGCAAATGTAATGATGCGCATCGACCGCCGCATTTTATAATGCGGAACTGCGATTGCGCTGTTCAAGCTGAACCGGCGGTTATAATTAAATAATTGTTTTTATTGATAAAAATTGGGAGTGAGTATGGAATGGCTGTCAGATCCGAATGCATGGCTCGCGCTGACGACGCTGACTGCGCTGGAGATTGTCCTCGGTGTGGACAACATCATTTTCATTTCCATCCTCTGTGGGCGCCTGCCTGAGCACCAGCGCGCCAAGGCGCGCAATATCGGGTTGATGTTTGCGATGCTCACCCGGATCGGCCTGCTGTTCACGTTGACCTGGCTGATGTCGCTGACTGCGCCGCTGTTTGCGCTGTTTGCGCATGAACTGTCCGGTCGCGATCTGATCCTGATTGGCGGCGGGTTGTTCCTGCTGTGGAAAAGCGTGCATGAAATCCATAACTCGCTGGAAGGGCCCGTGGACGGGCACGAGGGCAGCGTTGCGGTGGCGGCGACTGCCACTTTCGGCGCGGTTATTGCGCAGATTGCAGTCATCGACATCGTGTTTTCGCTGGACTCGGTGATCACGGCGGTTGGCATGGTCGATGAACTGTCGATCATGGTGGTGGCGATCGTGATTGCGGTCGGTGTGATGCTTTTTGCTGCGGGTCCGATCGGCGCTTTTGTCGACCGTCATCCGACGATCAAGATGCTGGCGCTGTCCTTCCTGATCCTGGTCGGTGTCGCGCTGATCGGCGAGGGCTGGGATATGCATATTCCCAAGGGTTACATCTACTTCGCGATGGCGTTTGCGGTCGTTGTTGAGATGCTCAATCTGCGGATGCGTGCAAAACGTGCGCCGGTGGAGCTGCACAAGCAACTGCTGTAACAAACACGAGAAATCAGACGGACAAAAAAACAGCCCCGGAAACGGGGCTGTTTTTTTCAGGATCGCAGGTTTTTCAGAATGCCGACAGGCCTGTGATGCTGCGGCCCAGAATCAACGCATGGATGTCATGCGTGCCTTCGTAGGTGTTAACGGCTTCCAGATTCATCACATGGCGGATGACATGGAATTCATCCGAGATGCCGTTGCCGCCGTGCATGTCGCGGGCGACGCGCGCGATGTCCAGGGCCTTGCCGCAGGAATTGCGTTTGAGCACGGAAATCATTTCCGGCGCGACACGGTCCTCGTCCATCAAACGGCCGAGCCGCAATACCGCATGCAGGCCGAGGGTGATTTCAGTCTGCATATTGACCAGCTTCAGCTGCACCAGCTGGTTGGCTGCGAGCGGTCGGCCGAACTGCTTGCGGTCCAGCGTGTAAGTTCGTGCGGCGTGCCAGCAGAATTCAGCCGCGCCGAGCGCACCCCAGGCGATGCCGTAGCGCGCCTTGTTCAGGCAGGAGAAGGGGCCTTTGAGTCCCGAAACATTGGGCAGCACGTTTTCGTCGGGCACGAACACATTGTCCATGACAACCTCGCCGGTGATCGAGGCGCGCAGGCTGAACTTGCCTTCGATCTTCGGCGTGCTCAGACCCTTCATGCCTTTTTCGAGGATGAAGCCGCGGATCACGCCGCTGTCGTCCTTGCCCCAGATCATCAGCACATCAGCAAGCGGCGCATTGGTGATCCACATTTTTGCGCCGCTGAGCAGCCAGCCGCCGTCGGTCTTGCGGCCGCGGGTGATCATGCCGGCCGGATCGGAGCCGGCATTGGGTTCGGTCAGGCCGAAACAGCCGATCCATTCGCCGGTGGCCATTTTGGGGAGGTATTTCTGTTTCTGGGCTTCGCTGCCATGGGCGTAGATCGGATACATCGCCAGGCTGGACTGCACGGAAAGCGCCGAGCGGTAGCCGCTGTCGACGCGCTCGACCTCACGCGAGATCAGGCCATAACAGACGTGATTGACGCCGGCACAGCCGTAGCCCTCGATGGTGGACCCGAGAAAGCCAAGTGCGCCCATCTCATTCATGATTTCGCGGTGGAATTTCTCGTGGCGGTTGGCCTCGAGGACGCGCGGCATCAGTTTTTCCTGGCAATAGGCCCTTGCCGCATCCCGTACCATGCGCTCTTCATCGCTGAGCAGGTCGTCGAGCAGCAGTGGGTCGTCCCACTGAAACTCGTTTTTGGTCGAGGACTTTGCGGCGTTCATCGGGGTCTCCGGATACAATGCAGGTTATGAAAGTCATTCGATTTTAGATCATTTTGGCTGACCAGGACCTGAACCGATTGCGCATCGACCGGGATGCGTCTCAAGCGATCCGGAAGCGCAGTTTCCGCTGGTGGTGGCTGCTCGTTGCGGCCTTTGTTGGCGGAGCGGCTTACTGGTTGTACGCGCGCAATGCGCCGCTGGCCGTTGAAACCGCCACAGCTTCCAAGGCTTACCCGTCGCAGGCTCATACACTGCTCAATGCCACCGGTTATGTCGTGGCCCAGCGCAAGGCCGCCGTCGCGTCAAAGGCGACCGGCCGGCTGGAATGGCTCAATGTGCGTGAAGGCAGTCAGGTCAAGGCCGGCGAAATCCTGGCGCGCCTTGAAAGCAGTGATGTCACCGCGCAGATGCAGCAGGCGGCGGCCAGCGTGAAAGTGGCGCGGGCCAACCTGGAGCAGGGCGACGCTGAATTGAATGAGGCGCAGCGCGCCATGGCACGGTCGAGGGATTTGCTGGAGAAAAAATTCGTATCCGTTGCCGCGCACGATACCTCGGTTGCGCGTCATCAGAAGGCGCAGGCGGCGCTGAGCGGCTACAAGGCATCGATTGCCGCCGCAGAGGCCAATCTCCGTGTCGCGCAGGTGGCTGTAGAGCAGACGCTGATCCGCGCACCTTTCGACGGTGTGGTGCTGACCAAGAATGCCAATGTGGGTGATGTGATCACGCCGTTTTCGTCAGCGCTGGGTTCGCAGGCGGCGGTGGTGACCATGGCGGACATGTCGACCCTGGAAGTCGAGGCTGATGTGTCGGAAGCAAATCTGGCGAAGGTCAAAGTCGGCCAGCCCTGTGAAATCCAGTTGGATGCGCTGCCGGACCAGCGTTTCCGCGGCATCGTGCAGCGCATGGTGCCGACGGTGGACCGCGCCAAGGCGACGGTGATGGTCAAGGTACGCTTCGTCGAGCCGGATGTGCGCATCCTGCCGGAGATGAGCGCCAAGGTCGCCTTCCTCGAAAAGGAACTGCCGGATAACGAACGCACGTCACGCACGGTGGTGCAGCCGGCAGCGGTGGTGGAGCGGGACGGCAGCAGCGTCGTATTCGTGATCCGCGAAGGCAGGGCGGCACAGGTGCCGGTGAAAACCGGCATGAAAATCGGCGACCTGATCGAGGTCGGCGGCAAGGTGGCGGCCGGCGACAAGGTGGTGATGCGGCCGCCGGCGGGCCTGCGCGACGGCGCGCCGGTGGCGGTGGCGGCGAAATAACCGTGTCGCAGTCCGCGCCCGCGGTCGCGATCCGCCATCTCACCAAAACCTACCGCCGCGGCGGGCAGGTGGTGCCGGTCCTGGAAGACATCAGCTTCGACATCGACTCGGGAGACTTCGTGGCGTTGATGGGGCCGTCCGGTTCCGGCAAAAGCACATTGCTCAACCTGATTGCCGGCATCGATCGCCCCGACAGCGGTGAGCTGCGTGTTGCCGATGTCGACATCATGCAACTGGATGAGGCGGGGCTTGCTGACTGGCGGGCGCGCAATGTCGGTTTCATTTTCCAGTTCTATAACCTGATGCCGGTGCTGACGGCGCTGGAGAACGTCGAGCTGCCCTTGCTGTTGACGGGGCTAGCGGCGCGTGACCGCCGCGAGCGTGTGGAAGTGGCCCTGGGTATGGTCGGTCTGGCAGACCGCATGACGCATTACCCGTCGGAGCTGTCCGGCGGGCAGCAGCAGCGCGTGGCGATCGCGCGCGCGGTCATTACCGATCCGACGATCCTTGTGGCAGACGAGCCTACCGGTGACCTCGACCGCGCCTCCGCCGATGACATTCTTGCCTTGATGGACAGGCTCAATGGCGAACTGGGCAAGACCATCATTATGGTGACGCATGATCCGCACGCGGCGCAGCGCGCCCGGCGGATCCGTCATCTGGAAAAAGGCCTGTTGACGGAATGATTATAAGTATCTGTTTTTAAAAATATTTATAGCCGCGTCTAAACGTTCGTATGTATCTGCTGAAACTCATCCTGCGCAATGCGCTGCGCCACAAGCTGCGCACGCTGCTGACGGTGCTGGGGTTGCTGGTGGCGATCCTGTCCTTCGGGTTGCTGCAGACCGTTGTCGATGCCTGGTACACCGGTGCGAATTCGGCGGCGCCGGACCGGCTGGTGACGCGCAGTGCAGTATCGCTGGTGGTGCCGCTGCCCGTGCACTATCGCGACAAGATCCGCGGCCTCGATGGTGTGCGTTCGGTGGCCTCGGCCAACTGGTTCGCCGGCGTGTATCAGGAACCGAAGAATTTTTTCCCGCAATTCGCGATTGATCCGGTTCCCTATCTGGCGATGTATCCGGAATACCGCATCCATCCGGATCAGTTACGTGATTTCATGCGTGATCGCAAGGGTGCGGTGGTCGGGCGCAAGCTGGCGGATACCTATGGCTTCAAGCTGGGCGATGTGGTACCGCTGAAAGGCACGATCTTCGCCGGTAACTGGGAATTCGTTGTGCGCGCGATTTACGAAGGTGCGACGCCCAAGACCGATACCTCGCAGTTTTTCTTTCACTGGGAATATCTGAACGAGACGGTTCGCAGTCGCGCGCCGCAACGCGCCAATCAGGTCGGCGTGTTTGTGGTGCAGGTCAGCGATGTGTCGCGCGCTGCGGAAATCAGCGCGACCATCGATGCGCAGTTCCGCAATTCACCGGCGGAAACGCTCACCGAAACGGAGAAGGCGTTCCAGATCGGCTTCATCAAGCAGACCGAGGCCATCGTCATCGCCATTCGCATCGTGTCCTTCGTCGTCATATTCATTATCCTGGCGGTGATGGCCAACACCATGGCGATGACCGCACGCGAGCGCGTGGGGGAGAACGCGACACTGAAGGCGCTGGGTTTCGGGCCAGGTTTTCTGGGTGGTCTGATCTACGGCGAGTCGCTGACGATTGCGTTTACCGGGGCCGGGCTGGGCGTATTGCTGACCTTCCCGGTAGCGGATTGGTTCGGCGCCAAGATGGGCACCTTGTTTCCGGTGTTTGCGGTGAGTATGGAAACCGTGTGGCTGCAATTTGCCTGTGCGCTGGTCGTCGGCGTTGCCGCAGCCGTGGTGCCGGCCTGGCGCGCGGCGCGGGTGCGTATCGTCGAAGGCCTGAGGGCGGTGGGCTGATGGCGCTGCCGTTTTCCTACACGGTCCGCAATCTGTGGACGCGCAAGCTGACTACGCTGCTGACCGCCGGCGGCATGGCGCTGGTGGTGTTCGTGTTTGCGGCGGTGCAGATGCTCGATACCGGCTTGCGGCAGACCCTGATTGCAACGGGCCAGCCCGATAACGTGCACGTGACGCGTCGCGCATCGGGCGCCGAAATCTCCAGCGTGGTGGACCGCATGCAGGCGGCGGTGGTGGAGACGCAGCCGGAGATCGCCATCGGCGGCAACGGCCTGCGGCTGGCGTCCAAGGAAGTGGTGGTGCTGATTACGCTGCCGAAGCGTGACTCCGGCGTGGCGACCAATGTCACGACGCGCGGCGTCGGGCTTGCGGCTTTTAAGCTGCGACCACAGTTGCGCATCATCGAAGGCCGTTCGTTCAGGCCGGGTTCGGCAGAAGTCATTGTCGGTTCCAGCATCGCCCAGCGTTTTGAAGGCGCGGCAGTCGGTTCGCTGCTGCGTTTCGGCGGTCGTGAATGGCAGGTTGTCGGTTTGTTCGAGGCCAAGGGTTCTGCTTACGACTCCGAAGTGTGGGCGGATGCGGATCAATTGCTGCAGTCCTTCCGGCGCAATGCCTGGTCGGCGGTGGTGGCACGGCTGGCGGATCCGGCGGCCCTGCCGGAGATCAAGTCTCGACTGGAGAACGATCCGCGGCTGACGCTGGATGTCAAAGCGGAGCGCGAGTTTTTCGAGGATCAGTCGAAGGCGCTTTCGAATTTCATCAGTTATCTGGGGCTGACGCTGTCGGTGATTTTTTCGGTGGGCGCGATGATCGGCGCGATGATCACCATGTATGCCGCAGTGGCGAACCGCACCGGGGAAATCGGCACGCTGCGTGCACTCGGTTTCCGCCGGACCAGCATTCTGGCCACCTTCCTTCTGGAGGCAGTGCTGCTGGGTGTCGTCGGCGGCGTTGCCGGCCTGATGCTGGCGTCGCTGATGCAGTTCATCCACATTTCCACGCTGAACTGGCAGTCGTTTTCCGAGCTGGCGTTCAGCTTCACGCTGACGCCGCGGATTATCGTGACGTCGATGCTGTTTGCGTTGCTGATGGGGGTGATCGGCGGTTTTCTGCCGGCGGTGCGGGCCGCGCGGCTGAGCATCGTTGACGCACTGCGTGCAGCCTGATTCTTAGAGCCGGGTTCAGTTGCGGGCGGGGGCGCGTTCGATGGTGCCGAGGTGGAAGCGGTATTCGCCCGCCTTGCGGTCGCTGTAGTAATGGGTCAGCGTATTGCGCACCGTGGCGAAAGCAATCTGTTCCCAGGGGATATCCGCCTCGTCGAACAGTTTCACTTCCAGTGATTCAGTGCCGGCGCTGAAATCGAGATCGAGCAGGCGGGCGCGGAACAGAATGTAGACCTGGTTGATGTGCGGGATGTCGTACATCGCGTACAGCGGACCGACTTCGACGCGGGCATTGGCTTCCTCCAGCGTTTCGCGGGCGGCGCCCTGTGCGGTGGTTTCGCCGTTTTCCATGAGACCGGCAGGCACTGTCCACAATCCCATGCGTGGTTCGATCGCACGGCGGCACAGCAGGATGCGTTTTTCCCATTCCGCGATGCAGCCGACGATCATTTTCGGATTCTGATAATGAATCGTCGCGCAGGCGTCGCAGACGTAGCGGGGTAGCGAGTCTCCGGCGGGAATTTTGAGGCTGACGGCTGCGCCGCAGTCGCTGCAGAACTTCATGGGTGAGTCCGGGTTTCGAGGCCGACACTATACGGGAAGATGGTTTTGCCGGTCATCTTTTGTGCGGTGACAGCGCGGATTCAAGCGGATTTGAACGGGTTGCGTTCAGCCAGGGCGCGGCCATGTTCATCGAGTAAGGCGGTTTCGCGCTCCAAATAGCGGCTGACCGCCTCGGCGAATTCGGGGTGTGCCAGCCAATGTGCCGACTGCGTGGTGACCGGCAGCAGGCCGCGCGCCATCTTGTGTTCGCCCTGCGCGCCGCCCTCGAAGACCTGCAGGCCGCGGGCGATGGCGTATTCAATTGCCTGGTAGTAGCAGGCTTCAAAATGCAGCATGGGGTGATGCTCGACGGCGCCCCAGTGCCGGCCATAGAGCCGGGTGGCGTTGCGTACCAGCAGGGAGGCGGCGACGGGTTGGCCTTCGCGCAATGCGCGGACCAATACGAAATTCTCGGGCATTGCAGCACCGACACGCTGGAAAAACGCCAGGCTGAGGTAGGGCGAGGAGTGGTGTTCGCGGTAGGTCTGGCGGTAGCAGCGATGGAAAAATTTCCAGTCCTGTTCGCTGATGGCAGGGCCCTCGAGCCAGTCAAATTGGATACCGGCATCACGTACCTTGCGCCGTTCCTGACGGATTTTTTTGCGCTTGTCGTGGCTGAGTTGCGACAAAAACTGTTCAAAGTCAGCATAGCCGTCATTGCGCCAGTGAAATTGCAGGCCCTGGCGCAGCATCAGTCCATGGCGCTTGAGGTCGCTCAGATCCGTTTCAGACGGGAACAGGATATGCAGCGATGAGATTCCGTTTTGTAAGGCCAGTTCCAGGGCGCCGGCGATCAGTTGGTCGCGATGGCGTGATTCCGTGGCAAGAATGCGGGCACCGACCACCGGGGTAAAGGGGATGGCGCTGAGCAGTTTCGGGTAGTAGGTCAGGCCGTGGCGCTGGTAGGCATCCGCCCAGGCCCAATCGAACACATATTCGCCGTAGGAGTGCTGCTTCAGATACAGCGGCATGGCGCCCGCCAGTGCATCCCTGTCTTTCAGCAGCAGGTAGTGCGGGGTCCAGCCGGTATCCGGGCAGGCGCAACCGGTTTCATGCAGGGCTTGCAGGAAGGCGTATTGCAGGAACGGATCATCGCCGCCCAGCCGGTTCCAGGCTTGCGGATCAATGTCATCAAGGGATGTTGCGACTTGCAGGTTCACGGCGTCGTCGCGTCAAAATGCATGCGTGTGGATGATATATTAGCGCTATGAAAATAGCGATTGCACAGCTGAATGTGACGGTTGGCGACCTTGACGGCAATGCCGCAAAAATCAGCGATGCCGCACGCCTTGCAAAAGCGGCAGGCGCCAGCCTGTTGCTGACCACCGAACTGGCATTATCGGGTTATCCGCCGGAAGACCTGCTGTTGCGGGATGATTTTTTCCAGGCCTGCGACCGCGTATTCCATCGGATAATCGCGGAAGTCACCGGCATTACTCTGGTGCTGGGTCATCCGCACCAGACCGGTGGCAAGCGCTACAACGCGGCTTCGGTGATTCGTGACGGCAAGATCATTGCGACTTACCTGAAACGCACGTTACCCAATTACACGGTGTTCGATGAGGAGCGCTACTTCGATTCCGGTGATGCCCCTTGCGTGTTTGAACATGAAGGTTTGTGCGTCGGCATCAATATCTGCGCCGACGTCTGGGAAGAGCCTGCGGCGCGGGCCGCGCGCGATGCCGGGGCCCAGCTGCTGCTGGTGCTGAATGCGTCCCCATACCACGTCAATAAACAGCTGACGCGTTATGAAGTGGTGCGTGAGCGTATCGGCAAGACCGGTATGCCGGTGGTGTACGCCAATCAGGTTGGCGGTCAGGATGAGCTGGTTTTTGACGGCGCGTCTTTTGCGGTGGACGGCCGTGGTGAGTTGACGCATCAGTTCCCTGCGTTCAAGGAAGTGGTGGCGCTGGTTGAACTGGCGGGTGGTGTACCGAAGAAGGGAGAAATCGCCCCGGTGACCACGCTGGAGCAGGATGTTTACGCGGCGCTGGTGATGGGCGTCCGGGATTATCTGGGCAAGAATGGTTTTCCCGGTGCGCTGCTGGGCTTGTCCGGCGGCATTGATTCGGCGCTGACGCTGGCGGTGGCGGTGGACGCGCTGGGTGCGGACAAGGTTCATGCGGTGATGATGCCTTCGCAATACACCGCAGGGATGAGCTGCGAGGATGCCAAGGCGCAGGCGCAGGCCATGGGTGCGAAGTATTCCGAAATTGCAATCCGCCCGATGTTTGACTGTTTCCGTGCCGCTCTCGCGGATGAGTTCCGCGGTTTGAAGGAAGATGTCACCGAGGAGAATCTGCAGGCGCGTATCCGCGGCACGCTGCTGATGGCGATGTCGAACAAGACCGGTGCGATTGTGCTGACCACCGGCAACAAGAGCGAAATGGGTACCGGGTACGCTACGCTGTATGGCGACATGGCCGGCGGTTTTGCGGTGCTCAAGGACATCAAGAAGACGCTGGTTTACCGTCTTTGCGAATACCGGAACTCCATCAGTCCCGTGATTCCGCGGCGGGTGATTGACCGGCCGCCGTCAGCCGAGTTGCGGCCCGACCAGAAGGACCAGGACAGCCTGCCGCCCTATGACGTGCTGGATACGATCATGGAGGCTTATGTCGAACAGTACCGCAGCCCGCAGGAGATCATTGCCTCGGGTTTTGCGCAGGCTGACGTCGACAAGTTGGTCAGACTGCTGCGGATCAGCGAATACAAGCGGCGCCAGGCGCCGGTTGGAATCCGTATCACCAACCGCGGCTTCGGCAAGGACTGGCGTTACCCCATTACCAACAAGTTCAGGCACTGACGGACGGCAATGCGGTCCTGTGCTATTCTTTTTGCCATTACACAGCGTTTTCCGGAGTTACCATGAAAAAAATCGAGGCTATTTTCAAGCCGTTCAAGCTGGATGAAGTGCGTGAGGCATTGTCCGAAATCGGCGTCAGCGGACTGACCGTGACCGAAGTCAAGGGTTTTGGCCGGCAGAAGGGGCACACCGAGTTGTATCGCGGCGCGGAATACGTCGTTGATTTCCTGCCCAAGGTCAAGGTCGAAGTGGTCGTTGCCGACAAGATGCTCGATGCTGCCATTGATGCAATGGTGAAAGCTGCGCGCACCGGCAAGATCGGCGACGGCAAGATTTTCGTCAGTGATGTGGCCCAGGTGATCCGCATCCGTACTGGCGAGACCGACGAGGCTGCCGTCTAGTTTTTCTGCGTTATTTGGTGCTGTTGCGGGATCCTCTCAACAGCACCAACACCGCGCCGCCACCACCCTCGGTCTGCGGCGCTTGGCAGTAGGCCAGCACTTCGTCGCGCTGCGCCAGCCATCCCGACAGTTTTTTCTTCAATACCGGCTCGCGGTTCGGCGAGCTCAGGCCTTTTCCGTGCACGATGCGTACGCAGCGCAGACCATTGCGGACGGCGCGCGCGAGAAATGCGGCGGTCAGCGTGCGTGCTTCTATTGCGGTGTGTCCGTGCAGGTCGAGGTGATCCTGGATTTTCCAGTGGCCGCGCCGGAGTTTACGGATGTGTTCCTGTGACAGCCCATCACGCTTGAACAGCAGTTCTTCGCCAGTTTCCAGATTCTGTTCCCAGGCTGGATGGTCGCTGAGGGTGTCGCGAAGCACCTCCTGTTCGTCGCGCAAGCGCTGGGCGGCGACGGGTTGTGGTTTGGGACGTATCAGCGCCGCGCGGTTGAGGGGCGGCAGCGGCCGCACATCCGCCAGCGCGGCGCGCAGCAGTTCGGATTCTTCAGGCGGAATGGAGGCGCTGTGCGGACTTTTCCGTTTCACAGCGCATCTCCCCGGCCCGGGCCGCGTTCAGACCAGACCTTTGCTTTCCAGGTAGCGTTGTGCATCAAGCGCCGCCATGCAGCCGGTGCCGGCGCTGGTGACGGCCTGGCGATATACGTGGTCTTGCACATCGCCGGCGGCGAACACACCCGGGATGCTGGTTGCGGTGGCGTTCCCCGTATTGCCGCCCTTGGTTTCGATGTAGCCGTTTTTCATGTCGAGCTGGCCTTCGAAAATGTCTGTATTCGGCTTGTGACCGATGGCGATGAAAACGCCTTGCAGCTGCTTGTCGGTTGTGGCGCCGGTCTTGGCGTGTTTGATGCGCATGCCGGTAACGCCGGTGTTGTCACCGAGTACTTCGTCGAGTGTATGATCCCACATTACCGTTGCCTTGCCGGCGGCGACACGCTCATTGAGCTTGTCGATCAGGATGGCTTCAGCGCGGAATTTGTCGCGGCGATGGACGATGGTGACGTGTTTGGCGATGTTGGTGAGGTACAGCGCTTCCTCAACCGCGGTATTGCCGCCGCCGATGACCGCGACGTCTTGGTTTTTGTAGAAAAAGCCGTCGCAGGTGGCGCAGCCGGAAACGCCTTTGCCCATGAACTTTTCTTCCGAGGGCAGGCCGAGGTACATCGCAGAGGCACCTGTGGCGATGATCAGCGCATCACAGGTGTAAGTGCCCTGGTCGCCAATCAGCGTGATCGGGTTTTCCTTCAGTTTCACCGTATGAATGTGGTCGAACACCATTTCGGTGTTGAAGCGTTCCGCATGTTTCTGGAACCGCTCCATCAGTTCCGGCCCCTGCACGCCGTCTGCGTCGGCAGGCCAGTTGTCCACATCCGTGGTGGTCATCAGCTGGCCACCCTGTGCCATGCCGGTGATCAGCACGGGTTTGAGGTTGGCGCGGGCGGCGTAGACCGCAGCCGAGTAGCCGGCGGGGCCTGAGCCGAGGATGAGGACGCGACAGTGTTTGGTCGTTGTGGTCATGGGATTTTGGCTAAAAAACGGAAAAAGTTATAAAAAATCGCGTAAACCGCGACTTTATCAGGTTGGTGTCGCCGCTGCGATTGCGATGCGGTGGGAGGGGGGGGGCGGAACTGCGCTTAATCCCGGATTAATGACTATTGCCGGCCAAACTGGCAACATCATCTCTGACAGAATGGCGATATGCCGCATAGGGAAATCCAACGGATTGTAACAAGCTAAAATGCTTCCGCCCATTATTCCCAACCCGCAAATCCTTAAAACCGTACCGTTGCTGTCGTCTTTTACCAACCAGCAAATCGCTACGCTGGCTTCCTGTGTGCAGCATCGCAGCTATCCCCGCGGAGCCTTGATTCTCCGAGCAGGGGAGGAGACCGACGCACTTTACGTCATTCTTTCAGGGCGAGTTAAGGTGCTGATCCCCGACGAAGAGGGGCGTGAAGTTATCCTGACCATGCTGGGTTCGCAGGACTATGTCGGCGAAATGGGCCTGCTGGACGGATTGCCGAGTTCAGCAACTGTAGAAACCCTCGAGCCCTGTGACATCCTGCGTATTCCGCGCACTGCCTTCATGTCCTGCATGGAAAGCAACAGCGACGTCGCCATGCAGGTCATGAAAAATCTGGTGAAGCGTCTGCGTGACGCCGACCGTAAGATTGAAAGCCTGGCGCTGATCGATGTCTACGGACGTGTTGCCCGCTTGATTATCGACATGGCGGAGCTGACAGACGGGTCCTGGGTTGTTCCCAGGGTGCCTGCCAAACAGGAAATCGCCCGCATGATCGGCGCATCCCGTGAGATGGTCAGCCGGGTTATCAAAGATCTGCAGGAAAAAAACTTGATTCGCACCGACAGGCGCAAGATCATTGTTCTGGATCGCCAGTCGATGGCTCACCGGGGTTCTGCCTGAGCTGATTGCTGTGCCGAACGGCCCGCTTGAAGCTGAATTGGCGCTGCAATGTGATTTTTGAGATTTAATTCAATCGGTTGAGGAACTCTTCCTGGCTGCGACCGGCGACTTCGCTTTTGCCAAAGCTCCTAACCCCCCCCGGTGCTGCTGCCTCGTGACCCCGGCCTCAATCTGGGTCAGATGTCCTTCACGCTCGGTTTCGGTGGCGACGCGATTAAAGTCGGCGCCAGCCAAAAGTGCACCGTCCGCTGATTTAGTTCTTCAGCTTCTTGGTACAAACCCGCATCAGGCGGGGTTTGTTTTTGGTGGCGGAGCGTGATCACCGGTGGATTCGCACCGTGCTGCCGGGGTGCGGTGTTTTTCACTTATAATCATCGGGTTAATTCAACTTGATGATTCCGGACGCCGAAGCTGATGCCAGCTGACAAAACACTCGTTGCCAAGGCGGCACGCAACCCGCTGCCGCCGAAGATTGCCGCGCTGGTCAGGGAATCCTGGTGGCTGGCATTTCTCGCCGTAGCACTTTACTTGTTGCTGGTGCTGTTCACGTTTCACAAAGGCGATCCGGGCTGGTCGCACAGTGTTGTCCCCGATCACATTGAGAACGCCGGCGGCGTGGTTGGTGCCTATCTCGCTGATCTGATGTTGTTCGTGTTTGGCATTTCTTCCTATTGGTGGGTTGTGCTCTGCGGCGCTCTCGTGCTGTGGGGATTCCGGCGAATCGAAACCGTGTTGGAAAGTGACGACCGTCGCTCTTACGCCGTTGCGCTGATTGGTTTTGTTATTCTGCTGGTTTCCAGTTGCGGCGTGGAGTCGCTGCGACTCTACAGCCTGAAAGCCGCTTTGCCCGGCGCGCCGGGTGGTGCATTGGGTGCCGTGGTCGGCAACGGACTCGCAAGTCTGGCCGGGTTTACAGGCGCAACGCTGCTGTTGCTGGCGCTTTTTGCCGCAGGCCTCAGTCTCTTTACCGGAACTTCATGGTTGGCAGTCATTGAGAGTGTCGGCGACTGGTCCGAACGGTTTTATGCTTTTGTGATTACCAAGCTGCAGGAGCGCGAGGATCGCAAGGCGGGTGAAGTGGCGGTTGTTGCCCGCAAGGAAGCCGTCGAGGACAGCAGGAAAAAAATCGATGCCCGGGAACCGGTGCGCATTGAACCCCCGCGTGTCGAGATTCCGAAGTCTGTGCGTGTCCAGAAGGAAAAACAGGTTCCGTTGTTTGAAGAACTGCCGGATAGCCTGTTGCCGCCGCTCAAGCTGCTGGATCCGGCCGATGAAAATATCGAGGCCATTTCACCGGATACGCTGGAATTCACTTCGCGCCTGATCGAAAAGAAACTGCTCGATTTCGGCGTTGAGGTGAAAGTGCTCGCGGCTTACCCGGGGCCAGTGGTTACCCGCTTCGAGATTGAGCCGGCTGTCGGTGTCAAAGGCAGCCAGATCATCAACCTCGTTCGAGATCTGGCGCGCGCGCTGTCGGTGCTGAGTATCCGGGTCGTCGAGACCATCCCCGGCAAAAGCTGCATGGGCCTGGAGATTCCCAATCCCAAGCGGCAGATGGTGCGTCTGTCGGAGATTCTCAGCTCCCAGGTCTATGCCGACATGGCTTCCCCGCTGACGATGGCCCTGGGCAAGGATATCGCCGGTCATCCGATCGTTGCCGATCTGGGGCGTATGCCGCATCTGCTGGTCGCCGGCACCACGGGCTCCGGCAAATCGGTGGCGATCAACGCAATGATCCTGTCGCTGCTCTACAAGGCGCCGCCTTCCCAGGTCCGGCTGATACTCGTCGATCCGAAAATGCTGGAGCTTTCCGTTTACGAAGGCATTCCGCATCTTCTGGCGCCGGTGGTTACCGACATGCGCCAGGCGGCGAATGCTCTCAACTGGTGTGTCGGCGAGATGGAGCGCCGCTACAAGCTGATGTCTGCGCTGGGTGTGCGCAATATGGCGGGTTTTAACCAGAAAGTGCGCGACGCCATCAAGAAAAAAGCACCGCTTAACAATCCGATTGCATCGACCCCGGAAAACCCGGTGCCGCTGCTGGAGATGTCGCTGATTGTCGTGGTCATCGACGAACTGGCCGATCTGATGATGGTGGTTGGCAAAAAGGTTGAAGAACTGATTGCGCGTCTGGCGCAGAAGGCGCGCGCTGCCGGTATTCACCTGATCCTTGCCACGCAGCGTCCTTCGGTCGATGTCATTACCGGTCTGATCAAGGCCAACATCCCGACGCGGATCGCATTCCAGGTTTCCGCCAAGGTCGATTCACGGACGATTCTCGATCAGATGGGCGCTGAAGCGCTGCTGGGTCAGGGCGACATGCTGTTCCTGCCACCGGGCCAGGGTTATCCCCAGCGCGTCCACGGCGCGTTTGTCGACGATCAGGAAGTGCATAAAGTTGTCGAGCATCTGAAGAGTCTGGCCAAGCCGCAATACATTGACGAAGTGCTGGAAAGTCCGGAAGCGCCTTCCGATGGCGGCGTTGATGGCGGTGAGGGCGGTGATGTCGAGGCTGACCCGTTGTACGATCAGGCTGTGGCGATTGTGCTCAAGACCCGGCGACCGTCGATTTCTCTGGTTCAGCGTCATCTGCGCATCGGTTACAACCGCGCGGCAAGGCTGATCGAGCAGATGGAGCGCGCCGGTCTGGTATCAACGATGCTGTCCAACGGCAATCGCGAAGTGCTTGCCCCGCCATCGGCTTCCGATGGCGAGTGAACGCTGATTTTTCGTAGACGGCAAACTTTTTGCCCGCGGCGTGATCTGACTCTTCATGATGAAACGACTTCTGTTGTTACTGCTGTTGCTGGCACCTCTGGTGCATGCCGCCGATGAGTCGGGGCGTGGCATGGCTTTCGAGGTGTATATCCGCTTGGAGCACGGCATGACTGAAGGTGATCTGGTATTGCGCGCCGGCAAGCCGGATCACCAGTCCAAAGACAATGTTCGGGAAGGGTTGAAGTCCTACTATTACTATCCGACGACAGCCAATCCGTACCTGACGACCATAACGCTGCGCTCGGGACGGATCGTCAACATTGAACGCGTGCGCCGGAGACCGTGATGCGACTGCTGTTCACCCTGTTGTGCCTGATGCCGCTGTCTGTTTCTGCAGCTGCCACCGATGCGCTGAAGGTCTTTTTGAGCCAGACGCATACGGTCAAGGCGCGTTTTGCGCAGATGGTGCTCGACAAGAATCTCAAGCAGTTGCAACAGGCCCAGGGCGTCATGCAGTTTTCCCGGCCCGGAAAATTCCGCTGGGATTACACCAAGCCCTATGAGCAGGTCATCGTCGGTGACGGTAATCGGCTGTGGATCTATGACAAGGATCTCAATCAGGTCACCGTGCGCAAACTCGATGGTGCTCTGGGTGCGAGCCCTGCTGCGCTGCTGTCCGGCAGCAACGATCTTGAGCGCGACTACAAGCTGAGCAATCTGGGTATGGACAAGGGGCTGGACTGGCTGGAAGCCATTCCCAAAAACCGCGACACGGTGTTTGAGCGTGTGCGCATGGGCTTCGGCAAATCGGGCTTGGAGGCGATGGAGCTGCGTGACCAGTTTGGCCAGGTCACAGTGATTACTTTCGCTGACGTTGAACGCAATCCGCGCATCGCCGCCGATGTATTCCGTTTCACGCCGCCCAAGGGCGCTGACGTGATTTCCGAGTGAGCGACCTTTTCGCAAAGCGTGAGCCGGCAGCGCCATTGGCGGAACAGTTACGTCCGCGCACGCTGGACGAAGTGGTCGGTCAGCAGCATCTGCTGGGTGCGGGCAAGCCGCTGCGGCTGGCGTTTGAGGCCGGCAAGCCGCATTCCATGATCCTGTGGGGGCCGCCAGGCGTGGGCAAAACCACGCTGGCACGCCTGATGGCGCAGGCCTTCGAGGCGGAATTCATCGCGATCTCCGCAGTGCTCTCCGGAGTGAAGGAAATCCGTGAGGCCGTGGCACGCGCCGAAGCCGTGCTGCAGCAGTCCGGCCGCCGCACTATTCTGTTTGTGGATGAAGTTCACCGCTTCAACAAGTCGCAGCAGGATGCCTTCCTGCCGTTTGTGGAGCAGGGGCTGATCACTTTCATCGGCGCTACCACCGAGAATCCGTCGTTTGAAGTGAACGGCGCTTTGTTGTCCCGCGCGGCGGTTTATGTATTGCAGTCGCTGACTACAGCCGATCTCGCTGAGCTGGTGGCGCGGGGTGTATCCAAGTCTTTGTTTTCATTTGATTTATCGGATGCTGCGCGCGACAGCCTGGTGGCTTATGCCGATGGCGATGCGCGCCGGTTGCTGAATCTGGTGGAGCAGGTGGCCACGGCGGCAGAGCAAACCAAACGAACCGAGGTTGATGACGATTTCGTCAAGCAGACCCTGACGCAAAGCCTGCGCCGCTTCGACAAAGGCGGCGACGCGTTTTACGACCAGATCTCGGCCTTGCATAAATCCGTGCGCGGTTCATCACCCGATGCCGCGTTGTACTGGCTGACGCGCATGTTCGATGGCGGCGCTGATCCGCTGTATATGGGGCGGCGCTTGATCCGCATGGCGGTGGAAGACATCGGGCTTGCCGATCCGCGTGCGCTACGGGTGGCACTGGATGCCTGTGAAACCTATGAACGTCTCGGCACGCCGGAAGGTGAACTCGCGCTGGCGCAGGCTGCGTTGTATCTCGCTGTCGCGCCGAAAAGCAACGCGGCTTATGTTGCCTACAACCGTGCGCGTGAAGTGGTGCGCAACGATCAATCACGGCCGGTGCCGGAACATCTGCGCAATGCGCCGACGAAATTGATGAAGGATCTCGGTTACGGACGCGAATACCGTTATGCCCATGACGAACCCGGCGCCTATGCGGCCGGTGAAACTTATCTGCCGGACGGCATGCCGGCGCCGGGGCTTTACGAGCCGACCGATCGCGGTCTGGAAGCCAAAATTGCCGACAAACTGGCGCATCTGCGCCAGCTCGATCGCGACGCCAAAAAATAGATCATAAGCTATTGTTTTTAAAAACTTTTCAGAATCCGTAAAGTCGCGCCGGATTCTCCACCAGTACTTTGCGACGCTGGGTTTCGTCGGGCACCCACTGCGCCAGCAGATCCGCCAGCACATGATCTTCCGGCATCAACGCGCGTCCGCCCGGGTGCGGCCAGTCGGTGCCCCAGACGATGCGATCCGGCGCTGCCGCTACCAGTGATCGGGCCATCGGTGTGACATCCGCAAACAACGGTGCATTCTTTGACACGAAATACGGGCCCATGATTTTGGCCCAGCAGTTGTCGCGCTGAACCAGCCGGCGCAGTGCCTGGAATGCCGGCGCATCGATACCGTCTGCGGCCGGGCAGCGTGCGAAGTGATCAATGACGATGTTGATTTGCAGTTGGGCGAGCCGTGATTCTGCTTCCGGCATTTTCGGCAGATCCAGATAGAACTGCAGATGCCATCCGAGCTCTTTCAGTCGGGGCGCCAGCCGCTCGCCATCGGCCAGCGTCAGGCCTTCCGTTTCGGAGGCGAGATTGATACGCACACCGCGCACACCGGCCGCATGCAGATCTTCCAGTTCGCGGTCAGTCACATTGGCTGCCACCACGGCAATACCGCGCAGTGCATGCAGGCCGGAGCGCAGCGCATCGACCATGCAGCTGTTGTCGGTGCCGTAGACACTGGGCTGCACCAGCACGCCGCGGTCGCAACCGTTGTTTTTGAGCATTGCCACGTAATCCGTGGTCACGGCATCCGGCGGAATATAGGCGGCGCCGGGCAGGTAAGCAAAACGCTCTTGCGGTCCGAAAACATGGGCGTGACAGTCCGTCGCACCTTTCGGGAAACGCGTCTGCGGCGCGCGGGTATGCGGGATGAAGCCGGGGATGTTGGGAGTGCGTATATTGGACATGGTCAGCCGCCGTTTGAGGAGCGGCGACTGTAGGAGGGCGATCGCCGGGCTGTCAAGGATTGGCTGAGCAGGGCGATCTAAACGATAATGTCGGCTCTTTCACAAATTGGACCAGTTCCGGTTCCCGCTAAGCTTTAAGTCTTTAAGTCGGCTCTAATCATGGCGAAAACGGGGACGGATTGAGACAGACATGCTCGACATTCAAATACTGAGGACGGACACCGCGGCGATTGCCAAGCGCCTGTCGGATCGCGGTTATGTTCTTGATGTGGCGCAGTTCACTGCGCTCGAGAACGAACGCAAGGCGATCCAGACCGAAACCCAGGATCTGCAGGCGCGCCGCAACACGCTGTCCAAGCAGATCGGTCAGCTCAAGGCAAAAAAGGAAGACGCTTCGGCGCTGATTGCTGAAGTCAACGCCCAGGCCGAGCAGCTGAAGTCGCTGGAGCAGGGACTGGAGGCTGTGCAGCAGAAGCTCAGCGACTTCCTGATGCATGTACCCAATGTGCCGCATGCCACTGTTCCGGCCGGACGCGATGCCGATGCCAACGTTGAAGTGAGGCGTGTCGGCGAACCGCGCAAGCTGGATTTTGAGGCGAAGGACCATGTTGATATTGGCGAAGGCCTCGGCCTGTTTGATTTTGAAACGGCGACCAAGATTGCGCGCGCCCGTTTTGTGATCATGAAGGGCGGTCTGTCGCGCCTGCACCGCGCGCTGGCGCAGTTCATGCTGAATGTGCACACCGAAGAGCATGGTTACACAGAGGTCTATGCGCCGTATCTGGTCAATGCCGATTCGATGCGTGGCACCGGGCAGTTTCCGAAATTCGAGGACGACCAGTTTGCGGTGACAGCGGACGGGCTCTACCTGATCCCGACGGCGGAAGTGCCGGTGACCAATATTGTCCGCGGCGAAATTCTCAATCTGGCGCAGCTGCCGCTGAAGTTTGTCTGTCATACCCCGTGTTTCCGCCGCGAGGCAGGTTCCTACGGCAAGGACACCCGCGGCATGATCCGCCAGCACCAGTTCGACAAGGTTGAACTCGTACAGATCATCCACCCGGAGCATTCTTATGCAGGGCTGGAAGAATTGACCGGCCATGCTGAAACCATACTGAAAAAGCTGGAGCTTCCCTACCGGGTCATGACCCTGTGCACCGGCGACATGGGATTTTCGTCAGCCAAAACCTATGACATCGAGGTCTGGCTCCCGGGGCAGAGCGCTTACCGCGAGATTTCCTCCTGCAGCAATTTCGAAAGTTTCCAGGCGCGGCGCATGCAGGCGCGTTTCCGCAACGACAAGAACAAGCCGGAACTGGTGCATACCCTCAACGGGTCCGGGCTGGCTGTTGGCCGCACCCTGGTTGCTGTACTAGAGAATTACCAGCGGGCGGACGGTGGGGTGGACATCCCGGAGGCGCTGCAGCCTTATATGGGCGGTCTCAAGGCAATGGAGCCCGTGCGCTAGGGTCCCGGGGCTGGTAGAATCCGGCCCCTTGGTGCCAGAGTAGTGCCATCAGATTTCCGGAGAGGTGGCAGAGTGGTTGAATGTACCGGTCTCGAAAACCGGAGTACCCGCAAGGGTACCGTGGGTTCGAATCCCACCCTCTCCGCCAAGATTGTTAAATAAAATAATAAAAACAGTAACTTATAAAAATTACTGTAACTAGCATACCCAAAAGAATATCCAAAGCCATACCGCTTGGTTCAAAGGTGTTAACACCCCAAGCCTGATTCAAAAGTAACTCCCCAGCCGCGTTCGCCCTGAACGTACGGCCTACAAAAATACCCCCAGTTCGACCCCCACCCCCGGCCGGCATTAAGTCTCAGTAGACCCCAGATTGCAGTACCGGGGGACACCAAAATCTTTTCGATTGGGTTTATGCGGCTTGTATGTAAGCGAGATGCTTGAGCCAAGCCACTTGGCAAACACTGGCTTTTCTACGGCTTCCCGAACGCCTATCAACCCCCAAAACGCACTTTTTTTGATATATCTGACCATTGATTTATAAAGGTTTTTTTCAGGAAACCCGATAAATTTATCGGGTTTTCACA
>Ga0222712_10002368_pt1 | contig 21645 bp, 20 predicted proteins | sample C33_657DmetaG_FD_165043 | JGI IMG/M metagenome (GOLD analysis project Ga0222712, IMG submission 165043) | Estuarine water microbial communities from San Francisco Bay, California, United States - C33_657D | ecosystem: Environmental > Aquatic > Marine > Unclassified | place: USA: California... | reverse complement strand
CAGCGCCTGCTGCAAACGAACCTGGCGCTCTAGGCGCTGTGCGGTAGTGGCGGCTGCCTCTGATGCTTCGGCCTGCGCCTGATCACCAAGTCGCTTGACGTCTAGCGAGGCGCGTTCAACGCCCAGTGAGAGTGCCTGACCAGCTGCGACCAGCAGAACCATTCCGATGAGGCCGGAGTCATAGATTGCCGTCAAGCCGCCCCAGTAAACGACGATGACCGTGACCAAACCGGTGGCCACCCAGGCGATGGTTCGGTGTTGGCGCACGGCTGTGGCAGAGAGCAAAACCCCGAGCCCTCCCACATACCAGGTGGCAAAAGTGTTGTGCGAGCCATCTGCAATCAACGGGTTCACGATCAGCGGCAGTGCCATTGCCACCAGAGCATTGAACACCGCCTGGCCAACCGGCATGTGCAGCCCACGATACGGGCCAAGGGTGGTCAAGATTGCCACCACATAAAGCACGAGGGCCGCGATGCCTAGCCCAGGGTCGATGTAGCTGGCCACCCAATAGAAGCCGAGCACGGCGTGGAAGAGCCCGAAGAGAATTCCTATCAACGAAATAGCAAAACGGGACACGCTAATCATCGAACGTCCCATTCCATGATGATTGAAGTTCCCTGGCCGATGCGGGTGTCGATGAACACTCGGCCACCAATTGCTTCGACGCGGTCAATGATCGAGATTCGCAATCCGAGTCTGTTTTTTGGTACACGCGAAGGCCTAAAGCCGACGCCATCATCCGTCACAACGATTTTGATTTCACGCTCGTTTGCCTTCAGGCGCACCTTGCGAGTTGCCTTGCGGCCGGCGTGAGCCATCGAATTCGACAACGCTTGCGCGGTTGCGTCGGTTAGAGCAGCGACAACCTCAGGTGAAAGCGGATGCGCGGTGGCTCCCGACGCCGAAACATCGCATCTCGGGTCGATACGCAAAATCGATTCACCCAACGCCTGAAAGAACGACAGCACCGAAATGGTTTGGTTAGAAGAAACATCGGCACCAGCCGTTGCTAGGCGGTTCAGTGCCAGCTCTGCCGATAATTTGGCAGCCTTCTGCTGCTCTTCGTTCTGCGCATTCGCTGCAACTATCAGCGTGGTCAAAACACTGTCGTGAACCAACGCGTCAATGCGCGAGCGCTCGCGTTCAACTGCGTCGAGGCGAGCGCGCTCGGCAGCTGCATCGGTCGCGATGATGGTGGCTTGATCGACGCGGGCGGCCGATGATCTAAGCAGCTGGGCAAGAGCCACGACGGTTGCCGGAAAGAGGGTCGCAAAAGCAGTTTCTTGCACCGCTTCTCCTAATGAAGCGCTACCACCAGATGGTTGGGTGCGAATCCAAAACCAAACCATCGGCATGGCCGCCATGTAGGCCCAAGCCCACCATTTCGGAATGTGAAAACCGATCGCCATCGAGGCTATTCCGGTTGCCCACCAGATCCAAGGCTTCTGCTCAAGCGGCACCTCGTTGATGTGCGAGTCCTGCAACGGCCAGGTCACCATGAGCAACATAACCACCGCGCCGTGCGCCACGTATCCCATCAGGCTCGCGCTCCAGAACCAAAAATTGAACACGTTGATTACCTGCACGGTCAGCAGTGCCCCTAGCGTTCCGTAAAAAACCCACGGGTTGAAGTGGTTAGCCTGCGGAAGTGCATTCGCTATGGTTTCGCCGCCAGAGACCAGCGCAACGAGACTAAACGCCTTACCAATTAGCGAATCAACTCGAGCCAGCGCAAGAGATCGCTGCGCCGTTTGATAGCGCGGTGGCTGCAGTTGAACGTTCGTCACTAAATCGAACTTTCGTCGATCAAGCCGTCTTCGATGGCACGCAACAGCAGCTCGGTTTTGCTCGAGACGGGGCGACCAATGTCGGCATACTTCGAGCGCACCCGGTCGATGTGCTCTTTGGCGGTGTTCATCTTGATGTTCAAAGCGAAAGCCACCTGCTTGAGAGCCATGCCCGAGGCATAAAGCGTCAGCACTTCACGCTCGCGCGGCGAAAGCTTGGCCTCTTTGAACTCGACATCAGAGTCGATGGCCGCAGTGGTCTGCGTGTTGTTCACATAAACGCCGGCGGCAACCAAGCGAATGGTGTTGGCAAGTTCATCCATGCTCTGGGATTTGGGCACGATTGCAGCGGCACCGGCTTTGATGGCAGCTCGAACTAGGTTGCGCTTATCAGCAATCGAATAAATCAGCACCTGGGTGCCTGTAGCAAGAACTCGCTGCACGTTGTCTTCAACGGCCGAACCGTCGGCCAGGCTGAGGTCTAGAACAGCCACCTGCGGCACTTTCGACCCAAGCGCTTTTAACAACTCTGAAACAGTGGATGCACTGGCTTGAAGCTTGAAGTTGTAGCCGTCGCACGCGCCCTTGAAGCCGAGGCGAATGGCATCGTGATCATCAACGATTGCAACGGTCACGAGCTCATCAGACAGGTCGGTCGACCCTAGTGCGATGGCAGGCTCTGCCGAGCCTTCGCTCTGATTCACTGCTCCCCCTCGGTAGACAAACTATTTGCGAATAAGGCTAGCAACCGCTTCGACGTGATGAGTGTGCGGAAACAGGTCAAAAGCACGAAGTGATGCCAATTCGTAACCACCCTCGGTGAGCGGCTTTAGGTCGCGCGCGAGTGCAATCGGGTCGCAAGCGACATAGACGATGTGTTTCGGCTTTAGGGCAAGCACCTGGCCCACCACCTTGGCGCCAGCGCCGGCGCGCGGAGGGTCGAGAATGACGGTTGCGGTGGTTTCTGGCGAACCATTCTTGACGTGGCTCGAGACGCGCTCGTCGAGAAAACGTTCGGTAGGGGCCAAGATGGCGCGAACGTTTGGAAGGTCGGCGAGGTTCAGCTTTGCATCCTCTGTTGCCGTCTTGAAGGCTTCGACCGTGGTGATCACGCTGTCAACGCCGAACTTTGCGGCGATGGTGCCGGCGAACAGGCCGACCCCACCATAGAGGTCGAGGTTGTCTGCGGTTTTATCGAAGCCGGCCTTGGCAATGGCCTCGTTCACGGCGGTGGTCAGAATGTCGGCAGCCTTGCGGTGAATCTGCCAGAAGCCGCCGCCGGTGATTCTGAAAGTGCGGCCGCCGGCGCGCTCAACTAGACGCTCGTCGCCCTTCACTTTCTTGTCGACCGAATACTGAATGTTGCCGGTGTTCGAAGAAGCGATTTCAATCTTGCGAACGCCGCTCCAGTTCTTTAGGTGCAGGCCTAGTTCGCGAATGTCTTCGACCGCCAAAGGTAGGTCGCGAACCTCAACCACCTGGTGGGTGCGCTCGCGGTATGGGCCAACGTTGCCGAGCTCGTCTACGTGCAACTGCACGCGGGTTCGATAGCCCAGGCCATTGGCCAGGTCATCGCCGGGTGCCTGTTCGACAACCGGGCGCATGGTGATGCCGGCCATCCGAGAAAGGGCTTCTTCTAGAACGTCTGCCTTTAGTTCAAGTTGGTAGTTCAGGTCGATGTGTCCAAACTCGGCACCACCAACAGCGCCATCTGCGGCGGCCTTCCAGACATGCTTGACGCGGTGCGGGCTGGCCTCGAGAACCTCGACGGTTTCGGCTCGGGCGAACGAACCGCCCTTGTCTTCAAAAACTCGCGCGCGAACCTTTTCGCCAGGCAGGGTGTGCGAAACGAAGATCACTCGCCCCTCGTGGCGTGCCACGAAGATGCCGCCGTGGGCCACCTTTTCGATGTTGAGGGTAAGTTCTTTGCCAAGCCAGTTCGCTACTTTGTTCACCTGTCAAGTGTGCCAGACTCATTGTCGTGACCAGACTCATTCTTGCCTCGACTTCACCGGCCCGGCTAAAGGTGCTGCGCGACGCCGGAATCGAGCCCATCACCATCGCCCCCGAGGTTGACGAAGACGCCGTTGAAGCGCGTGCCATTGCCATGGGTTTGATATCCAACACCCAGCAGGTCGTCGAGGTTTTGGCCAAAGCTAAGGCCGAGGCGGTGGCCGCCAGACCAGAAGCAGCAGGTGCGCTAATTCTCGGATGCGATTCTCAACTCGACCTAGATGGCGAGTCACTCGGCAAACCTCATGAGCCTGCGGTTGCCATCGAGCGCTGGAAGCGCCTTCGCGGAAACACCGGAACGCTCTACTCAGGTCACTGGCTGATCGATAACCGCGACCCTCGCCCAGGAGTTTTGCCCCCGGCATCCAGCTTGGTTTCTGGCACCAAGGTGCACTTCGCAAACATTTCTGACGCCGAGATAGAGGTCTATGTGGCAACCGGTGAACCGCTCAAAGTTGCCGGTGCATTCACCATCGACGGTTTGGGTGGCGCGTTTCTAACCAGCATCGAAGGTGACGCCCACACCGTGATCGGAATCTCGCTCTCGGGCCTGCGAGAACTGAGCCTGCGCCTGGGTGTCGAGTACACCTCGCTTTGGAACCGCATTTAGTAGTCGCTTGGGGCGATTTTGCCAATAGGCTTGACGATTATGACTGTTGCACAAAAGAAAATCACCAAGGTCCTAATCGCTAACCGCGGTGAAATCGCCGTTCGCATCGCACGAGCAGCCCGCGACAGTGGCATCGCCTCGGTGGCCATCTATGCAGATCAAGACCGCGATGCAATGCACGTCAAACTGGCCGATGAGGCCTATGCCCTGAACGGCACCACCGGCCCAGAAACCTACCTCGTCATCGAGAAAATCATGGATGTCGCGAAGCGCTCAGGTGCTGACGCGGTTCACCCCGGCTATGGCTTCTTGGCCGAAAACGCAGACTTTGCCCGCGCCGTTATTGCGGGCGGCTTGATCTGGATCGGCCCAAGCCCAGAGGCGATCGAACGCCTGGGCGACAAGGTTTCGGCCCGTCACGTTGCCGAGAAGGTTGGCGCACCTCTCGCGCCAGGAACCATCAACCCGGTTTCGGGCGCTGCCGAGGTTCTCGAATTCGTCAAAATTCACGGCCTGCCGGTTGCCATCAAGGCAGCTTTCGGTGGTGGCGGTCGCGGCATCAAGGTGGCCTACAAGCAAGAAGAAGTTCAAGAGCTGTTCGACTCGGCGACCCGCGAGGCCATCGCAGCCTTCGGTCGCGGCGAATGCTTCGTCGAGAAATACCTCGAGAAGCCGCGCCACGTTGAAACCCAGTGTCTAGCCGACGCCTACGGCAACGTGGTGGTCGTTTCAACCCGCGACTGCTCGCTGCAGCGTCGCCACCAGAAGCTTGTCGAAGAGGCCCCTGCCCCGTTCTTGACCGAAGATCAAATCAAGCGTCTCTACGACTCGTCAAAAGAGATTCTCAAAGAGGTCGGTTACCAAGGTGCCGGAACCTGTGAATTCTTGGTCGCCCAAGACGGCACCATCTCGTTCCTCGAGGTAAACACGCGCCTTCAGGTTGAGCACCCGGTTTCAGAAGAAGTCACCGGCCTCGACCTAGTTCGCGAGCAGTTTCGCATCGCCGAAGGTGGCAAGCTCGAATACGGCGACCCAGAAGTGCGCGGCCACTCGTTCGAATTCCGTATTAATGGCGAGGATGCTGGGCGCAACTTCATGCCGGCCCCTGGCCCGGTTCACACGTTCAAAGCACCGAGCGGCCCTGGCGTGCGCGTCGACACCGGAATCGAATCGGGCGACGTCATCTCGGGTTCGTTCGACTCGATGGTCGCGAAGTTGATCGTCACCGGCGCTACCCGCCAGCAGGCACTCGAGCGCAGCCGTCGCGCACTTGCCGAAATGGCCGTCGAAGGCTTGCCAACCGTGCTTCCTTTTCACCGCAAGATTGTGAACGACCCAGCCTTCATCGGCGATGAGGCTGCCGGCAAGTTCGGTATCTACACTCGCTGGATCGAAACCGAGTGGGTAAACGACATCCCAGCCTGGAACGGCATCGCCGAAGATGGTGCCGAGCCGGCCGAACGATCAAGCGTCACCGTCGAGGTCGGTGGCAAGCGCATCGAAGTGTCGTTGCCGTCGCACCTGGGCGTCTCTGGCGGAGCATCCAAGACCACAAAGGCACCTAAGCGCAAAGGCACCGGCGCTGTCAGCGGCGGAGGGCAGAGCGGCAACGCAATCAAGGCACCTATGCAGTCGACCGTTGTGAAGATTGCCGTGGAGGTCGGCCAAGAGGTCGCCGAAGGTGAACTTGTTGTAGTGCTAGAAGCCATGAAAATGGAGCAGCCGCTTACCGCTCACCGTGCGGGCAAGATCAAGGCGATTGCGGGCAAGGTTGGCGAAACCGTGCCGGCCGGAACCGTGCTTCTCGAGTTCGAGGTCTAAGCCCCTTTCGCTTGTCGCTACCAGCAGGTAGCGTTGGGCTATGGACTCCTTCACACTTGCCGACCTCACCTCGATTGTGGTCAACCTCATTCTCATCGTCATCGTCATCTTTTTGCTGGCGGCCTCATTCAAGGTTGTGAATCAGGCCACCGTTGCCGTGGTCACCCTGTTCGGAAAATACCGGCGTGTGCTTCGCCCGGGTCTAAACATGCTGATTCCGTTCATCGAGCGCATCAACCGAACCGTGCAGATTCAGAACCGCACCGAGCAGCTTCAGTTCAAAACCATCACCAACGACCAGGCCGTGGTTTACTTCACCGCCACCGTCATTTTCTCGGTTAGCGACCATGAGCCAGAGACCGTCAAGACCGTAGCCTTCAAGTTCATCGACCAGAGGTCGTTCGACATCGCACTGCTGAGTGCAGTTGAGGCTTCGGTTCGCGAGTTCGTAGCCACCCGCCTGCAATCTGAGGTTCTTGGCCTTCGCGGCGAAATCGTGAACCACGCCAAGTCGACCTTGGATGAACAGCTTTCGGGTTGGGGATACACCGTTATCGACCTGCAGATCACCGAGCTTTCGTTCGACAAAGAGGTCACCGACTCGATGGCACGCATCGTTGCTGCCACCAACCAGAAGATTGCTGCCGAGGCCGAAGGTCAGGCTCTTCTCATCACCCGCACCAAGGCCGCCGAGGCTGAGGGTGCCGCTATTCGTATCGCCGCCGAGAACGAGGCAACCGCTGCTCGTCTTCGCGGTGAAGGTTTGGCGATGTTCCGCAAGGCGCTGGCCGAGGGCTTCGGCGAATCTGCCGAATTGCTCGAAAAGCACGGCCTAGACCCAGCACTTTTGGCTTTCTCGATGTGGACCGAAACCATTCGCGACGCTGCTAAAGAGGGCGCTGGCAACACGATTTTCATTGACGGAAACATTGCCACCGGCGATGACGCGATGCGTCGACTTCAGGCGATGACCGTTAGCGAAAAGGCTGGCGGAGCTAAGAAGAAGAGTTCTACGAACTAGCTCTCGGAGACACAAAAGATTCGAGCCCATCCATTCGGATGGGCTCGAATCTTTCTCAGGAAAGGAACTAAACGCGAATCTGAGACGACGAACTCCGCTTGCGCGAAAGTGCGTCGACGGTGGCGGCAAGAATCAGAACTCCACCGGTCACCAAGAAGTTCATTCCGGCATCCCAGCCAAGAAGTCCGAGTCCGTTCGCGATGATGGTGATCACCAGGGCACCGATAGCAGCGTGCATCAGACGGCCCTTGCCTCCGAAGAGGCTCACACCACCGACAACGGCTGCAGCGACACCGCTGAGCACGATTGTTCGACCTGCGGTTGCTTCGACTGCACCAAGGCGAGACACGTGGAACAGTCCTGAAATTACCGACAGAGCAGAACAAACGATGAACGCGATGATGCGAATTTTCGCTACTTTGATTCCGGCTCGTCGAGCAGCCTCAGGGTTTCCACCCACGGCATAGAGGTGACGGCCGAAACGAGTTCTGTCAAGGATTAGGCCACCGATCAGAAGGATACCCAGAGTGATTGGAATAACAATCGGCACACCTTCGATGGGCTTGAAAGCGTTAGCGCTTCGGTTGACATTCATGACAGCGACGATGATGCCACCCAAAACAGCCATCGCTCCGTACTTGGCAGCAACTAGAGAAATAGGCCGATTTGGCAAACCGTTCTTGGTTCGACGCGCTCGGTCTAGCAAGGTAATCAGAATGCCCAACGCGAGGCCACCAATCAACACGAGCCAGCCAAGCCAGGTCGGCAGATTCTCGTTCATGATGGCGTTGATTGGAGCGACGTCTACCTTGAAGAGGCCTCCATCGCCCAACATAACCAGCTGGAGTCCCTGGAAACCCAGGAACAATCCCAGTGTCACCACGAAAGAGGGGACGCCGACCTTCGCGACAAAGAAACCAATCAAAAATCCAATCGCAGCTCCAACCACCAGAGACACGATTAACGCGATGGGCCAATCGATGCCTTCTCTGAGGAGTAGGAACATCACAGCCATGGCAACACCGCCCGTAACACCGGCGGAGAGGTCGATCTCGGCAAGCAGGATGACGAAAACCATCGCGGCGGCGAGCATGGTCAACTCGGCGGCCTGAACGAATAGGTTTGCGACGTTTAGTGGTCGCAAGAAGTACTCCGGGGCAGCGGCGGTAAAAATACCGATGAGGACAGTAAGGGCACCGACGGCTGGCAAAGCACCCATGTCGCCAGATTTGACTCGTTGGAAGTATGCATTGATTTGGTCTTTAGCCGAACCCTCGTGCCCAGTAGCGATCTTTACGTTGCTCATTGTTCGACTCCATCCATGGTCTTTAGTCCCGTTATGTAACCAATGACTTCGCCCTGGTTTGTCTCTTTGGTCTTGAGGGAGGCAACCATCTTGCCTAGATAGAGAACCGAGATGTCGTCACAAGCTTTGAAGACATCGGCGAGGTTGTGGCTGATGATAATGACGGCCACGCCGGAGTCGGCGAGTGTGCGAACCAGTCGCGATACTTGCTCGGTCTGAGCAACGCCCAGAGCAGCGGTTGGCTCGTCGAGAATTACTAGTTTTGCCTGACGCAAAACAGATCTGGCGATTGCTACGGTTTGGCGTTGACCGCCAGAAAGACTTGAAACCTTTTGGCGAACAGACTTCACCGTTCGAACGGACAGGCTTTCGAGCGCTTTTTGGGCTTGAAGCTCCATGGCCGCTTCGTTCAGGGTCAGGTTTTTGATTTCCTCGCGACCGAGGAACATGTTCTGCACGATGTCTAGATTGTCGCAAAGTGCGAGGTCTTGATAGACAACCTCAATGCCCAGGTGACCAGCCTGGCGAGGGGCGTGGATAGATACGACTTCGCCGTCGAACTTCACGGTGCCCGAGTCGTAAGGCTGAACACCGGCGAGACCCTTGATCAGGGTCGACTTACCGGCACCGTTGTCACCGACCAGTGCGGTAACGCGCCCCGCGTAGGCTCGAAAATCGATACCCTTCAGAACTTCTACCGGGCCAAAGCTTTTCTTTACGTCTTGAAGTTCGATTACCGGGACTTCCACAACATTTCCTTTCGATTAGTGATGCGGCTCACCGAGTTTCCCCGGTGAGCCGCCCACCTAATGGATTACTACTAGTTCACACCATGTGTTGCACAGGCGTCTGCAACAGCTGAGGTACAAATGTCCTCAGCCTTTGCGTCACCAGCGGCAACTACGTCCTTGACGTTGTCAGCACCGACCAATACTGGGTCGAGAGCGACAAATGGAGTGCCGTCGTCAAGAGTCTTGTCAACGGTTGGGGTTTCGCCCTTTAGCAGCTGGATGGCTAGTTCAGAAGCAGCAGCAGCCTCGATCTTGAATGGCTTGTAGACAGTTGCAGTCTGCTTGCCGAGAAGAACGTTCTGAAGACCAGCGACCGATGCATCCTGACCCGAGATTGGAACGGTCTTGCCGTTCTTGTCGAGGATCGCGATGATGTTGGCTGCGTTGTTGTCGTTCGGAGCGAGGACAGCGTCGACCTTGCCATTGAGCTTGGTGTAAGCCTGCTCGAACGCGGTACCAGCGGTAGGACCATCCCAAGTTCCGGCCATTTCGAATGCTGGAACTACACCGGCAGCGGTGAGAACAGAGACTGCGCCGTCGTAGAACATCTTGGCGTTACCGTCGGCAGGGTCACCGCTCGAGAAGACAACGCTTGCCTTGGTTGGGTCGATGCCAGCGGCTGCTAGGCCATCGAGGATGGTCTGACCCTGCATCTCGCCAACACGGGTGTTGTCGAACGACACGTAGTAGTCAGCTCCGTCGATTGGACGGTCATAAGCGATAACAGGGATGCCCTGCTCCTTTGCCTTGGCTGCAACAGCAGCACCGGCACCCTGGTAGTCAACCAGGATCATGACGCCACAACCCTTGGTCAGCATCTGGTCACCAATGGTGGCGTACTTGCTGGTGTCGCTCTGAGCGTTCTGGATGTCTGCTTCGAATCCGGCGTCGGTCAGGGCAGCTTCAAGAGCTGGACGGTCGCCTGGCTCCCAGCGGGTTCCGCTGTCGGCGTCAGGCAGGATGATGCAAGCGCGGGAAGCGCCAGCCGCGGTGGTCGAACAACCACTTAGCAGCATCGCGGAAACAGAAGCGAGAGCCACTGCCGCGGTTAGTACTGACTTTTTCATTGTCATTCCTTTTTGTTTTGGTGTTTGACCAGCGTGGTCAGCCTCAGAAAGAGGTTGGGTTTATGTTGGCACAGGCAACAAATAGAAAATGCTTGGAAAAGCACTTCGTGACGGGATTGTTATAGTTTGTTCCCTTAGGCAGCAGATTGCCCAAATGGATAGGCTTGAGAAATGGTCAAGTTAAACAGCCCCGCACCGGGCGGAATGCAAGCTCGCGGTTCAAACCGCGATGATTTGCGCCAAGGCAACCTGTCCACACTTTTGGAATACGTCTACAAAAACAACTCCATCTCAAGATCCGACCTAACTTCGGCAACTGGGCTGAACCGAAGCACGATTTCTGACCTTGTCGGTGAACTCGTCGAACTCAAACTGGTCTCAGAGAGCGAGAGCCCGCAGTTGCGCCGAGTCGGACGCCCGAGCGTAAACGTATCGATAGCGGACAACATTTTTACCATCACCGTTGCGCCTCGACATCATTCGACAACTATCTCAGCAGTCGGAATGAACGGAACGGTTGCCAGTCGCATAAGGATTGCTACCCCCATCCATCCCAGCCCAGAACAAGTTTGTGATGCGGTTGAGCAAGGCATCGGGCAAATACGAAGCCAACTAAAAAAGGGCTACAAGCTCGTAGGAGTTGCAGTTGCAATCTCTGGTCAGGTCGACGTTCGAAACAACTCGGTTCGAATCTGCTCGATGCTCAAATGGGTGGACGTTCCGTTCGGTTCGCTACTTCAAGAGAGACTGCGAATGCCGGTCTGGGTTGACAACGACGGATCGCTCGCGTGTTTAGCGGAGAGCAGTTTTGGTGCAGGTCGAGGCTTTAGCGACATCATTTATTTGTTCGGTGGAGCGGGCGGTATCGGTGGCGGCGTCGTCATTGATAATCAACTCGTAAGAGGTTCTCGGGGATATGCGGGTGAGCTCGGTCACATTCGAATCATGGACAGTAGAAGCGTAGATTCGCTTGGCCTAGCAGGAACACTCGAAGCACTGGTTAACCGAGATGATCTGGCTCACGCACTAGGTCTTGATGACCCAGAGGATGACGATTTGTCTCGCGCCATCTTGTCTGCAACCACTCCTCGCGCTGTTCGCCTCATAGAAAAGAAGATTCAAGCCTTGGGATATGCGTTGGCCACCCTGGTCAACATTTTTAATCCTCAGGTCATTTTGCTATCCGGCTTTTTGCAGCCGCTCTATCAGGCCAACGACTACTCGCTTTTGAGCAAGATGCGTCAGAATGCCGTGGCAGGTTCACGCGAGCACGTGCAGATTCGAACCACGGAACTCGGTGGGCGCATTCTTGAAATCGGCGGAGCCCAACTTGCTTTCACAGACCTTATCGCCAACCCGGCACAGGCAAAGTTCTATTAGAAATTAGTTATTCGGTTCGCGTGTGCCGACGAACTAAACGTTAGGAATGTGCAACGCCCTGGCGGCTTCGGTAATTGAACCGCTGAGCGATGGGTAAACCGCGAACGTCTTAGCAACCTGGTCAACGGTTAGGCGATTCTCGACGGCCAGCGCGATTGGGTAAATCAACTCGGATGCCTTCGGCCCAACTACAACGCCACCGATGACTGTGCCCGAGGTAGATGCAAAAACCTTGATGAAGCCATCTTCGATGTTCGACATTTTGGCGCGAGGGTTAGCCTCGAGCATGATCTTGTGAATCGAACCTAAGACTTCGCCAGCTTCGATGGCCGCCTGTGACCAACCGACCGAAGCAATCTCTGGTGCCGTGAAAACGTTCGCTGCGACGTTGCGAAGTTGGGTTGGAGCGGCAACATCGCCCATGGTGTGAAACACCGCTGTGCGGCCCTGCATGGCGCTAACCGAAGCCAGTGGCAAGAAGTCGGTGCAGTCGCCCACCGCGTAAACATTGGCACGGCTGGTTCGAGCAACTCGGTTGACCGCGATGTGGCCAGACTCGGTGAGCTCAACGCCGGCCTCTTCGAGACCAAGCCCCGTGGTGTTCGGAATGGCGCCGACCGCGATCAGAACGTGCGAGCCCTGAATCACCCGACCATCGGCCAAGTGCACTTCGACGCCCTTGCCGGTGTTTACGGCAGACTCGGCGCGAGCTTTGCTCAGCACCTGCATCCCGTTCTTTTTGAACACACTCTCGATGAGTGTGGCGGCATCTCTGTCTTCGCTCGGTAGAACCGTTTCGCGAGAAGAAACTAGCGTCACCTGACATCCGAGCCCGCTGAATGCCGAGGCAAATTCGGCACCGGTGACACCAGAACCCACCACGATCATGTGCTCTGGCAGTTCGGTGAGGTCGTATAGATCGAGCCAGGTGAGAATGCGCTCACCGTCTGGGGTGGCACCAGGCAGAGTTCGCGGATGCGCGCCTACGGCCACGATGATGGTTTTGGCTTCGATGCGCTCTTCTTCGCCGTTGGCGTGGGTGGCGATCACGTGGTGGTTGCCGTCGAGGCGTCCCGAACCCTGAATGATGCGCACGCCCTGTGAGGTTAGATTGGCGGAGAGTTCACGCGACTGCTCGCGGGCAATATGAAGCAGGCGTTGGTTGATTGCGCCAAAGTCGATGTCGATTTCAGGGGTGACCGATTTTCCACCCGACTTAAAACGAATTCCAAGTTCGGTGGCTTCGCGAACGGCCGAAGCGGCCTCGGCAGTTGCAATCAGGGCCTTCGACGGAACAACGTCGGTGAGCACCGCGCTACCGCCAACTCCCTGGCGCTCGATCAGGGTGACCTGAGCACCGAGCTGAATGCCGGCTAGGGCAGCTTCGTAGCCGCCGGGGCCGCCGCCGATGATGACGATATGGTGTTTTTTCTTATTCGAACTCACCTCTCTATTCTGGTGGGTGAATAGACTGAAAAACATGACTAACCCACTAGAAAACCCAACTGCGAACCCTTTTGACATTGCCCGCGAGGCTGCCCAGCTGATTGCTGAGCGCACCGGCGTCGCAAAGCACGACATCGCACTGACTTTGGGCTCGGGTTGGGCCAAGGCGGCCGACCTGATCGGCGAGACCGTGGCAAGCATCAACGCCGCCGACATTCCAGGCTTCTCGGCCCCTGTTGTCGAAGGCCACGTTGCCACGATTCGCTCAATCGCTCTGCCAAACGGCAAGCACGCGCTGGTTCTCGGCGCACGCACCCACTTTTACGAGGGCCACGGGGTTCGGCGCGTGGTGCACGGTGTTCGCACCGCGGCTGCTGCGGGAGCATCCACGATGATTTTGACCAACGGCGCAGGCGGCCTCAAGACCAGCTGGAAGCCGGGCACCGCAGTCTTGATCAGCGACCACATCAACCTGACCGCATCGAGCCCGCTCGAGGGTGCAACCTTCATCGACCTCACCGACCTTTACTCGAAACGCTTGCGCGACGTGGCTAGAAGCGTGGATGCCGAGCTCGACGAAGGCGTTTATGTGCAGTTTCGCGGCCCGCACTACGAGACCCCGGCCGAAGTACAGATGGTCAAGCACTTTGGCGGTCACCTGGTTGGAATGTCAACCGCACTCGAGGCGATTGCGGCACGCGAGGCCGGCATGGAGGTGCTCGGATTCTCGCTGATGACCAACCTCGCAGCCGGCATTCAAGACACCCCGCTGAGCCACGCCGAGGTGCTCGAGGCCGGTCGCGAGGCAGAAGGTCGCATCAGCGCTCTGCTCGCCGAAATCATCACCAAGCTGTAAGCCGGCCTAACGTGAACGAGCAGCTGCTGGCCCAGGCCAAGGCCTGGCACGCCCAAGACCCCGACCCCGAGACGCGCGCAGAACTGGCCGCGCTCATCGCCGCCGAAAACGAGCCTGAGCTGCAGAGCCGCTTCGGCGCTCGCCTGGCATTCGGCACCGCTGGCCTTCGCGGCGAACTGGGAGCCGGCCCGAACCGCATGAACCGCGTGCTCGTCGCCCAGGCAGCTCTAGGACTGGCGCAATACCTGCTCGAGCACGCCAGCGATGAACAGCCTTCGGTTGTGATTGGTTTCGACGGCCGCAAGAACAGCGACATTTTTGCGCAAGACAGCGCCGAGATTATGGCCGGATGCGGCATCCGCGTTCTGCTTTTCGAAACGCACGCCCCCACCCCGCTCGTGGCGTTCGCCGTCAAGCACCTTGGGCTCAGCGCCGGCGTGATGGTCACGGCATCGCACAATCCGCCGAATGACAATGGCTACAAGGTTTATCTCGGTGGCGCTAACGGCGGTTCGCAAATCGTTTCGCCGGCCGACAAGCAGATTGCCGCCCACATCGATCAGGTGGCCCGCGACCTAGAGTTCGGCGACATGCCTCGTGAGACCGACATCGAGTTTGTGGCCGACGAGGTTCGCGCCGCCTATGCCAAAACCGCGACGGATGCTGCCGCACACCTTGCCGGCGGGCACGCATCGGCAACCGAACCCGCCACCCTTCGCATCACCTACACGGCGATGCACGGCGTAGGTTGGGACACCGTAGAACCGCTGTTTAGCGCAGCAGGATTCACGCTCGACGTGGTCGCCGAGCAAATCGAGCCAGACGCGAACTTCGCCACAGTCGCGTTTCCGAACCCTGAGGAACCAGGCGCGATGAACCTGGCCTTTGCGAAGGCTCGCGAGACAGGCGCTGACCTAATCTTCGCGAATGACCCAGACGCCGACCGCTTGGCCATCGGGCTTCCCGATGCAACCAGCGCCGAGGGCTATCGCCGCCTAACCGGTGACGAGGTGGGTCTCATATTGGGTCACGCCGCGGCAGCCGCAGCCGCTCGCACCGGCCGAAAAGGCGCGATCGCTTGCTCAATCGTTTCGAGCTCTGCACTTGCCGCAGTCGCCGCCAAACACGGCCTCGAGTTCAAGCAAACGCTCACCGGCTTCAAGTGGATCGCCAAGGTGCCAAACCTGATTTTCGGCTACGAAGAAGCCCTTGGCTACGCAATCGACCCTGGCCAGACCCCAGACAAAGACGGCATTTCGGCAGCACTTGCCGTGGCCATGTTGGCACGAGAGCTGGCCGTCCAAGGCACCACGCTAGATGAGCATCTCAACGCCCTGCGTGCCGAGTTCGGCTACTTTGCGAACGGCCAGGTTTCACTTCGATTCACCGACCTGGGCGAAATCGCTCGCCTAATGAGCGCCTTGCGAAACAACCCACCGGCCGAAATCAACGGAGTAACGGCAAAGCTCACCGACCTAAGCGAAGGCTCTGCAGACTTGCCACCGACCGACGGGCTCAGATTTGACCTTGCCGACTCACGGCGAGTGATTGTTCGCCCGAGTGGCACCGAGCCAAAGCTCAAGTGCTACCTACAGGCGGTTGGCGAAACTAAGTCGCAAGCCGATGAGCTACTGGCAAGCCTCGACGCAGAGATGCGCGCGATTCTGGCCGGCATCTAGAAGCGCTCAACTTCAGCGCTCAACCAGCGTGCAAAACTCGCGAGAAGCTAACCCTTTGGGTTTGCCACGTAGCGCTTGACGCTCTCTGGCACAGGCAACGAAGCCGCCTCTTCACCATCTGGCTCTGGCTCGCCAGCCATCAACTTGAGCGGAACGACTCCGGCCCAAACGCCGGTGTTCAGGTCGGCATCCTCGTCTTCAACGCCGTGGGCGCGAACCTTGAGCGACGCCTCTTCAAGTGAAAGCGAAAGCAAGGTCGTCGCAGCTATTTCTTTCTTGGTGGATGCGCGAACCTCAGCCGAGCGACCAGGCAAGAATCCGTCAGAGATGACCTCGAGCAGGCGAGCCTTTTCGTCGCCGGTGACTTCGGTGGCGCATCCGAGCACAACAACCGATCGGTAGTTCATGCTCGAGTTGAAAGTGCTGCGAGCCACCACCATGCCGGTCAACTCGGTAACCGTGACGCACACCGGCGCACCGTCGGCGAGGGCACGCATGAAACGAGCGCCGCTCGAACCGTGCAGCAAAATGCGGTCGCCATCGCGGGCGTAGCCATAAGGCAGAACGAATGGTTGGCCGTCGAAAATCAAACCGAGATGACACAGGATGTTCGAATCGAGCACCTCATACATGTCAGCTCTATCGGTGACGGCGCGATCGCGCATGCGACCGGGTTGGGTGCGTTCGGTGTTGCCAAGCGGTTTTTCACTCATGGTGAACCAATGCTAGAGCAGAGCGGCGCTTAGTTTTCGGTGAAGTTCGGCGAGGTCAAAAAAGTGGTCAATCGAAATAATCTCGGCGGGCAAACCCTGAAGCGATGGCACCAATTCTGGGGTGGTCAGCACGATGTTGGCTTCGAAGCCCAGCTGGCGTGCGGTGCTCATGTCGGCGGCGGTGACGGTTGCCTCAATGCCAAGCTGAGCCAACACCTTTTCGGCGTTCATCTTGAGAAGCACACTGGTGCCGATGCCCATGCCACAAACCGCTACGATCTTCATCTTTCAATACTCACAGAACCGAAGCCAGATATTCATGGATTCGCCCAGCATCTGAGGCATTTAACAAGAAGTTAACCTGCGCATCGTCGCTGAGCACCTCGGCGAGGCCCGCCAAAACCTCGATGTGGCCATCGTGGTCTTTAGCGCAGAGCCCAAAAACCATGCGAACCGGATCATTGTGGTCACTACCAAACTCAACCGGCTTGGCCAACACCGCGAGCGAAAGCCCCGCCGACAAAACCGACTCGCTCGGTCTCGCGTGCGCGATTGCAATGCCGGGTGCGATCACAAAGTAGGGCCCGAGTTCGTTCAGCACCGCGAGCATTTCGCCCGTGTATCCGGCCGTGGTTCGACCACTGGCTGCCAGAAGCTCGCCCACCCGAACAATCGCCGCCTCGCGCGAGTCGACGACCACACCAACCTCAATCGAGTTTGGTGCGAAGGCTGAACTAAGAGCGGCTAGCGACAATTACTCGCCTCGCGCCTTGGCGAAAGCCTCTTCGATGCGAGCCTCCATGAGTTCGCGCGAAACGATGTCGGCGAAAGATGCACGAGCGGCATTCACCTGAAACACCTCGAGGTCGTCGAGCGTGTAGCCAAAGGTTTCGGTGAGTAATTCGAGTTCGCGGGTGAGGCTGGTTTCGCTCATCAAGCGATTGTCGGTGTTCACGGTCACGTTGAAACCTAGGTCATAGAGCAAACCAAACGGATGCTGCGCCATGGTCTTTCCCCACGCCTCGATGGCCCCGGTCTGAAGGTTTGACGACGGCGAAAGTTCCAGCGGAATCTGACGTTCGTGCACCCAGTTCGCAACCTCACCCAGCTCGACGGCGATTAGTTCACCGTTTTCTTCGGTGGCGATGATGTCTTCGGCGATGCGCACGCCGTGACCAAGGCGCAGCGCGCGACCGTTGACCAGCGCATCCTTGATGCTTTCAATGCCGTCTGCCTCACCGGCGTGAACGGTAACCGGAAAGAGTTGGTCGGCGAGGTAGTCGAAAGCGATCTTGTGGCGAACCGGCAAGAAACCCTTTTCGGCACCGGCGATGTCGAACCCGACCACGCCGTTGTTGCGGTGACGCACTGCAAGTTCGGCGATTTCGAGGCCGCGGTCGGCGTGACGCATGGCGGTAACCAACTGACCAATCATGATGTCGCCGCCGTCTTGAGCAACCAGGTCGATGCCCTCCTCGATGCCCTGCTGAACCGCCTCAACGGTCTCGTCGAGAGTGAGTCCAGCGCGCAGGTGCTGCTCTGGGGCCCAACGAAGTTCGCCATAGATGACGCCGTCGGCGTGCAGGTCGAGCACGAATTCACGGGCAACGCGGGCCAAACCCTCGCGGGTCTGCATCACTGCGATGGTGTGGTCAAAGGTTTCGAGGTAGCGCACCAGCGAGCCAGAGTCGGCAGCGTCTCTAAACCACTTGCCGAGTTCGGCAGCGTCGGTGGTCGGCAGCGTGTGGCCAAACTCGGCCGAAAGCTCGACGATGGTTTGCGGGCGAAGTCCGCCGTCTAGGTGGTCGTGCAGCGAAACCTTAGGCAGGCTGCGAAAGTCGATGGTCATGGATGCTCTTTCTGGTGTTTCGCGAAACTAGGCGGTTACTCGGTCTAGCACGATGGTTTTTTGTGATTCGCTCGCGGCCGCTTCGATCGTGATGCCGCCCTCGAGCGACGCGAGGGCACGCTCGAAACGAGCCGGCTCATCGGTGAACAGAGTCATTAGCGGCTGGCCGGCGGTTACGCGCTGGCCCTGCTGGGCGTGAAGCGTGATTCCTGCGCCGAGTTGAACGGCATCTTCTTTGCGTTCGCGACCGGCACCCAAGCGCCACGACGCAACACCAACAGCGAGAGCATCGAGTTGGGTGAGCACACCGCTGGCGGTTGCCGTGACAACGTGTGATTCGCGGGCAACCGGCATCGGTGCATCCGCGTTGCCACCCTGGGCGGCAACCATCTGACGCCACTTGTCCATGGCTCGTCCGTCGCGAAGGGCGGCCGCGACATCCGCGTCACCAACCCCAGCAAGGCGAAGCATTTCGCGAGCGAGTTCGATGGTGATGTCGATGACGTCTTGAGGGCCGCCACCCGCGAGAACCTCGACGGCCTCTTGAACCTCGAGGGCGTTGCCAACCTGAAGGCCGAGCGGGGTCGACATGTCGGTGAGCATTGCCGAAGTCTTAACGCCGGCGTCGTTACCGAGCTGAACCAAAACGGTTGCCAGTTCGCGAGCGCGGTCGATGTTCTTCATGAACGCACCCGAGCCAACCTTGACGTCGAGCACAAGCGACCCGGTGCCTTCGGCAATTTTCTTGCTCATGATCGACGATGCAATCAGAGGAATCGCCTCAACGGTTCCGGTCACGTCGCGAAGGGCATAGAGCTTTTTGTCGGCTGGAGCGAGGCCCGAACCAGCGGCACAAATGACCGCACCGACCGACTCGAGCTGCGCGTGCATCTCGGCGTTGGTGAGGTTGGCGCGCCAGCCTGGAATGGCCTCCATTTTGTCAAGGGTTCCGCCGGTGTGACCAAGGCCACGACCAGAAAGCTGTGGCATGGCAACGCCGAAGCTCGCCACTAGAGGAGCGAGGGTGAGGGTGATCTTGTCGCCCACTCCACCGGTCGAGTGCTTGTCGCTGGTCGGTTGCTTGAGTGTGCTGAAATCGAGTCGCTCACCCGAGGCAATCATGGCCAGGGTCATGTCGCGAATCTCGCGGCGGTTCATCCCGTTTAGCAAAATTGCCATCGCCATCGCCGACATTTGCTCGTCTGCCACGACGCCAGAGGTGTAGTTTGCGATGAGCCAGTTGATGGCTTCGGTGCTTAGTTCGCCCTTTTCGCGCTTGGCGATGATTAGTTCAACTGCCGAGAAAGCGTTCATTAGCGATCCAAATCTTTAGGGCCGAATGCATCTGGCAAAACTTCGGCGATGGTTTTGATGCCGGATGCGGTTTCGAGAACCATATCGTCGGCTGAGTGTTCGAACAAAAGCTGTCGGCAGCGACCGCAAGGCATCAGCAGGTTGCCGTTTTTGTCTACGCAGGTGAAGGCCACCAGTTTGCCGGCCTGCTTCATGGTTAGTTCGCTAACCAGCGAGCACTCGGCACATAGCCCGAGCCCGTATGAGGCGTTCTCTACGTTGCAGCCAGAGACCAGTTCGCCTGTGGTGGTGAGCGCTGCCGCCCCAACCGGAAAGTTCGAATACGGCGCATAGGCCTTGTTCATCGCCGCATTTGCGAGGTCGCGAAGTTGTTGCCAGTCGATCTGCATTGGTCGCCTAACTGTTTTGTTTGATAGCCAAAGTGCCTGCGTTTATTGCTTCTAGAATCTCACGCAGCGAGTTGGTCATGTCACCGCTTGGTGAAACGGCAAATTCTTGGTCGGTTTCGGTAACCGCAACGGTTGCCTCGCCAGCCACAAAAGCCCCGTCAAGAGCGCTAGCGATGGCGGCAAAGGCCGGTAGCTCGATGGCCTTGCCGATCACTGCGAGCGTCGAATCGGTGAGCCTGGTCGAGCCTTCGTTCACTCCAGAAATCTCGGTGGTAACCCCGTCAATGCTCACCAGCAAAGTGCCGGTTTCTTGTAGTTTGGCCTCTAGCCCTGACACCTCGGTGGTGCCGGTGGCTACGAGCAGAACATCCGCCCCACGATCGATAAAGCTCGAAGCCAGGCGAGCGGTCTTGCCGGAATTCGCCCACGAACTGGTGGCCGCCCAACCCGACGGTTGCTCTCCCGAGACGCCGAGCAAAAGCACGTTCGTGCCATTCGTGCTGTTATAAAGCGCGACGCCCTGCTTGAAAGCCCAGAGGATGTTCGTGGTTGGCGTCAGACGATCGCCACCTAATGCGGCCACAATGCCGGTTTTGGTTTCGCCCGCGGCACGGTAGCCGGCGAGAAACGCTTGGGTCGCGACATCCGCGTTGATTTCAACCACGTTCGCAAGGTCGACCGATTCGCCCGCGTCATTGACCAGCGTGGCATCGACCAGTGCGAACTTTGCATTTGGGTTGGCCAAGGCGGCCGCGTGCACAGCCTTCGACATGCGGTGGCTGGCGGCAAGAACGAAGTCACAGCCCCCGTCGACAAGGCGGTTCATGGCGGTCACATAGCTGCCAGAGCTTTGAGTTTGGGTGAAGTAGGCCTCGTCGAACTGCACTCCGCGAGTTAGCACCGCGCGTTCGATGGCATCAAGTGCCTGATCGGCTGGCGAACCTGCAACGATTTTGGCGGTTGGGCTAACCAGACAAACCTTGAAATCGACAGCGGTCGGAGTTGGCTCAACGGCCGCGGCGCTGCAACCGGTAAGCATCGCTGTTATCGCGATGGCGGCGACTGCGCGAGTAGCGCGTGCACGCCCAGCAGAACCGGCCTCAGAGAAAGATTTCATTGCTCTTATTCTGCCTGTTTGTCGCTGGGCGTTGGCTTCGAAAAATGCTCGGATGCTGCCTTTACGCCTTGGGCAGAAGCCTTGGTTGTCACCAACAGGCCGTGTTCGGTGTCAATCACCACAACGTCTTCGAGTCCAACCACGCTGATCGGGCGGTTTTGGGTGCTCAGAACGAAACCGGTTGAGTCAATCGAGGCAACTTCGGCCGAACCAATCACGGTTAGCCGCTCGGGTTCGCCAAGCTCATCGCTCACCGCGGCCCAGTCGCCGAGATCACGCCAGGCGAACGCAGCCGGCACCACCGCGACCAAACCACGAGCAGCTGCGGGCTCGGCAACTGAGTAGTCGATGGCAACCTTGTGCAACGCAGGCCAGAGTTCGGCGAGGGCGTCGGCGCGAGCATCCGTGTGCCAAACCTCGGCAAGTTTCACGACCGCCTGCACCATTTCGGGCTCGGTATCGGCCAAAAGTTCGAGCAAAAGC
>Ga0222712_10002367_pt1 | contig 21645 bp, 13 predicted proteins | sample C33_657DmetaG_FD_165043 | JGI IMG/M metagenome (GOLD analysis project Ga0222712, IMG submission 165043) | Estuarine water microbial communities from San Francisco Bay, California, United States - C33_657D | ecosystem: Environmental > Aquatic > Marine > Unclassified | place: USA: California... | reverse complement strand
CTGGACCTCTAAAGACTTTGAACTGCAGACCCCCATTAACTGGGGTGCGGCTAAGATTGGCGTCAAGAACATTATCTCGGCTGCGGACTTGGCCGCTATTACCGCTAAAATAGCAGCGGATACGGCCACTAACGCCACTACGCTGACTGCGTACAACAACAGTAGTAACGGTATCGCTCGCGGCGGAGTCAACGGCAGTATGGTTAATTCCAAGGGCGTGGACATGGGCCCTGTAATGCTAGACGTTTCAGCCCCACAGTCCGAGTACGTCACGTTTAACTTGTACTACGACGGTGCGTTGGCGCTGTCCCGGACCATTACGGAAACAACGACCTTTAGACTTCCTGCTGGTACGCTCTCTGACAACTTCTACGTTGAGTTAATTGGAAATACCAATGTCCAGTATGTCAAGATGGCTGAGACGGCTTCAGGGCTGAAGAGCATATGACCCGCATAAGAAAGCGGGCTATCCCGTCCCCACAGTCCGACCAGATCGTTATCAATACGGCGGTCAAGGAGAATATCGAGCTTATTAACGGTAGTCGTAAGGGGCTGATAGACTCGTTGGATACCACAACGGCCACTGCGGCAACGTGCGCAGCCAAGATCAACGAGATTCTGGAGGCTATGCAGTGATTGAATTCGCCGAATCGCCGGATGCCAAAGCTGTGTTCTACGAGGCTTACCGGGATTGCCTAACCCCAGAAATGGAAGCGGGTTTCCTGTCTAGGTTAAAGACTTGGGACGCCCTGCTCCTGCGGTTAAACGGTAGCGACATTGGTGCAATTGCTTGTAACACCCCCTATTACCACATAGGAATTCTGCCTTCGTGGAGGCATAAGTGGGCGACCAAAAACCGCTTATTTACTATAGCTAACTTGGCAGCAGCCAGAGGTTGTACAATGACACAAGTTCGTACCGGAAGCCCCGGAGAAAAAATGGTTTCTGTAGTGGGGATGACCCCGGCTAAGCAACTTGCAGGAGGATGCGAATATGCGTACGCGGCTTAATCCGGCAGGGGATATCCCTCTTGGCTGTCCAAATGACCACCCTCCCAAGCACCGGTGGGATAGGGTAGTCTACAACGATTTCATCTTTGGCGGCAATGATTCTCCCCCACCCGCCGCTCCTAACTACGCGCCTATGGCTGCGGCTTCTGATCGTGCAGCTGAACTTGGTACGCAGCTTGGTCGGGAACAATTGGCTGAAGCACAGCGCCAGTACGACATTAACCGAGCGGTGGCAGAACCCGTTGTCAAAGCGCAGCTTGGCCTTATGGCATCCCAGCAACAACAGGGCGACGACTACTATAAGTACATGACCGACACGTACCGTCCGCTAGAACGAGGGATGGTATCGCAGGCTACGGCTGAAGGTTCGGACGCTCGTATGGAAGAAATGGCTGCGCAAGCCGCCGCTGATGCTCGTAGGGGTCAGGCTCAACAGTCTAATATGATAGCTCGTCAGGGTTTGCGGTACGGGTATTCACCATCAAAGATGGCTACCATGCAGGCGCAGATGGCCGGTGCTAACTCATCTGCTGTAGCCGGTGCTATGACTGGAGCCCGTAACCAACAACGTAACCTTGGCTGGGCTAGGCAGTTGGATGCCGCTGGTCTTGGTCGTAACCTCCCCGGTGCTTCGCAGGGTGCGTATGGCACGATGCTCAACTCGGGTAACTCCGCTGTATCTAACGTCATGCAACCGGGTAACGCTCTGATGATGGGCGCGGCTCAGGGGGCTGGTATGCAACAGCAAGGTATTGGCCAGCAAATGACCGGCCTTGGCGGTATTCTTTCCGCGCAGGGTAGCTACAACAATATGTTAGCTCAAAGAGACGCCAACTCTGGCGGTGGCATGGGTGCTCTGCTTGGCGCTGGAGCGCAACTTGGCGCGGCAGGTATAATGAAATACTCCGACCGTCGCCTAAAGGAAGACATCGTGAAGGTTGGGTTTGACGAGCGTACCGGGCTCAACATATACGAGTTCAAGTACATTGGGCAGGACTCCGCACGCTACCGTGGGGTAATGGCGGATGAAGTAGAGAAGCAATACCCTCGCGCTGTAGAGTACACGCCAACAGGGTTTGCCAAGGTAAACTACGGGATGCTTGGTCTAGAAATGGTGGAGGTTTAAAATGGCTAGATGGCGTCGTGGTGATACCGAGGCATTCAATGCAGTCATGTCAGCGGGCGATAAAGCTCGTGCTATGTATGAGAAGTACCAAGCCGGGCAGGCGTTCAAAGACGCATCGCAGGTAACAGAGGCAGGGCAAGTGCAGTCGGCTGCATCTCGGGCTGAAGCTGATGCTCTATCTGCTCAAGACGCTCAAACATTTGGTATTTCCCCGGAGGAACAGGCTTCGGGGCAGTACGCCCAACGAGCAGCTATAGCTGACGCATCTAACAAGCAGTATGGTCTTGGTAAAAACCCTACCTCGTTTCGCAGTACGGCGTACACCCCCGAGGAACAGGCGGCGGCTGGTTACCGTGGGCAGCAAACGTACTACGCTGCTTCCGGCGATACCGAGAAAGCACTGGACCTCGGGCTAAAGTCTAAAGCCATTGAAGCCGCTGCACTGCAACAGGAACTGACCAAGGGGCAACTGGCTATGCAACCGGGGCAGCTTGCGCTTCAAAGTCAGACGGTAGCCGAAGGTGTTCGTAAATCTGAAACGCAAAGACGAGAAGATGCTGTTCGTGAGCAGTGGAAAAATCCAACGGAAAAGTTATTGGACCAGTTCAATAGAGATGCCGGGCGTTTTGGCGAAGGTAATAATGCTGGCAAACGAGCCAATGCGGTTCCTCTACCGAATGGTAGCGGGGATTATTTGGTGTGGCAGGTAAATGCTGATGGTAAAGTGGTTGGCGACTCTAAAGTAATGCCTAAAGCGGAATTAGATAAAGAAGCGCAGCACTCTATGCTTGCTGACTTAGCGCAGGTTAACCCAGAAAAATATCTTGGGGCGGCTCTTTTGTCTGGACACAGTCGTGACCAGTTAGTGGCGACTATCAAGCATAACGATCAGACATACGCGCATCAAGTACGAACTGCCGACATCGCTGACAAGAAAGCTACCGCCCTTATTGACGCGCAGAAACAGCACTCCGCCGAAGCGCTCAAGCGACTCGATATACTTGGCAGGGAAAAACCCGGTACCCCGATTAAGATGCTGGACGCTGACGGTAATTCCGTACTTGCGGTGCCGATTGTTGGAAAAGACGGAAACTTTACGTTTAAAAAAGTGGACACCGGTGGTCTTAGTTTTGCTCCTAATAAAGAACTGCGAGATTACCCAGATTCCGTGATGAAGGTATTTGCGGAGAAATACATGGACGCCACCCCCGCGCAGCAATTAACTATGCGTATGGCTAATCCGGGTCTTGCTGCTGCTACTGGGTTTGGTGAGGTTAAAACCACTGCGCCAAAGCTCGACGCTAAAGGTAAACCTATCGCGCAATCTCAAGCCGCGCAGGCTACAGGAAAGCCCCTAGGAAGCGCGCAGGGGGTACCCGACGTCAACAACCAAGCTATTGAGGGGCTGACTTCGGCCAGACAGGAACTCGGGCAAAGAATTGCCGCAGCTATGGCGTCCGGCGACAAAGATACCGCCGTCTCGCTCAACAATGACATGATTATGCTGGGGCAAAAAATTCAGGAATTGTCGTCGTCTAACGGCGTAGTTCAACGGTATTAACACCGATGCCTTCAATAGCTGACATTCGCAAACAGTGGGGGCGTGAGTACGACAGCCTATCCGATTACGCCATTGTTGACCACCTCGCTGAAATCAACGGCGCGGACCCTAAGACAATGGCACAGGCCCTTGGAGTTACCCCCAAGAACGACCCCGGATTTGTCACCAGCATGAAAGGCGGGCTTGCCAGCTATCCGTATGGGGCTGGTCGAATACTGGCGGATGCTGTGCCCGGCATGGAGGATAACGCCCTTCTGCGTTACGGCCAAAACGCCATGGAACGTAACCCTTCAAGCGAAGCTTCCGGTAGCTGGGAGGGCTTTAAAGAATCCCCGTGGCAGGGGGTGAAGGAGTTTGTCGGCGGCGGCATAGGCTCGTCCCTTCCTGCGCTTGTACCGTGGCTTGGGGCGGGGGTTCGTGGGGCCGCACTTGCTGGAGAAAGCGTAAGTCTATTGGGTAGGGCAACGGCTGTTGGTCGCGGCCTTGGTGCCCAGACGGTCATTGCTGGTGTTCCTTCGTACGGGCAAAACCGTTTAGAGCAAGACCGAGAAGGTGTAAACGACCCATTTCGCGCCGCTATTGCTGCAACCGGGCAGGGGATGATTGAGTCTAAGCTAGGGTTCCAACGCATATTAGGGGAAGCTGGGTCGCAAACACAGCGTCAGTTGATCAAGGATTTTGCTGCGTCTCCATTTAAAACTGCGGGCAAGACTGTCGCTAAAGTTGGATTCGAGGAGTCCTTGGAAGAGGGTGGGCAGCAGCCGTTGCAACAGTGGGCGGCGTATAAAGACCCTACCACCGGAGAGTCCCTGCGGGAAACTGGGTGGGGCATGTTTGGTGGGGCTGTTGGTAGCCTAGGACTTGGCGGATTCGCGGGTGCTCGCATGGGGCTGGGTCACCGCAATATTCGTAACGACCTTCGCCAAGACATGTTCATTGCTCCAGATGCCGGTACGCCGACAGATTTGCTGCAGGGTATGGACCGCCGTGAGCAGTACAACCAAGTTCAAGGTGCGTGGCAGGCTCAAAAGGACTTTGATCGTCCGGCTCCTATGCAACAACCCGACGAGGAAACCGCTGCGTATCTGGAGCAACGCCAGCAAGCAGCCGAAACCGAAACGGCCAAACAAACTTTGCGGGATAACTTGGTTTCCAAGGGCGTAGACCCCGCAAAGATCGAAGGCATAGTACTAGCTGCGTTCCAACCAAAGCGCACTAAGGCGGCAGCAACGTACACTGAAGAGCAGCAGGCTATCTATGAGTCGTTGCCTGACACGATGACCGACAAGCAGAAACGTCGCATTGTAGGTAAGCCCGGTGTAGTGCCTGTACCGTCTGTGTCAAAGGTTGGCAAGATTGAAGCCAAGGCGATGAAGGAGTTTGACGACGCCATTGCGGCTGGGCTGGTTACTCCAAATGAAGAAAGTACGTTGCGTGGGTACTGGGATGCGTCTGAAAAGAAACAGGGTGACGCGTGGAAACTGCGGGCAAACATCGGTGCCTTAATCAAGGCAAAACAAGGAGCTACAAATGGTAACGATAGTAAAGGCGTATATGCGGGGGGGACTCCGACCGACCAAACCCAAACTGTTCCCGGTGGCCAAGCCACGGGTAGCGGCATTGAAACAGCACAAGCCGTATCAGGAGCCCAAGGTCAAGAAGTAAACGACGACCCGGCTCGCGCACTAGGTCTGAAGCTACTGGCGGATATGCCGGTAGGCAAAAAGAACCGTCAGGGGTTGAATGAAAAGGTTCAGTTTGGCCCTATTTTGGCTACGTTCTTGGGGTTCGACGGTAAAGACGACGAACGGTTCCAAGCGGTGGCCGACGCCCACGGGTATGCAAGTAGGCAGCGCATTGAGCAGATTATAAAAGACGATGCCATACCGATGCTGCGAGAGGTGGCGGCTAAACATGGTGTGACCTTGGAGCAAGCGTTGTCGCTGGTACGAGCGTTGGGGGTATCACGTCGTACAGACTTGGGCATGACCGAAGACCAGCAGGAAATTGCCAAACTAACCGGAGCTACTGAGCAAGCCGTTGAGTCGCCGTACCAAGGCACTATGGACTTTACAGACGCCGCAAGCCAAGGTATGTTGTCGAGTGCGCTACGAGCGCAAACCGATACCGGTGCTACGATACTGAGCGAAGGGTCGGACGAGACCACGTCTGGTGCGCCGGGTAAAGGCACCGTTGCAACCCTTAAAGCTGAGCAGGAAGTTGACGCTGCTACCACTGTTGAAACGGCTCCCGGCGAAACTAGAATTAAAGCCAACAAAGAAAAGGGCGAGCAGTACCTTACCGACAACGAGATTAAGGCGAAGCGCGCCGCTGAAGCACTTGCTAAAAAAGACGCTAAAGGTGGTACGTTAGCAGTACCAGAAGAACGCGGGCAGCAGGGCAAAGTAAAGTACAAACACAAAGACACGGAATACGAACTGGCGCATGAGGACTATAACGATGTGGCGCATAAATGGGCTAAAGACGATAATAAAATAGTAACCCTGTGGGAAGACCTGCCGCAAGAGTATCAAGACCGCATTACCCAAGCGTGGAAAGATGCGATGAACCCACGTATTAACCCCCCGTTTCAGGGAAGGGTTAGTTTCGAGAAAATGATAGACCAATTTTCTGACGTAGAGCAGGAGTACATCAATGAAAAAACCAAGTCTGACAAACAGGATGCTCGACAAGGGGCAGAGGCTGAAACTGAATCAAAAGTACAAGACGATAATGCAGGAGTACCAAAGCAAGAAGCCCCCGCTCAATCTGTCGCAGCACCTAAAGCCCAAGTCCAAAAAGTAACTGGAGGGGTACGTTCTAGGTTTGAGGATTTCCTCGGGGTGGTTATTAAGCGGTTTGCTATGGAGCAAGAGGGTCAAGCTAACCTAGATGAAATGGTCGAAAGTAATATCAAGCCACAAGACGTAGCAAAAGAGTTTTGGGCGAACACTTTCTTTGATTTACCCGCGTCCGCGCAGCAACGGTTTACGCAGATGCTTAAGGCTAATACCGGAATGGAGCCCGGAAGCACGACGACTGTAAATAGCGCAACCGGCACCTCCGTTGTTGCACAGAACTGGCAAGATGTTGCGGATATGATAGACGTGGGCGATACCGCTGAAAACCTTGAGGGCACAGAGCGGGGGTTTGTTGCTTTGATGTACGAGGCAAATAAACGGGCTAACGCGTTTAAGGCTGAAAACAAAGCCGAATTTACGGCGCTTGAATCTTCCTCTACAAAAGCGGCCAAAGCTACTGAGGTCAAAACACGTTACCCAGTAATTTATGAAGGCAAACCTGCCACGGTCACTATTATTCGTGAGGTTGCTGACCCCAGTAAAATATCTGGAGTAACTATTAAAGTTGAGGGAGAGCGATTTGCGTTTGTTAATCTTGGCGGACAGGGTGTAGTAACTGATGCCAAGATGCTTGAGAATATGCGGGACACAGAAACTATTGACGCTGAAGAACCTCCTACAAAAATAGAACGTAAGGCTCCGAAGCCCCTGCCCCCCGCCGAAGCACCGCCCAAAGCGGAAGCGGCTAAAGCCACGTCCGTAGCAAAGGTGGAGCCAAGAACATTTGCCGCGTTGGCTAAAGCGTCTGAGAAAGCGCAAGCGCTGGTTGATACAAGAATATCGCAGTTGGAGGGGCAGGGAGTATCGTTCGAGGAGCAACAGTCCGACCCCGAATTGTCGTCTTTGTACGAAGCTCGCATTGCGATTGACGAGTCGGCGGCGAAAAAAGGTTACCTTGGGGCGAAAGAAATAGCGGCCCGCATTCTTGGTGGGTTGCCACAGAAAAATACGCATGTAACGATAGACTCTATTCTCCGGGAAACGTACTCCTTAACCGCTTCCCCCTCAGGCGTTAGCGCGATGGCGCAGTACACCGGGCGCGCTATAGACAACCCTGACACTGTTAGCCAATTAACACGGGATATTTCTAGGCTGATTCTGGCTCGGGACTACCCCAACGCAGACTACAACGCGTTCATTGGCAGCGGCGGTTCAGCTTTGCCAGCAGAGGGGCGAGCGCGCTTAGTTAGTGAGGCGCGCAGTAAAGCTGAGGCCCTTAATTCCGAGATACGAGCGTTCTTCGCCGGTAAGGCTCCGAAGCCCCTGCCCCCCGCCGAAGCACCGCCCAAAGCAGTGCAGGCTAAAGCTACATCTGTTGCCAGAACTGCCAAAGCCGCCAAGCCAAAGTCTCTTACTAAAGAACAAAAAGCGGCTGCAGGCAAAGTGTTGCTAATCCAGCAGATGGAAGTAGCGTGGAATGACTTGGCTGGTGAAAACAATTTACCCGTGTGGTCCGCATTGAACCAAGATCAGCGTACGCGTTTGATGGAAGACGCAACCCCTAATTCTGAAGGCAACGCTGTGCGTGCTGTGGTAGCCGAACTAACGGGTGAGACGCAAGAAGCCCCAGCTTCAACGGTCCCTGCATTAGAACTACCCGCGATCGACGTAGACTTTATTGACGTTACTGACGAAGAAGTAGCAAAAGCGACTAACTTGTTGCCGCAGTTAGAAACCGCGCTGGATAAAACACTTAACGAAAGCGACAAACAAGAAGTAACCGATCACTTTGGCGTTGAAGAAGAGTTTGGCAATGCTACTAAGAAGCTGTTCCTCAAGGAGTACGCCAAGTGGCTGACATCTACAAACAGGGCTCTTCACGAACTAGCTGATATATTTGTTAAGGTAGCCAAGGCTGCGGTCAACAGTGTTCTTGCCATAGCGATTGCGTTCAACTTTACCGCAACCAACCCGATTCCAGAAGCAAACGCCAGTGTTCCGGTCACACAGTTCTCAGTAACGCAGGTGGTTAAACACGCCCGCGCAGACCTGAAGGGTACCGAAGCGTCGATAGACGTACTGCTCGCCGCCGACTGGCAGTTGAGCAAAGCCCACGGTAAGCCGTACATGATTGCCGACAAGGTAGGCGGGTTGGTCTACGCGTTCAACGGCAAGGGTGAGCTACTGGCTAAGGCTCCGGCCCTGTACGGTGCTGACGTTGGCGACACCGAAATAAATACCACGGGCGGTATAGAGGACACCAGGAAAGGTGAGAAGATAACCCCTGCTGGAGAGTTTCAGTCCAAAATGGACTCCGGCGTAAACATAACTTTTGTGCGAGGGCAGAAGTACACTATAGCGGTGCATCGTGTGTACCTTGGCACCCCGTCCGAGAAACGCATGGACCGACTTAACTCGGCTACTGGGGCGGACAATCGCGTTTCGTATGGCTGTATTAACGTGACCGGCGAGTTTTTTAACGACGTGCTGTCACAACATTTTGCCGGTGACAGCGTGGTTGTCGTGTTGCCAGAGACTAAGAGCGTGGCCGACCAGTTTCCTGACATTAACATCAAGCGCACCGAGACCAAAACCGTTGAACTTGGCGGCGCTCAAGACTCGGCCACCAACGTGTCGTGGGGTTCGGACAAGTACGGTCGTCCTGAACAACGTAGGGCATCTCGTTCCCGTGCTCGGGTTACCATGGATGGAAGTTTCTTAGAACCCAACGACGACGTTATGCACAAAGACGGTCGCGTTGGGCGCGTGGTGTCCACCCGGTACCGTAACCCAAAAATTAACGGCCTCAACACCATTACCGTTAAGTTTGCTGATGGTACAACTGAGGGCGTGACTCCGGACAAGCTGACGTATCTTCGCAAGGCTTCTGTTAAGTTTGACGGTCGTAAAGGGACGTTTGGTAACGAGTCCGTTAATGGTGGTTTGCGTAAAATAGCCAAAGACGATGACATAGCACTTGAGTTTGATGACCGCGTTGGTGCTGTGATGGTAACTGGCATTGACCGAATTAGCGGCGGTGTGAGCGGCAGGGCGTCAAATGCTCTAAAGAGTCTTACCGACTGGGCCGATAGTACCAACAGCACATTAGTGTTAATGCCGTCTGCCAGTGGGGCTTTGAAAAAAGACGACCTAAAAGCGTGGTACGCCAGAAACGGCTTTGTATCTGCTCCTGATGGAGCTATGGTCCGCACAGTTGAAAAACAAGGGACGTTATTTTCTAAAGGTGCGTCGTACCTTGACGACAAGAAATACTTCTACCACGCGGTGCGCAACGACGCGGACATAGATAGCATTGTTAAGAATGGCTTGCGCGCTGGTACCAACGTCAGCAGTTTGGGTGGGCAAGCGTTTGAAGACGAGGGTGGCACTGTACTTGTGTTTGAGCGGTCTGGTGCGCGTCTGGCTGGCAAGGGATATCAGGGCGATGAAGTTGTGCAGTCGTCGGGGGTCAAGCCGGTTGCAATACTTAAGGACACCAGCGTTGACATAAACACTGTGGACGAAGAGGCGTATAACAAACTTGGCGACCAGTACAACGCTTTAGAAAAACGCGCTGAGTCTTACGCTAAAACTCTAGGCATTACTGCAGACCAGTTTTGGGAGACTATATCAACGCGGCGGACCGACGAGCTGGGCAATCTAGGTGACCAAGCCAAAGCTATGGGGCGCGAGCAAGACAAAATATTTCGCCAGATGGACGAATATGAACGGCGTTCGGAAAAAGGCAACGTAACGGAACAAGACGTGCTGTCCAAGTACGAGAAGCACGGCCTGCCGGTACAGAAGTTAACTCCCCAAAAATATTCCAAAGGCGCATCCGTCAAAGGGTCTACTGTTGCCGAACTGACCACCTTGCTCAAGGGATACTTCCACGCACCTGCGTTCTTTAACCGCATGGTTGAAGTAGTTCAGTCCAGCAAAGACCTACCTGCTGCGGTGCGCAATGACCCGGAGTTTGACGATACGGTCAAGGCGGTGGTGCATAACGGCAAGGCGTACATCATTGCTGACAAAGTTCCCGCTAACAAAGCCCTGTCTATACTGTTGCATGAAGTGGGTGTCCACCTCGGTATGCAGAAACTGCTGGGGGGCAACTACACGCGCTTAGTTAACCAGTTGAAGAAGTGGGAGTCCAAGCCCGGCTCGCTGGAACATGACTTGGTTAAAAAAGCTAGGGCGCGGGTGAATGCTGCTGGTACGTCGGCTCTCGACCAAGACCACGAACTGGTGGCGTACTTTGTGGAAGAAGCGGTCAACGCTGGTATCAACCCAACTGACTTGGCAAAATCCAAAGGGCCGATAGCCGAGTGGATTGCGTCGTTGATGAAAACGGTCATGGCCGCGCTCAAGTCCATGGGTATGAAAAACTTGGATAAACTTACCGCACAGAACATCGTTGACCTTGCTTATGGTGCGGCTAACATTCAGTTGAGCAGTGCTACCCAACTTAGTACCAAGAAGAGCAACCTGTATTCGTTTGCCGGAGTGAACGCTAACCAGAGCATCAAAACCAAAAGTTCTTACGTTCAAGCGGTCCTCATGGACGCTAACGGCGAGTCGGCCAAGAACATATACGACGATACTGGCTGGTTTAAATGGGATGACGGCAAGTGGCGCTTTGAAATATCCGATAAAGATATGACGCTACAAAAAAACGGGTTGTTTAACATAATCGTTGCTTTGGCTAAGGATACTTCAGCACCATTGGGTGAAGTGATAAACCACAAAAAACTGTTCGCCGCGTATCCCGAACTACGTCGTGAGATAGCGGTGCGGCCAAGCGCGGATATTCCGCCGGGGGGTGCTTCAATCGACGAACGAAGAAACCTCATCGAAATATCCAAGGAAGATTTCGACAACATATCGGGGGCAATCCCTAACTCCCCTGAGATGGCAAATCTCACAACCGAGCTGCTTAAGTCGCTCGCGCATGAAATTCAGCACGCGATTCAGGTCAAGGAGGGTTTTTCCGGCGGCGGCAACTCGGACCATCCAGCGCAGTTAGTTCACAGCAAAGCGGCTACGGAGAAACTCCTTCGCTCTATTAAAGAGCAGGCAGAAATAGTTGGTTCGTTTAAGCGGCTAGTCCCTCGCCTTCAGTACATACTGGAACACTTTGCCGAAAGCAAGGAAGTAGTGCGACGCTATTTGAAATCCAACGCAACGGCTCAAGACGAATCCGCATTTCTGCGGGATTTGTTTGGGGAGCGGCTGGGTCTCGATCCACGTTTGAGCGCGAGCGACAAAACGCTCGCAGATGATTACAACGATATAATGGTACATCGGTACTACAGACTAGCTGGAGAAGCTGAAGCTAGGGATGTATCTAATCGCATGAAATTTCCTAATTCTATCCGGCAACCTGCGTTGATGGACGACGAGCTTTACATCCCCACTACCCCTAACTTCCCGTCGTTGAAGTTCTCCAAGGGCAACGCCTCTACTATCCCCAAGGCAGTAGAATTTACCAACGATACTGTGGCCAACATGCTTAGTCGGGTAAAAGTTACGGCGGCTGACCTTGGCAGTAAGGCTTTAAATGCCGCAGTGTTTATGAACGACCTTATCAAAATTGCCGAAAAAGCCGGGCTTACCGCAGCTAAAGGGTTTAACGACTTGATGGGGGAGAGGGATCAGATTCGCAACCGTGGTGAGGAGCGCATCTCTGCCATTATGAGTCGTGCATCCAAACTCAAGGACCAGTCTGCGGTCGAACAATTCTTGCGTGATTCAACGATTGACAAAAAGTACGGTTACGGGCCGAAGTCTGACAACGGAGAGTACGCGCGTCGGTTTACTCAGTTATCCGCCGAAGGTCAAGCTGTGGTCAAGGATGTATTCCAAGTAGGGGAAGACAACTACACAGAAATGCAGCGCCTTGCAGCAGTCGAAGTCAACCGCGAGTACAACGCCCTTATAGCCCGGTTCCCTAAGAAAACGGCAGAGCTAGAAAAGGAGCGTACTAAAGAACTGGCCCGTTTAGTCCGGGTCATGCCTAAGCTGGACGGCCCATACGCCCCGCTCAAGCGATTTGGTGACCATGTGGTTGTCGCCATGTCAGACGAATACGCCCACGCCGAAGCAAACGGCGACCGCAAGAAGATGGACGCGATGGTCGCCCACCCGACCGAAGCTCACTACTTGGTGGAGTTTTACGACAACGCCGGGGCGGCGGATGCCCGTAGAAAACAGCTTATCCCCTACTTTGACAGCGTGGTGGCGTCTAACCGGCAGGAAAACTTCCACAAGGTTGATGGTCTGCCGTGGAGTGGCATTGAAAAAATTAAGTCTGCTGTAGAGGATTCTCCGGACGCTAAGTACAAAGAGTCCATGAACAGGTTGCTGACCAACCTATACCTGAAAATGCTGGCGGAATCTTCAGCGCGTAAGTCTGAGTTAAAACGGCGTGGAGTTCTGGGTTCTGGAGATATGTTCCGTGCGTTTGCTGCCAATGGACGGAGTAACGCGCACTTTATTGCAAGCATGGCTAAAAATCCGGAGATTGGGCGCAAGATTGCTGATATGCGTCAAGAGTCAAAAGCCCTGCGCGAAGGTGGAAACGTTGATGCTACACGGGCTATGAACGAGATACTGGCTCGATACGCACAGGGGTTAGATTACAAAGAAACGCCGTGGGTAGATAAAGCACTTCGCGTATCGTCGCTGTGGATGCTGCTTACATCTCCGGCTTACTATCTGCAAAACTCAACGCAGACGTACATGATGACGCTGCCAGTGTTAGGTGGTAGGTACGGCGGCAAAGCGTTTACCGAAATCACTAAGGCATACGGTGATGTTATGAAATATGTCGGTAATATGGGTGCCGAGCTTGACGTTAGAAAGTTGCCAATTACTAAAGCCGAGCAGGACATGCTCATTTCATTGCGGGATAAAGGCAAACTTGATATCACCATCGCATCGGATATGGGTCGGTGGGCAAGCGGGGCGGCGGATCAAGGAGTAGTAGGTCGGGCGATAGATAAGATGTACGGCGCAGCGGGCAAAGTTGAAGCGCTTAACCGTATAACCACCGCGTTAGCTGCTTACCGTTTGTCTAATGGTAACGAGCAGTACGCCGGTGAAATTATTGACATGACGCAGGGTAACTACGCGGCTACTAATGCCCCACGGTTTTTTAGCGCCACGGGAGCTACAAAGTTAATAACGCAGTTCCGTAAATACCAGCTTATTCAAATAAGCCTGATGGGTCGCCTGATGTACGACTCGTTCAAGGGTGCCAGCGCCCAAGAAAAAGCTTTCGCCCGCCGTTCGCTGCTGTGGCTGTTTGCGCAGCAGGGTTTGCTCACCGGGCTTAAAGGTTTGCCAATACCGGCAGTTATTTACATGATTGCTGCTGCACTTGGCGGGGATGACGATGACGATTGGGAGCGGAACTTGCGCAAGTGGATTGGCGACGAAGACATTGCCACGTTGCTAATCAGGGGCATACCGGCGTATATGGGGTTGGACTTGTCCGGTCGTATCGGTATGGGCAACGCGTTCTCCCTCTTGCCGTATAGCGACATCGACTTTAGCAAGAAAGGCTACAAGGAAGCAGTGTTTGGTGCGACCGGCGCGTTCATTGGCGGTATGGGTGGACAACTTTTTGACGGTCTGGAAAAGATGGGCAAAGGCAATTACTACAAAGGGTTGGAGGCTCTGGCACCACGCGGGTTACGCGATGCGATGGCCGGATACCGTATGGGTACGGAAGGAGTTACTTCTGGCAAGGGGGATTTGCTGCTGTCGGCAGACGAGATTACCGCGTTTGACGCCGCCATGAAGGCGGTTGGACTGCCAACCACGAGAATCACGGAGTTCCAGACAAGCCGGGGAGACCTGTTTGAACTTAACAATCACTTCAAGGAACGTGAAACCGCGTTGAAAAATGACTACGCGGATGCTGCAAAACAGCGTGATTCTGACGCTATGTCTGAAGCTAGGGAAGAATGGAAAGCCATACAAGCGTCGAAAGGACGTTGGTTAGCTTACCTAGCTGGTCGTGGGTTGGGGAATAAAGACCTAACTAAAGACCTTCAACCCCACCCACTAGGTACTTTGCTTAAAGCTCCGGCGGCGCAGATGAAACGGGAGCGTCCGTGGCAGGGGGCTGCGGCGCAGCGGCAAGCGCAGTAATAGGAACGACGTTGCTGGCGAGGTGTTCTTCGACATAGCCTTGTGCTATAGCGTAGTCAAACTCGTAGCAACGGCTGCGTCCAGTTGGCATGGAAGGCACACCTTTGCCTATGCTGACCTTCTTGTCGAACCCCTTACCTTGGTCGCCGCCGCCCCGTAACATGCTCGCTGCCGCTAATTGGCGTTTGAACGTCGGTGCTGCTATGCCTTTCTTAGAGCACCATTCCTCAACAGCGCGTACGGTTATGAACAGCTTGCCGCGTTCTTTGTCCGACCCGAGTACCAAGCGGGCGTTAAGCCCCTGACGCATTGGGAGCATTGGCATCTCCGTATTGCCTGCGCGAGTGTCAAGTAGGTCGAAGTGCTTGGTAACCAGAATCGTACCGTGCAAGTCGGCCAGCAGGTTGGAAAACTTCTCTTCGACGTTTTCACTGAATTGATTAGCCACGCTGCGCATTTTTAGTATGTGCTCAAACCCCCAGTTTTTAAGCTCACTGAGGTCAAACTGAATAGCACCGATACGCTTGGCGATAAGCCCGCCGACTAAAGTACATGCCATGTGGTATGCGTAGAACCGTTCCTTGGCCGCGCCGCCACCTAACGACTTGATGATTGCAATAGCTGTCTTATGGAGCCTCTCTTCAATTTCTCTACGATTGGCAAACAAGTAGGAGAAATATTCGTCCGCCCACACACCGTGGCAGTGGTCGACCAAACGCAGGGCAATTTCGGCGTGTTCTCCATGTACGCTAGATTCTTCAAGTAACGAGTCCATGCGCGGGTAGTCTTCCATGGCTACCTCAAACACCCGCATCTGGGTGGCTTCGGGGTTGGTCTTTGACTCGGTAAGTTCCACCATCAGGTTCTTGTTGCCGTTAAGCGTGGCGTTAAGCTTAAACGGCGGCGACGGCACGCGTTCCTTACCATCACTCTGCATACCAATACGCATACGACCGTTGGACAATGAGTACAGCACGTCGCTTAGTTCTTTCGGGTCTTTCAATGATGCGGTCACCTCGTCAATCAACAGGGGTAGGTTGTTCATAACGCTGGCGCGGCCAATGATAGCCTTGGCGGTGGAATCCGATATCGTTGTTTTACGCGAGTCGCTAAGTGCGTTAATGCCGATCTTGCACACTGTGGACTTGCCAAACCCTGAGTCGCCGCTGGTGAGCGCCAGTGGTATGCCGTTCCACTCGTCAAAGTTGAGTAGCGATACAAGCGGAGCGCCAAACTGTGTGCATACGGTATAGCGATAAATTTCACCGTTTGAACGGTTGTACAGTTTCTCAACGCCACGGCTCCATTCTTCCTTGGAACCGCGAACAATACCAGCTTCAAGTAACCGTGGGTCACGAATAAACTCATCGCTTACCCTAACCTCGGTGCGGCCATTAGGCGAGATGAGTGAGTTGCCGATGAGGAACGCGTCTTTATCCTTGGTCCACCCAAACTGCTTGAAGGTGTTTATCTCATCAACATACCTACGCATGGTATCTGCGTGAGCCTGAGTATACGTAGCAAGTAGTTTGTCGTTGAACACAATGACCTCGTAGGAAGCAAGGGCAGTCTTAAGCCCTTTGGTATCGGCAAAAAGTTTGGCGGGGATTTCAAACGTACGCCATTGGCCGGGGCGGAACTCCATACGCATGGTGTAGGCGTAGGTGCCATCGTCAAGCCTGATCCGCTCAACGGGGTAGAACAACGGAGACGCCACGCGGTGAGAGGTTACAAGTCCGGCGTCATCTTTGTGCATGTACTCAATCACCCCACTTGCGCTGACACGGAACCCTTTGGGCCAGTGAGGTATTGCAGCAGTGGGGTTAGGAGTATTTGAATTGATCTCTGGTACTTCTACTTCCGGTGCATCAGGTTCGTCGTCGTAACCCAGTTGAATAGGGCTGGTAACCTTACCTGCAAACGCGCACCCTTCGCATCCAGCAGGGTTTACCTTACTAAACGCCTCACAGGTGGTCGGACCGTACTTCCAGTTGTCCAGTTTTTCCTGTGTTTCTTCCGCCGTGTATCCGGGGTACTGCTTGCTCCATTCGTGGGCAAGGGGCTCGCCGTCAGTGCAGTGCTTTGCTACACCAAGATTCTTGTGCCATATCGGTTCTTCGTCGCAGCCTGTCTCACGGAACAACCTAACTTGGTTGCACTTTTCGGCAACAGCTACCAGACTTGAAGGGGGAAATTCTTTTGTACCGGAGAACTCGTTGACCAGCTTCTCTTTTGTAGCCTTGGGCTGCGTTATGGTCAGCGCATTGGCCGCAGCGTACCTGCTGAATAACTCGTAGTAATACGCGTATGGTTTTGGTTCCTGCTCACGCACGACAACAACCTCGTTGTCTCCGTTGAAACTACCCACAGGGCGAAGAATGGACGCGCTATCTAGGTCACGGGACGAGTCAAACTTAATGCCCACAGCCATGTACACGGAACGAACTAACGCGGCCAACTCGTTCCACTGGGCTGGTGATACAGCTTCGGTAAACGGCCAGTATGCGTGGAATCCGTTGCCTGAACTTACAAGCAAAGGGCGCGGCAACCCCGTCTTGACCATAAGGTCTTTGATGGCGGCAACCGCGTCTGCCTTTGTGGCGTAGCTTATGGACTTGAGCGTAGTACCGTCAGACTCAAATTTGCCCACATCGAAATCCTGCCACAACGATTTGACCCACTTGACGTTGGACTGTTTGCGCCCAATGACGTAACCGTGTTCGTTGTACTCAAGTTCTTTGTAGCTGGCGCACGCAAAGTAAAATGGCTTGCGCTGTTCTATCATCAACTCCGCAGCGTCGTGCATGGAGTCGTAATCTGGATATGCGGTGTGCCGCATACTTCCATTCTTGGCTATCTCGATAAGGTACTTAAACCCATCGGACGGAACCACCGTCTTAAAGAAGGACATTGTGTCCATAAGACCCCCAGTCTTTGGACTTAGTTAGTGGTACTGTTGTTTGAAATGTACTCTTTTATTTTGCTAACAGCCGCAGCTCTAGCTTCAGGAGATTTTTCCTCCGGCAACGGTAGCTTTCCCGACTCCAAAAGCTGACCAAATACGCGCAAGACAGTTGTTATGCGGGTACGGTTGGCTCCACGCGGGTATGACTTGCCTTGCAGATAAGCGTTCACCATTGGGAACGTGACGCCAAAGATAGCATCAAGCTCGCCTTTTTGACGCAGTTGGGTTTTCCTTGCCACAGTAAAGTCAATCATTGTTCTTGTCCTTGAAAAAATGCGCGTTAACGAGGCGCGCCCCTCGGGGGTCGGATTACTTGTCGTCAAAATCCAGTGCGTCGAGGGCTGATGCCACGGCGGGGTCTGTCACTGGGGGAACTACTGTAGCAGCTTTTGCCGCTTTCTTGCCAGCAGGTTTTGCCGTAGCTTCGGGGGCCTCAGCCGCAGGTGCAGCAAACGCCGACGGGGCAGCAGGAGCTTTGGTTTGCTGCGGAGCAACAATTGCTGGCGCTGCAGGGGTTTCCACATCATCGCTGCCATGGACTGTTTCGCCCACAATTTGCTTGACAATCTTAGACCCGAGCATAGGCAGAATTTCCTGCGCCATTTCGGCGGTGATGCCGCCAAGCGCCTTGAACGTCAAGGCAGGGTGAGCCACCGAGTAGTCGAAGCCGATACGGGTAACCACACCCGCAGCTTTGACACCGCGTTTGGCAAGGAAGTCGCCGTACTCGCTCAACTGAATGGTTGAACCGCCCGGAACGCGCAGCATCATTGGGTCATTAAGCTGACCGGCAGGAGCCACCGCCAGTACCTTAGACGATTTGCACGCCTTGGCCTTGGGGTTCTGGTTGGTTGCACCGGAGCCAACTGCATTCTGCGGGCAAAGGGCGCACTTGCTGGCTTGCTTGTTACCTGAATTAGCCAGCGGTGATACGCCATCGTTAGAACTGCAATCGGGTTTGGCAGAACTGCCTTCCACAAAACCCTCGGCGTAGAACGTCTTGGCGTATCCGTTCTTTGGACCAACACCAAGCACAACTACTTCTAACGATGCAGCGGGTTCACCGTCTTCGCTGCCCGGCTTCGTAACAAGGGTTTTCTCCTTGCCCTTGGTAATGGTGAACACCTTACCTTTGATGCTGATGGTCGGGAACGTGCCGCCAGAAAAGCCGAACTCGTTTCCTTCTGTAGCAAACGCCTGAAGGTGGGCGGGCAGTTTAGACGCACTGTCCAGCGGGATAAGATTTGTAGCCACGTGATACTCCTTGTTTGATTATGAGCGTTGAACACGGATACGGATTTCTTCGCGCCAGTTAATGCCGGGCGGGAGTTCCTTGTGTTCGTCAATGTACTGCTGTACTGCTTCTTTACTGCACCTCACTTCAAGCAGTTCAAATGCCGAATTCTGCTTTACGTGGTTCATAAATGCGTCCTTGTCTCCTACGGACGCTGTTGTCAATTTTGATTTATATGCTGTGCCGTACGCTGTGCGCGCCGACTCAATTCCTGCTGCGTTGTACCGCTGTAGAAGTACCCCTTCTATGTACTCTTGTTTTACTTTATCGGCGTCGTTTTCTGTTTCATACGTTTTTTTACGCGCAGCGCGACGGTCGCGTAGTTCGATGCAATACTTCACCAACTCATCGTTGGGCAAAGCAGTGACCTTCATTTTCGCTCTCCTGAAAATTGTTATTGTAAAACGAGTTTAGTTAAGCTTTATACTACTGTCAAGCAAAAGCGCGTGATTCCTGAACCATGTCGAGCAAAATACCCTGTACGTGTTGCTTGTTCTTCAGTCGCTGATAGTACCTACGTTCCATCGCAGTGCCTTCTATCATCACGATGAGTTGGTTAAACTTCTGACCCGCACGGGATATGCGGGCGTTGGCTTGGCCGAACGTGTCGTTAGACGTTATGGGAGCAAACCACACCACCGTACTTGCTGCTTGCAGGTTCAGCCCGTGGCTCATTGATGCCGGTTGCGCCACGATAACGTCAAGGTTTTTGTTGTTCTGGAAGTCCGAGAAGATGCGGTCGCGGTCGTTCTTACTTACTTCACCGTAAACTGCCGCCGACTTTATTTTTTTACTTGTAAGAAATTCGCGCACTTTGTGTATTACTGCGACAAACGGTACGAACACGATGACCTTAGAACTAGATTCCTGAATAATTTCCAGTAGTACATTCATGCGCGGAGTGGCGTCCAATTGCACAGCCCCACCTTTGCCGTCATACACGTCACCGCAGGCAATCTGCATCAGCTTCTGCGCCTTCACTGCTTCGTTAGCAGCAGTAATCTTTCCTTCGGCGGATTCAAGACATAGCTTTTGCATCATGCTGCTGTACGCTGCGGTCTGCTCGTCGGTCAATGGTGCCGACCTAGTGGTGTAGATAACCGGCGGCAAGTCAATGCACTCGTCGCGGGCGAACCGGATGGCTGGCTGCATAGCCTCATGCACTATATCTAATGCGTTGTCACGGGGCACCCACAAGAACTGGTTAATCTGCCGCATGACAGAGTCCTTGAACCTATTGAAGTACGGTGGCACACGACCCGGAGATATTAACCTGCACTGCGCCCACGCATCGGTAGGTTGGTTTGGTGTTGGTGTTCCAGTTAGACCCCATACACGGCGAGCCACCTGCCTGTTGCAAACCGTTTGCAGAGCCCTCCATCTATCTGTACCAGCGTTCCTTCCTACCTGTGCAATCTCGTCGATGATAATAAGGTCGATATCTTTGCGCAAGGCAAGCGCGTCAAGTAAACCGGGCACTTTGATTCCATCGTGGTTGATAAGGTATAGGTCTACGTCTGACTCCAGCATTTCTATGCGCTTGCTTCTGGAACCATATACAACGGCGGTTGAAAGATGCGGGAAGTGCGTAAATACTTCGTCCCCCCACGTGCGCTCCAGTGTTGATAAGGGTGTAACAACAAGTGCCTTATGCACGATACCCGCAGCGCGTAAGTAGTCATACGCCCACAACGTAGCCATGGTCTTGCCCGTACCCATATCCGACAAGTTAAACGCCCGTGGTTCTAACGTCATAAACGCAGCAGCTTCCCGTTGCGCTCCAAAAGGTGCGAACGTACCGGGCCAATCGTAGTGGTATAGGATTGGTGACGGCGCGTTGATGCCTATACTGCGTAGCACTTTTGTTTCATCCGGCCCGTGCTTGACTGCCACGTACTGCTTGCCACCAACTTTGAACGACTTTGACGTTGGTATTACAGACAGTACGCGGTTAGGGTCTTTGAGCCGCAAGACTAAGCATTTTTTGTTTTGATCAATTTGCATTTATTTCTTTCCATACATCCCCGGTTGACGCTTACGCCATCCTTTGTTGAAAGCTTCGTCAACGACACGGGTGTTGGACTTAGCCCCAGAGCCACCTTGGTCAAGGGGTTTCTTGTGGTCTACATTAGTGTTGTCGCCCTTACGCACAGTGCCTGCGGCCAGAGCCTGCCGCCTTGCGCGGTTTTCCTCCACTCGTTTGTCCTGCACATCGGGACGTTTGTTATAGGCGGCTTTTGTTGCAAGTTCTTGTTTGCTTGATTTAGGCATGATTACCTCTTCAGTTTGTTGGTGCGAACGGTTATTCCACTTGCTGGTTTTTTAGCCAAGTCAGCAACATGCTCTGGTAGTTTGGTTTTCTTTGGCGTGTTATCAGCAAACTCCTTGGCTACGTCCGGCTTATTTTTTTCCAGCCATGCTTGTTGCGCTTTACTCTTGAACATAATAACCCTCTATTAAATCAACTACTGCAGCTTGTAATTTTTGCGCTATAACGAGGTGGCACGTGTTGGTGTAATCCACGCTCGTTATATTGGCAAGCTGTATAACGTCTGCGGTGGTGTAGTCCAACCCAGATTTTATGAGTGTATTGCGCGCCCCCTCAAAAAATATATCCGCCGTATCTATGCTTTGGCGCAGTAGCGTGGACCAGTCAGCACTGACATCAGTAGGGGCGTTCATCTCTTCAACCTCTCTATTTCATGTTGGATAAAATCAATTGCCGCTTCGT
>Ga0222712_10002366_pt1 | contig 21657 bp, 23 predicted proteins | sample C33_657DmetaG_FD_165043 | JGI IMG/M metagenome (GOLD analysis project Ga0222712, IMG submission 165043) | Estuarine water microbial communities from San Francisco Bay, California, United States - C33_657D | ecosystem: Environmental > Aquatic > Marine > Unclassified | place: USA: California... | reverse complement strand
AAGCGACGATGCTGTTGACCGGTGCCACGACCGGCTGATCCGCGCTCACACGGTGCGTCTCATTATGCTTCTGTTTGAGCATGTCGACAATGGGATAGCCGTAGATGAACCCCTGAAGCCCCGCGCTGTAGGAGAGCGCTGCTGCCGGATCCGTCGCCAATGCCTCACAATCTGCAGCAGCGGGCAGGGCCGCAGCCGCAAGCAATAGGGGTGTGATCACGATTTATCCTCTCTATGCGCAGTTATGTGGCTTTTGAGTTACGCTAACAATGCATTTAATGTTGTCTAACTTTAATATACGTAGCATATTGCGCAAAATAAATACGCATATGCCAATCGTTTGCAAATGTGAATCTTATAGGGAGGTCGACATGAAGGCACTTCGTTTAGCAACTCTACTCGCCAGCACCGCCATGGCCATGCCCGCCATCGCGCAGGACACCGCGTCGGACGACACGGGTGGCATCGGTGACATCGTCGTGACCGCGCAGAAGCGTGCGGAAAACGTGCAGGATGTGCCGCTCGCCATTTCGGCGGTCAGCAGCGAATATCTGGAATCGCGCGACATTAGCTCGATTGACCGGTTGGGCTCCATTGCGCCGAACGTGAAGATCGAGCGCGCGCCGTCGAACAAGACGATCTCGCAGATCGCCATTCGTGGCTCGGTCACGATCAACCCTGCTGTGACCTGGGAACCTGCCGTCGGCCTCTACCTTGATGGCGTCTATATCGCCAAAGCACAGGGCTCGATCTTTGACGTGGCGGATCTGGAGCGCGTGGAAGTGCTGCGCGGCCCGCAGGGCACGCTCTATGGCCGCAACGCACTCGCCGGTGCCGTCAACCTCGTTACCAAGAAGCCGACGGGTGAAGCGGGTGGTTCGGCTGAGATCAGCTATGGCAATTATGATTATTGGAAGGGCAAGGCGGTCTTGAACCTGCCAGCCATGGGCGCCTTGTCGATGAAGGTCTCCGGTCAGATCCAGAAGCGCGATGGCTTTGTGAAGGTTGGGCCAAACCCTTTCCCACAGGCGTTCCTCGCGCGGCCGAACTCGGTGTCCGATTTGGGCAATCTGAATGGCAAGTCCGGCATGATTCAGCTGCGCCTGAAGCCGGAAGGCAATTTCACAGCGGACTATCAGTTCGACTATAGCCGCTACAACCAGCGCACTGATTTCTCGCAGTTGGTGAGTGTGCTGCCGAATAGCTTGTTCACGGATCCGGCGATCCTCGCGGCCATCGCGCCGCTTGGCCTCTACGCCAATCCGAACCGCCAGAGCACGGCCAGCGTTGATGCCAATCCGCTTTATGAAAAGACGCGCACCTACGGCCACAGCCTAACGCTCGCGCTCGACATGGGGGCCTCGACGCTCAAGTCGATCAGCTCTTACCGCAATCTGCGCTGGCAGGATGCGGCAGATCTTGATGGCTCACCGCTCGACATCGCCAATACGCAGCGCGACACGAGCTTCCACGCGTACAGTCAGGAGCTCCAGCTGACGGGCGACGCGATGGACAATCGCCTGAACTATGTGGTCGGTGCCTTTGCCTATCGCGAAAAGGCCGAAACGCTTGGGCCACAACGCTTCTTCGGCTTCCTCAATCAGGTCGGTGCGCCGGGTGCAGCGGATCTCCAGTCTGATTATGGATCGCACACAAAGGCTTGGGCGCTCTATGCACAGCTTGACTACCGGTTGACGGATGCGCTGAAGATGACGCTGGGCGCGCGCTACACCAATGAGGTGAAGGACATCCGCCGCAAGTTTGCGGTCGGTACGCCGCGCTTCACGCTGTTCGATGTGCCTTATGGCGGGGTGCCGGATGCGAAGTTCAACAACTTCAGCCCGACGGCCACGCTCAGCTATGAAGCCAGCGATAACGTCAATGTCTATGCCCGCTGGGCGCGGGGCTATAAATCAGGCGGCTTCAACGGTGAGACAGATGTCGCAGGCCTGATTGGCCAGCCGTTCAACTGCACCTCGGCCCCCGGCAATGGCAGTGAGCTGTGCAACCCCTATCGCCCTGAAAAGGTCGACAGCTATGAACTCGGCCTCAAGACCAAGCTCGCCGATGGCAAGCTGATCTTCAACGTCGCGGGCTTCTGGGATGAGCATAAGGACATTCAGCTGTCCGTGTTCACCGCACAGGGCGCCGCTGCTTCGGTCGTGCTCAATGCGGCTGCCGCGCGCATTCGCGGTCTGGAGTTTGAAGCCGTCGCTCGGCCCATCCCCAGCCTGACGATCAACGGTTCCTTCGCGGTGCTCGATGCAGACTATAAGAGCTTCATCGATGGCGGCGTGGACGTGTCGAACAACCGCGCCTTCCCGCACACACCCAAGGCGACCGCTGCCCTCGGCGTCGACTGGCGCGTGATGGAAGGGGATTGGGGTAAGCTCAACCTGACGGGCGATTACAACCACGTCTCGAGCTATTACACCTTCCCGTTCGCGCTGACGGGCAACCGTGCGGTGGAGAATGTGGCGAGCAACACCCGGTCGCCGGGTCGTGACATTGTGAACGTCGCCGCGCGCATTTCCGACTTCAATGTCGGTGGCGCACGGACGGAGCTGTCCTTTTGGGTTCGTAACCTGACGAAGGAAGACCGGCCGACCAACTTCATCGATTTCGGTGCGGGCTTTGGCGGCCTGACGCTCGGCTACTTCCCCGATCCGCGGACTTATGGTTTGACGTTCGGTGTGAAGTTCTAAGTAAAATCCCCCCTCCCGCTTGCGGGAGGGGGACCATTCTTTACCCAAAGGCCGCAGGCGGATCGCCCATCACGTTCACCGTGGCCGCGCCGTCCGCATCGACCGAGTGGATCAGGCAAGATGTCCGGCGGGACCGCGTCTCGGCGATCCACCAGCGGTCGCCGTCCTTCACATAGACGTCATCATATTCGACACCCATCTGCGTGAGGGTCCGCCCTGCGAGATTGATGTTGTGGAAGAAGAGCGACCATTGCCCGCGCGCGCGCGTCGGACTGTCAAAGGTGATGATGCCGTTTGCGGCGTGGTGGATGTCGAAGATGTCGGGCGTGCAGCCCATCTGGCGATAGATGGCGACGAAATCCTCGCGGCTGTCGAATGGCGGAAAGCCCTCATAGGCGATGACCGCGCCCTTGGGCGCCAGCGTGTCGCGCACCGTATCGGGGTCTTTGGTGTCGCAGGCGCGGAGATAGCGGGCCTTGAGGTCGCGGATCGCGCGGTCATCCTCCAGCCGCTGCAAACGTTCTTCCAAAGTCATCCTCATTTCTCCTTTGCGTAGAGGATGGAGTGAGATACTACGCAAATCAAGCAATAAGCGCGGCAGAGTCCGCCAAAGCGAGGGAGAGAGAGATGCGTTTCCAAGGCAAGAATGTTCTCATCACAGGCGCCGCGTCCGGCATTGGCCGCGCGACCGCGATCCTCTTTGCAGAAGAAGGCGCGCGCGTGACGATTGGGGACATGAACGGCGCCGGTCTGGAAGAGACCGCGACGATGATGATCACCGCCCCGCAGATCAAAACTTATGACGCCGCAGACTTTGACAGCTGCCGCGCACTGGTCGCCGCCGCTGCGACCGACGGGCTGGACGTGCTGTGCAACATTTCTGGCATGATGAAATGGGGCCCCACGCTGGAGTTTAGCGAAGACGATTTCGCCCGCATCCTTGCGGTGAACACCACCAGCACCTTTGCCATGTGCAAGGCCGCCCTCCCGCATCTCATCAAGTCCAAGGGCAATATCGTCAACACCGCGTCCACCGCCGCGTTGCAGGGTATTGCCTATACGGTCGCTTATGCCGCCTCAAAGCATGGCGTGGCTGCGATCACCAAGAGCCTCGCCATCGAATTCGCGGCCAAGGGCGTGCGCATCAACGCCATCTGTCCCGGCCATGTGAACACCCCCATGGGCAATGCTGCCCCGCCGACCGGCGATGTCGATTGGTCGCTCGTCATGCGCAACGTGCCCAAGCTGGAAAACGGCATGTGCGAACCCCGCGACATCGCCGAAATGTTCGCCTTCCTGGCCAGCGATCAGGCCCGCAAGGTCACAGGCGCGCTGTTCACGGTCGATGGGGGGCAGTTGGCGGGGTAATCCCTTCCGCAGTGCTCTGGCCTGCGCCGAAGCAACGGGCTTAGAAAATCGTCATGCTGAACTTGTTTCAGCACAACGGGTTCGGGGCAGGCTGGTCTGGTCGGGAGGGCGCTCCGCGCTGTTATCCTGAAACAAGTTCAGGATGACGAACAGGAGGGGAAGCGTCGCGAAACCCCTCCGCACCTCAGCGTGATCCTTTACGCCGCCGCCAGCAGCGCCCGCGCCGCCTCGGCGCCATCGAGCAGGGCGTTTTCCCGCGCTGTGACGCGCCAGCCGTCGGGCGTTCTTGCCAGATGCCAGCGGTTGGCGGAGACGCGGTGGGCGGTCCAGCCGCCGGTGCCATCGGCGCGGAAGACGACGCTGTGGCCGCGGGCGGTGGCGGTGTCGCCGTCCAGATCGATGGTGACGGGGCCGAGCGCATGGGCGCAGCCATCGGCCATCAGCCCGCGATGCACCGCGCCATCGATCAGCGCGGCGATGGCGGCGCGGCCTTTGGCCTCGGTCATGCCGCCGACGGCATAGCGGCCATCCTCGGTCCATAATTGGCTGAGGGCATCTGCCGCGCCGGTATCGGCGAGCGGGCCGTAGCTGGCGATCAGCTCCCGGATCGCCTCACGGTCCTCCAGCGCCTGCAATCGGGCGACGAGGGCCTCAAGCGTTGGCGGCATGGATCGCTTCGGCGCGCGCCTTAAGCGCGTGGGCGGTGTCGTCAAAGGCGCGCTTCACCCAGGGGCCGGCAAAGCGGAACACATGGATGCCATTATTGCCGAGAAAGGCGTCGGTGGAATGATAGCGGCAGCTGGCAGGGCCCGTCGCCTCAATCACCTGATCGCGCCGCGCGGGGTAGGGCCAGAAGTCGCTATACTTCATCTCCCAGCTGATGAGGCGTTCCGGCTCCAGCGCGCAGATATATTCAAGGTTGGGGACAAGGCTGCCCGGCACGGCATAGTTGGCGAGCGTCATGTCCACCGCCGCGCCCATTTCCAGCGTGGAGACAGCGCGGACGCAAAAGGGGTTCCATTCATTGTAGCGGGGCATGTCGCAGATCACATCCCACACGACCTTGGCCGGCGCGTTGATCTCCACGGTTTCGGAGACGGTCACAGCGTCGGGGTCAAAGCCCGAAACGGGGTCTTGCGCCAAGGTTGGCGCGGTCTTCATCCAATCGAGCATCACAGGTCCTTTAGTTTGACGATGCGGGCAGCGGGCAGGGGGTGTTCGTTGGCACCCGCCCAACGGAGGAGCGCAGTGCCTTCGGTGTGGCTGCTGGTGTCGATCCAGTTGCCGATACCGGGGTCACTGGCCGCGCAGATGATGCGGATTGATCCGTCCGCCTCATATCGCGCGCTGTGCTTGTTCACGGTGATCTGGCGGAAGCGGTAGTCGAGGCTTTCCATCCACCAATTGTCGAGCTGGAAGTTCCAGTAATAGCAATCGGGCGGCGTCACCTCGATCACCCAGGCTTCGTCGGGCGCAATCTTCCAATAGGCGTGGGCGTAGTAGATATCCTTTGCGCCGCCACCCTTCTGGAACATCGACTGGTCGATGGCGGGGAAGGCATTCGGTGCTGCGCGAAAAGCCGCGTCCAATCGGCAAAGGTGGTCGCAATGCCGTTTACGAACTGCGCGGCGGTGGCGAGGCCTTTGGAGATCGTCGCGCCGGAAAGCGGCGCGGGAACGGCAGGGCCGCCGATGCGCTCAATCTTGAAGGTGCCGGGCGTCTCACTCAGCCGGTCGAGCGCGGACTGGCGGATGATGATGACACTGGTGTCGGCCTCCAGTCGCAGCCAGTTGCCGGGTTGCGGAGTGGCCGAAGCGATGATCTCCACCTCGCCATTTGGCCCCCAGACAATGTCGTCATTCATCAGGCTACCGGTGGCGTGGGCGCTGCCATCAATGTGGTAGCGCATCGCATTTGCGACGATGGAGAAGTAGAACATCGACCCGCGCGTACCGGTGATCCGGTAGTCGCAATCCCCCCGGATGGAGGCGTTGAGATACTGGTTGTCTGGGTTGTCTGCGCCGATCTTTCCGGTGGTGTGGCTCAGTTGGTAGAAGAACGGGAAGTCGGTGTCGGTCGCCTCAACATATTGCTCCAGCGCGAGTTTGGTAAGGCGCGAGAGATAGCGGACACCCTCTGCGCGGATGAGGGGATCATCCGGCACATCGGGCGCGAGCAGGACTTCTCCGGCCGCGGCGAGCTTGGCGCAGAAATCGCGCCAGGCCTGCACCGGATCGGCCTTCATGGCGCGACCCAGTCGCCGCCGTTCACATCAAGCGCGGCGCCGGTGATCTCGCTCGCATAGTCAGACAAGAGGAAATAGACGGCCTTGGCGCAGTCCTTATCCGGCGGGATATGGCCGACGGGGACTTCGGAGGCGCGCTGGGTGCGGAACGCTTCGCCGCCTTCGCCCATCGACGCAAAGAAGCTTTCCAGAGGCGCGCCCATCATCCAGCCCATAAGGGCAGTGTTGACGCGAATGCCGGTGCCGCCAAGTTCAACGGCGAGCTGGCGGGAAAGCTGGTTGAGCGCGGCCTTCGCCATCGCATAGCCACCTTCGCCAGGCATCGGCTTGCGCGTGGCGAGCGTGGAGATGTTGACGATCGAGCCGGAGCCTTGCGCCTTCATCGTCGGGATCACCGCTTGCGCCATCCGCAAGCCGCCGACAGCGATCACATCCAGCGCGCTCGACAATTGGTCAATCGAATGCGCGTCGAGGTTCGACCAATCGGGGTGGTAATAAGCGGAATGGACCATGCCATCGATGCGGCCCCATTGGTCGAGCGCGGCCTTGGCAACGGCGTTGCAATCCTCGGTTTTTGAGACATCGCATTTAACTGCAATGGCCTCTCCACCCTTGGACTTGATGTCGGCGACAATGGCTTCAATCGCATCCACCGAACGAGCGGAGACGACGACCTTTGCGCCTTCCGCAGCCGCGCCGCGGCACATCGCCTGCCCCATGCCGGGGCCAGCGCCTGTGATGATGACGACTTTGTCCTTCAGGATCATGATGCTCTCCTTTGTTCTTATTGGTCTCAGATTTTATAGGCGTCGTGATAAAAAGCGAAATCCGCGGCAATGCCCTCTGGGGATAGGCCAAACTCCTCGGCTGAGTATTTGTGTTTGGGCCGCGCATCCCGCGCATTGGCAGCGATGCAGGCCTCGAGTGCGGCTATGTCCACCGGCAGGCCGATGGCCTCCAGCACACGTGCCGCGGTGCCGATGGGGTCGCTTACCGTGTCCTCATAACGGACATCGACGATCCGCCCTTCGGGCAGGGTCTTGCGCAGCTCCATAAGGCGTTCCAGCCCGGTCTTGAACCGCCGCGTCCAATGCGCGCCCTGATCTTCCTTGCGGTAGGTCGTGGAGCTGTTGACGCTCATTGACGCGCACATGCTGCAATAGCTGGGCAGCACCTGCGCGACATTGCGGTGGGTCATCACAAGCGGGACATCCGGGAAGACCTTGAGCAGCCCGTTCATCCCGCCGAGCAGATGGTGCGGGGTTTTCAACACCCACTTCTTGCCCCGCCGCGATGGCATCTGGTGCTGGAGCGCCTTCATGAACAGAAGCAGGTCGCGATAGGCAGGTTCATGGTCCTGATCTGCCTGCCAATATCCGTAGGAATGAATTGGCATCATCGAGTCATAGGTTGTCGATAGGAAGGTGCGGTCGAGCAGAATGACCTCTTCGGCGACGACTTCGGCCTCAATGGGGTCGATGCTTTCAAAGTCGGGCCAATCGCGCAGCAATTGGTCCACGATCTGATGAGCCATCGCGATGCGGGGGGAGGGATCGCCAGCTGCTTCCCCGTCAAAGGGCAGAGGAAAGGTCGTTTCCCACCACAGGAAGGACGTCGCCTGCGGGACGGACGATAGCAGCCGGTGCATCACGGTGGAGCCGGTGCGCGGGAGGCCGATAATGGCACAGGCGACGTCTATCTGTTCGTCCAGCGCCTCGGGGTGGTCTTTGAAATATTGGATGAGCTTCAGCCGGTCAGACAGCGCGCTCTGGATGCGATAACCCGCACCCGCATCGGGGGCGACCAGCCCGGCGTCGGCATTGACGCAATCAACGAGCTTGGAGAGGGGCGCAAGGAACCATTCGTCGCCGAAGTCCCCAAGGCCGGTTGCAGCCTGCGCCTGCGCCATCAGTCCAGAAACGCTTAATGCTGCACCCAATGTCACTCTCCCCAAAACACTTATCTGCCAAGGCCTGCCAGCAATGGCATCTGCCAAGACGGATCAAAACGGTTCGCGCGGCCATGGACGGCGTCGCTGCCCATCACGGCAAAGCTGTCTTCATCCACCGGCGTGATGCGACCATGATCGAACACAAGCGACCGGTGGCTGAACTTCCACACACCGCCGCGCCGCTGATAGGTGTCGAGGTAACGACCCCAGACGGTGAACTCTTTGCGGTCCGGCGGGTGCGTGCGGTGAAAGGCGGTCACCAGATGCTCCCCCTCCGCTGTGTCGCCGTCAATCGCAAACAGGCTGTTGCTGATGCTGTGGATCGTCGCTTCCCACTGCGCCATCATGTCGGGCAACCAGCGGACGAAATCATCCGGCCCGCCGCAAAACATGGCGCCGTGATCGTCAATCGCGTCATCATGATAGAGCGAGCGGACGAGCGCAAAGTCCCGCCGGTCAATCCCGCGACAATAGCGCATGACAAGATCGGTAAGCGCGATCCTGTCGAGGAGCGCGCGGTCCTTCAACCCTGCGCCGCTTTCCGCCCGGCCTGCCGTCCAAAGAAGGTGCAGTCCGCAAGGCTCATGCCAGAGCTATAGCCATGCCCCCAAGCAGGGAGTCCGCTGGTGCAGCGACCTGCGGCAAACAGGCCGGGGATCGGTGCTCCTGCGCGGTCCAGAACTTCGCCATCGGTTGAGGTCTTGAGGCCCCCCAGCGTGAAGAAGCTGAAATAGCTGTTCTGGAAATGCAGTTCGAGCGCGACAAACGGCCCCTGATCGAGCGGCGTCAGGATCGGCGGCTGCTTGTCAAACAGAGGGTCGCGGCCTGCACGGGCATGTTCATTGTAGAAGGCCATGGTGCGCGCCAAGGTGCCTTCAGCCATCTCCAATTCGCGCTCAACCTCTTCCCAGTCATTGCCGGTCCCGGCAATTGTCATGCGGGCAAATTCTGGTGGCTGCTCAAAATGCGCGCTGTCGAGCAGCAGGTACACGCGGTCGCCGGGTTGGTCGACGGCGGTGCGCGACACGCGGCCGTGATAGCAGTCTTCATTGATGAAGCGCTGGCCCTGAATGTTGACGAACACGCCCTTCGCGTGGCTTTCCGGGATGGTCCAAGGACAGGTCGTGAAGAACTGTTCCATGTGGATCGCATCACCACCGGCACTCAGACCAAGATTGATGCCTGTGCCATCGTCCTTGTCGCCGATGGGATCATTGATTTTGAAGGTGTCTGGGCAATACTTCCGGCGCATCTCTTCGTTCATCACGAAGCCGCCTGTTGCCAGAACAACGCCTTTGCGCGCCTTCACAAAGACGGGCTTATTGTCGATGCGGAAGATGGCGCCGACGATTTTGTCTGAGTCTTTGATGAGCGCCATGGCGCGCGCGTCGACGATCACATCGACACCCAAGGCCCGGGCTTTCGCTTCGAGGATATCGACCAGCGGACGTCCGCCGCCCCAGCCCATATGCTGGATGACATGGCCGCGCGGGGCCGGCTTGGCTGATTTGTAGAAGGGTGCTGCGGCCTCACTGCCAGACCAGATCAGCGTCGTATCATCCATCGGCTCGATGATCTTGCCGGCCATGTAATTGCCGCGATAGGGCACGCCCTGTGCTTTGAGCCAGTTGAAGTGGTTGACCGCTTCCTGCGCATAGAGATCACATTTCGCGTCATCAGCGCAGGGGCCGCCCGCCATTTTCAGATAGGCGGCAAAGTCTTCGGTCGTGTCTTCAAATCCAGCTGCGCGCTGAACTTCGGTGCCACCATTTCCGCCGAGGTAGATCTCGCCACCGGAAAGCCCAGACGCTCCACCGCTGCCCGAATTGCGTTCAAACAGCTTTACATCCGCGCCGGACTGCTTGGCTTCAATGGCGGCACAGGCACCCGTGGCGCCGAAGCCGATGATGACGATATCGGTTTCCATGTCCCATGCTGCGACGTCCGCAGCAGAATAGGGTGTGTGCAGCGAAATATCAGCCATTGCGCGCCTTCAACATATCAAGGGCGACATCGACGATCATGTCTTCTTGCCCGCCGACCATCTTGCGACGGCCGAGCTCGACAAGGATTTCACGGGTGTCGAGGCCGTAATCATTGGCGGCCTTTTCGGCATGGCGCAGGAAGCTTGAATAAACCCCGGCATAGCCAAGCGCGAGCGTTTCCCGGTCTACACGAACCGGACGGTCCTGCAGCGGACGGACGAGGTCTTCGGCCGCATCCATAAGTGCCATGACGTCGCAACCATGGTTCCAGCCCTTGCGGTCAGCAGCAGCTATAAAGACTTCCAGCGGCGCATTGCCAGCACCAGCCCCCATGCCGGCAAGGCTTGCATCGATCCGGACAGCTCCGCATTGCGCGGCGACAATGGAGTTGGCGGTGCCGAGCGAGAGGTTGTGGTGCGCGTGCATGCCGCGCTGCGTTTCGGGCTTCAGAACGCGGTCATAAGCCTCGAACCGGTCGCGCACGCCGTCCATATCGAGCGCCCCGCCGCTATCGGTCACATAGACGCACTGCGCGCCATAGCTTTCCATCAGCAGCGCTTGGCTTGCGAGTTGTTCCGGCGCAATCATATGGCTCATCATGAGGAAGCCGGCGACGTCCATGCCGAGATCGCGGGCAATGCCGATATGCTGTTTGGAGACGTCGGCTTCGGTGCAGTGCGTCGCCACGCGGACAGATCGGACGCCAAGATCATAGGCGCGCCTCAGTTCTTCCACCGTGCCGACGCCGGGCAGGATCAACGTGGTCAGAATGGATTTGGTGAGGACGTCGGCAACGGCCTCGAGCCATTCCCAATCGGTGTGTGCGCCAAAACCATAGTTGAAGCTGGCACCGGACAGGCCGTCGCCATGTGCGACCTCGATGGCATCCACGCCTGCATCGTCGAGTGCCTTGGCAATCGCGCGGACATGGTCGATCCCGTACATATGCTTGATGGCGTGCATGCCGTCACGCAGGGTGACGTCCTGAATGTAGACCTTGTGGCCGGCTTCAACGTCAAATGTGCTGGTCATGCCGCCATCCTCTTGGCTGCGAGCAACTCGCCTGTTGCCTTGGCTGCTGCCGTCATAATGTCGAGATTGCCGGAATAGCTGGGCAGATAATCGCCAGCCCCTTCGACCTCGAGCATGATCATGGACTTGATGCCGGTAAAGTCACCCATGCCGGGGATCTTCAGGCGGTTATTGTCGCCATAGCGCTCAAACTGAACTTCCTGCTTCAGGCGATAGCCGGGGACATATTTCTGCACCTCAGCCACCATGTCAGCGACCGAGCGGCGGATCGCATCTTCATCCCCACCATCGGAGAGGGTGAAGACCGTGTCGCGCATGATCATCGGTGGTTCAGCGGGGTTAAGGATGATGATCGCCTTACCCTTGGTCGCGCCGCCGACAACTTCGATGGCGCGCGCCGTGGTGCGGGTGAACTCATCAATATTTGCGCGCGTGCCAGGACCTGCCGAGCGTGATGAAACGGACGCGACGATTTCGGCATAATGGACAATGCTGGAGACGCGGGCGACAGCGGCGACCATCGGGATCGTCGCCTGACCGCCGCATGTTACCATGTTGACGTTGGGCTGATCGAGATGCTGGGTCATGTTGACGGCGGGCACCGTAAACGGGCCGATGGCTGCGGGCGTCAGATCGACAACCTGAATGCCATCGCCGCGCAGGGCGTCGTCGTGCATCTTATGGGCGTAAGCAGAGGTGGCATCAAAGGCGATGCCGATTTCTGGATAGCAGGCCAGCTTTTTCAGGCCCTCAATACCCTCATGCGTGGTCGCAATGCCGTGTTCGCGCGCCATGGCAAGGCCTTCGCTGTTCGGATCGATGCCGACAACGGCGGCCAGCTCCATATTCTGCGGATATTTGATCATCTTCATCATCAGGTCGGTTCCGATGTTCCCCGATCCGATAATGGCTGCCTTGACGCGCGCCATGCTCTCTCCCTTGGCCTTAAACGAATTTGGCCGTGCAATTTCCGACGCCGTGCAGCGTCATTTCAAATACATCGCCCTTCACCGCATCGGCCAGAGGCACGAGCGAGCCGGACAAAATGATGTCGCCTGCATCGAGCGTGACGCCGAAGCTGCCGAGCGTATTGGCGAGCCAGGCGACAGCTTCTGCAGGCGAGCCCTGCACCGCAGCACCATACCCTTCGGACAATGGCGCGCCGTTCTTGGTGACGGTCACATGCAGGCCGGGTAGATCGAGTTCGCGAGGGTCAGCGCGGGCTTCGCCCAAAATGAAGACGCCGCAGGAGGCGTTGTCGGAGACGGTGTCGACAATGCCAATCTTCCAGTCGGTGATCCGGCTGTCCACAATCTCAAAACAGGGCGCGATGCTCTCTGTCGCGGCGATCACGTCTTCTGCTGTGACGCCGGGGCCGTTGAGACTGTCTTTGAGGATGAACGCAATCTCAGCCTCCGCGCGCGGCGCGATGAGCGCCTTGGCATCAACATCGATGTCGCCTTCAATGTGCATCCAGTCGGTCAGGAAGCCAAAGTCCGGCTGATGCACGCCCAGCATGTCCTGCACGGCCTTTGACGTGACCCCAATCTTCTTGCCGACGACCTTCTCGCCATCCTTGCGGCGGCGGGCGAGGAAGTCGAGGCTGATGGCATAAGCGTCTTCGACGGTCAGTGACGGATCACGTGCGATGAGAGGCGGAACCGTCCGGCGATCCCGCAAGGCGGCATAAAGCTCTGCCCCGTAACGCTCAGCCTTGTTCATTCAGGAAGTCGATCGAATAACGGTTGAATTCCGAAGCGCGTTCCACCTGAACCCAGTGACCCGTGCGGTTGAAGGTCATAGCCCGCGCATTATCGCACTTGTCGAGGAACAGGCGCGCATGTGCTTCTGGGCAGAACTCGTCGTTGAGCCCCCACATCACAAAGATCGGCTGCTTCAACTCGCCAAGGCGGGGGCTGAGATCGGGCGTGCGCATCCGCACCAACACATCCTTGGGTTGTGTGCGGGCAACGGCGAAGCGTTCTTCGACCAGCGCATCGGGAATGTTCGGCACAAAGTCCGGATGGACGAGATTGCTCACCAGCCGCTTCTGTTCGGCCAGGTTGAAATCATCGCTGCCAAAGCTGGAGACCATCTTGGAGATGCCGGGCATCACGAAGTAGCTTTCGCGCTCGGCGACGCAGCCGGCGGCCATCAGGATAAGCTTGTCGGCAAACTCCGGATGATCAAGCGTCATCTGAATGGCGATGCCGCCGCCCAGCGAGTTCCCCACGAGCGACGCCCGGTCCACGCCGTGCTGACGCAAGGCATCATAGACGGTGTCGGTGAAGAGTTGCAGCGTGTAATCCAGACCTTCCGGTTTGGACGACGCGCCATAGCCAATCAGGTCCGGCAGGATGACGCGGAAGCCAGCATCCACGAAAGCGTCGATATTCTGCCGGAAATTGGAGGCACCCGATGCTCCGGGTCCGCTGCCGTGGAGAAAAACCACGGCAGGACCTGACCCGGCTTCTGCGATGTGAATGTCATATCCACCGGCGACGGCATAGGTCGCCGTCCTGAGGTCTGCCATGGATCGTCTGCCTTAGAGGAACATGAAGCTGGGCGGTTGGCCCTGCATCGTGCCGATGACGTCTGATGTCCGGTTGCCCGGATCGTTGGCAACATGCGCACGGCCGGCGTGGATATCGAGCCAAGGCTGGAGAATCTCACTCGACATATAGATGGCGCGGCCACCGAGCAGCTGAACGATTTCATCGACCAGATCCGCGATGCGGCGCACCACGGTCGACGAGTTGTAGGTAAACAGGGCCCGCTTTTCCATCGGGATCGGTTCACCGCGACCGGCAAGCTCCATAAGCTCTTCAAAGGTGACCCGCAGCGTCAGTTCCATTTCCAGAACCTGCGCATGTGCCTTTGCGATGGCTGCGTGCAGGATCGGGTCTGCTTTGGATGCTTTGCCCGTGTTCGTCGACACGCGATCATTCATGATGTTGATCGCCGCGTTGATGGCAGCGCGCGCGCCACCAAATGCCGCTGTGGAAACGGAGCGGGTGAAGACCTGCGCCCAAGGCAGATTGTACAACGGGCCGTCATTAACTTCCTGACCGGGATTCTGGCAAAGGAAGCCATCAACGGAACGGTGCGTCCGATAATCCGGCACGAAAGCGCGGTCTACAACGACGTCAAAGCTGCCGGTGCCCTGCAGGCCAAAGGTGTCCCATGTGCCTTCGATGATTTCATAATCACTACGCGGCAACAGGAATGTCCGCATATCTGGCGCGCCACCTTCTTCGGCCGGCGGGATCATCGCACCGAGCAGGACCCAGCCGCAATGGGTAGAGCCTGTCGAAAATCCCCAGCGACCGGAGAGGTAAAAGCCGCCTTCTGTATGCTCGACCTTGCCAACAGGCTGATACGTTGACGCGACGAGCATCGAGCTATCGTCACCCCAGACTTCGCGCTGAGCCTGATCATGGAAAAGGGCGAGCTCATAGGGGTGGCAGCCGACAACGCCATACATCCAGCCCGTCGACATGCAGCCTTCGGCGAGAAGCTTCTGGACGTCGAAGAAGACATTCGGATGCATTTCATAGCCGCCCCAGCGCTTTGGCTGGAGAATGCGGAAGAAGCCTGCTTCCTTCATTTCGGCGATTGTTTCTTCCGAAACGTTGAAATTTTTGACGCATTGCCGCGCCCGCGATTTAAGTGTCGGGATCATCGCACGGGCGCGATCAACCAACTCTTGTGGCGATGGGACAGGTCCTGCTTGGGTCTTTAGTGAAACGACGCTGGCCATGGCGAGCCTCCTCTTCCTGATACAGTCCCGACTCGCTTCATGAGCGATTAGGGCATTCGTAATTTTTTTTGTCATTGAATACGCAAATCGTCAATTGAAAACGGGTGAACCATGCTTTAATGCGTAATTTATTGGCAGGTGCTCCGCGATTCAGTGGTTGCCGCCAGAGGGGATGCAAGCAATTTTGGTCCAGCAGGTTTCATACGACTTTACCGGGCAAGTGGCGATCGTCACCGGCGGCACGCGGGGGCTTGGTCGCGTGATCGCGGAGCGTTTGGCAGGTGCCGGGTGTTTGGTGGCGGTTTGTGGTCGTAATGAACCGGTTGATCTGCCGGATGGTGTCACCTTCTATCAGGCTGATATTCGTGATGCGGAACAGGCCAAGGCCTTTGTCGATGTCGTCGCAACCAAATTTGGCCGCGTGGACATTCTCGTAAACAACGCAGGTGGTTCGCCTCATTCGGCAGTTGAAAGCGCAAGTCCTCGATTTATCGACGCTGTGTTGAAGCTCAATCTCGTTGGGCCGCTTTATATGGCGCAGGCTGTGTATCCGCACATGAAGGCGCATAAGCGCGGCAGTATTGTGAATATTGCCAGTGTTTCTGGTGCGCGTCCCTCGCCGGGGACGACTGTTTATGGCGCGGCCAAGGCGGGGTTGCTTAATCTCACGCAAAGCCTTGCGCAGGAATGGGGTGCGGAGGGCGTGCGTGTGAACGCGATCATCGCAGGCCTCATGACCACAGAGAACGCCGAAGAGACGTACGGCGATGCAGAGGCGCAAGCCGCGGTCGGGCGTTCGATGCCTCTTGGTCGCATGGGCGAGGGGGCTGATCTTGTCGGTGCTGTAATGTGGCTCAGTTCAAGCGACGCCGCCTGGGTGAGTGGCGCGCGTTTGCAGGTCGATGGGGGCGGTGAGCGCCCGTATTTTCTTGATTTGGTAAAGGGAGGCTAAGGCCGATGGGCGTAAAGGCGCTTGGCTATGTCGTTATAGAAACGGCACAACCTGAAAAATGGGATGAGTTTCTGACACAGGTCGCGGGTGTCATGCGGGCGGATGACGCGGCGGACGGTGCTGCCCAGTACCGGATTGATCAGCGGCCGTTCCGGTTTCGCCTTGAGGCATCCACGCGCGAGTGGTTTGCGGCTGCAGGTTATGAAGTCGCTGATCTGGCGACGCTCAATGCTCTGGCCTCGGCCGTCACTGCGGCTGGTCGTCCTGTTGAAAAGATGTCGCCGGATATGGCTGCACTGCGCGGCGTTGAGCACGGCTTTCGCACAAGCGACCCTGCTGGCAATGGCCTTGAATTCTATTGTGGAGACAGTGTTACCGACGCGCCCTTCGTCTCTCCGCAGGGTGTTTCCCACTTCATAACCGGTGAGATGGGCATGGGGCATGCCGTTCTCTCTGCGCCGGATTTTGACGCGACTGTTGCCTTTTATTGCGATGTCATTGGCTTCCGCCCGTCAGACATGCCGCGCTTCAACCTCTTTGGTCCGGATGGGCCATCGATGGGCTTTGCCTTCCTCCATGCCGACAATGGCCGGCATCACAGCATCGCCTTTGGGGAAGGGCCAGTTCCGCCATCAGGTGCCGTGCACATCATGCTTGAATATCCAGACCTCATCGAGGTCGGCAAGGCGCATGACCGCATGAAGCAGCTTGGTTATCCGGAATCGGCGACGCTCGGTCGCCACTATAATGATGAGACGACCGGCTTTTATGTCCAGACGCCCGGTGGGTTTGACCTGGAAATCGGATATGACAGTCTCGTGATTGATCCGGACGCATGGGTCGCAACGCGCCATGAAGGCATCAGCATCTGGGGTCATGAATGGGCCTGGCAAAAGGCCATGAAGGAAGCGCAATCCTAATGCTCGACAAACGTATGACGGCGGCGGACATCGTCGCCCAACTCTCTGATGGAATGACCATCGGGATTGGTGGCTGGGGTCCACGGCGTAAGCCGATGGCGCTGGTGCGCGAACTTCTCCGTTCTAACCTGAAAGACCTCACCATCGTCGCTTATGGTGGCGCTGATGTCGGGATGCTGTGCGCAGCGGGCAAGGTGAAGAAGGTTGTCTTCGCCTTTGTGTCGCTGGACGCCATTCCGCTTGAGCCTTGGTTCCGCAAGGCGCGCGAAGCTGGACAGCTTGAGGTTCTCGAAGTCGATGAAGGCATGTTCCAATGGGGCCTGAAGGCTGCGGCTTTCGGTCTGCCATTCCTTCCAACCCGCGTTGGCCTCGGCACCGACCTCGCCGCTCTTGGTGGCCTGAAAACCGTTACGTCGCCTTATGCCGATGGGGAAACGCTCATCGCCATGCCGGCGCTGAAGCTGGATGCAGCGCTGATCCACGTCAACCGGTCTGACTGGCGTGGCAATGTGCAGGTCTTTGGTCCGGACGTCTATTATGACGAGTGGTTCGCCAAGGCTGCCGCGAAAACCTATGTGAGCTGCGAAGAACTGGTTGACCGCATGGAAGACCATTATCCGGATGATGCGCAGTTCAACCTGTTCGAACGCTGCTTCGTGACGGGTGTCGTTGAACTTTCGGGTGGCGCGCACCCCAGTTCGATGCCCCCGCATTATGGTTGGGATATGAAGGCCTTCAAAGCCTATGCAGATGCTGCGAAAGACCCGGGTGACTGGTCCGCCGTTGCTGACCGTTTCGTCGGCGCGACTGAGGCGGACTATTTGAATTCCTTTGGCGGAAAGGAGGCGGTTGCGGCTCTCCCGCTGCCGATTTTCTGATGACTGACGTTACTCTCGCAGAACTCTGCATCTTTGCAGCCTCCGAAGCTTTCCGGGGCAATGGTGAAATCGTTGCGACCGGCGTTGGCCCAGTGCCGCGCCTTGGGGCCGGCCTTGCGAAGCTGACGCACACGCCGGAACTGATGATGACCGATGGCGAATGCTATCTGGTTGAACAGCCGGTGCCTCTTGGGCCGCGCAACTATGATGATCGCAAGAAGGCGGGTTATCTGCCATTCTCGCGCTTCTTTGATAGCGCCGTGTGGACCGGGCGTCGCCATGCGATGGTTACGCCAACGCAGATTGACCGCTTTGGGCAGATCAACCTCTCCCAGCTCGGCGGGACACACAAACAGCCCAAGACACAGATGCTCGGCGTGCGTGGTTTTCCCGGCAACACCATCTACCATCCGAACAGCTTCTTCTTCCCGTCGCACACAACGCGCGTCTTTGTTGAAGGCGAAGTCGATATGGTGTCGGGCGTTGGCTATAATCCGGCCAAACGTATCGCTGGCGGCAATTACAGCGGCGTCGCGCTGAAAAAGATCATCACCAACCTGTGCGTGATGGATTTCGGCGGGACGGACAACGCCGTTCGCGTCGTTTCTCTGCATCCCGGCGTGACGTTTCAGGACGTGCAGGCCGCAACGGGCTTTCCGCTGGAGAAGGGGGATCTCGTCGAAACCCCATTGCCGGATGCCGATGCACTCGCGATCATCGCGCAGCTTGACCCTCACAATATCCGGGCAAGCGTGATCAAAGACAACCCGCCCGCCCAACGGGTGAGCTGAGGAGAGGCTGCACATGAGCGATCTGGTTACACCCAAGAACGTCGACATCAATTACGAGACAGAGACGCCGATCCTTTATGAAGTGATCGACAACGTCGCCTGGATCACCATGGATCGGCCCGCCTTCAACAACGCCCAGAACGGTCAAATGACCTATGCGCTGGACGACGCTTTCAACCGGGCGGTGAAGGATGATGACGTGCGCTGCATCGTGCTCGCCGGCAATGGCAAGCATTTCTCCGCCGGGCATGACATCGGGACACCGGGCCGCGATCTTCATCATGAATTTGAAAAGCGCCTGATGCTGGCGCCACACACAAACAAGCCTGCAGCTGAGCTGCTCTACACGCGTGAGCAGGAGCAGTATTTGGGCATGTGCCGCCGCTGGCGCGATATCCCGAAGCCGACCATCGCTATGGTGCAGGGGGCCTGCATCGCGGGTGGGCTTATGCTTGCTTGGGTGTGTGACCTGATCGTGGCTTCGGAAGACGCCTTTTTTCAGGACCCGGTCAATCCGCTGATGGGCATTCCCGGCGTCGAATACTTCGCCCATGGCTTTGAACTTCCGACGCGCGTCGCCAAGGAATTCCTGCTTCTCGGTGAGCGGATGAGCGCGGAACGCGCTTATTCCTTCGGCATGGTCAACAAAGTCGTCCCGCGCGATGATTTGCGGGAGGCCACAGCCGCTTGGGCCAACAAATTGGCGAAGCAGGGCCGTCTCGGGAACTGGTTGACCAAGCAGTCGATCAACCATGTTGAGGAACTGCGTGGCAAGCGATCTGCAATGGATACGGTTTTCCACATGCACCATTTCGCCCATGCCCAGAATGATCTGGTCACCGGTGACTCCATCGGGGGTGTCAGCGGCAAGTCTGCGGCCTCGGCGAACAAGTCGGAGGCCAAATAGGCCTGATGTCGGACGTTCTTGCCACGGCGTTGACGAAGCGGCTGGGCTGCCGCCTGCCGGTGATTCAGACCGCAATGGGTTGGGTCGCCAAGCCTGAGCTTGTGGCAGCCTCAAGCAATGCCGGGGCGTTCGGCTTTCTCGCCTGTGCGGTGATGGCACCCAAGGAGGCGGGGGAAGAAATTGCCCGCCTGCGCGATCTGACGACGCATAATTTTGGCATTAATTTCCATAGCTTCCAACCCGGAGCTGCGGAGATTGTTGAACTGATCCTCAAGCATAGCGACCGTGTGAGCGCCGTCAGCTTCGGGCGTGGACCGGATGCCAAGATGATTGGCCGGTTCCGCGATGCAGGCATCCTCTGCATCCCGACCGTCGGCGCCGTGAAGCACGCGGAAAAGATGGTGCAACTCGGTTGCGAGATGGTGACCATTCAGGGTGGCGAAGGCGGCGGACATACCGGCGCCGTTCCGACGACCGTTCTCCTGCCACAGGTGCTCGATGCTGTTGATGTGCCGGTTGTCGCAGCGGGGGGATATGGCGATGGCCGTGGCCTCGCCTCCGCGCTTGCTTATGGTGCGGCGGGCATTGCGATGGGCACGCGTTTCCTGATGACCGCAGAAAGCCCGGTGCCGACAGCGCCAAAGGCCGCCTATGTGAAGGCCGGGACAAGCGACATCGCCGTTTCGACCAAAGTGGACGGCATTCCGCAGCGGATGATCCTTAACCCCTTGCTCAAGCGGATCGAAGGGTCCGGCAGGATCGCGATGTGGGCGCGCGCCATGGAAGCCGGGCTAGAGATGAAGCACCAATCGGGCATGAGTTGGGGGCAGGTGCTCTCAACCGCACGCAGTATGACGTCGCATGGCGAAATGCCTCTTGCTCAAGCCATGATGGCTGCGGCCGCCCCCATGATGATCCAGCGCGCGGTTGTGTCCGGCGATGCCGAGCACGGCCTGATGGCCACCGGCGTTGTGGCGGGTCGATTGAGGGACTTGCCAAGCTGCGCGGACCTCATGACCTCCATCGAAACCGAAGCACGTGCGCGGATCGCCGCGCTGACCGCAGGGAACTGAACGCCATGCCCATCACCACTGAAATCCGTGACCGCATTGCGGAGATCGTCTTTGATGTTCCTCCCGTAAACGCCTTTAACAGCGAGACGTGGATGAGCCTTCCCGCCATCATTACGGCCGCTGCCAGCAATCCAGAGGTTAACTGCGTTCTTATTCGGGCGGCGGAAACCTCTCGCGGCTTCTGCGGTGGCGTCGACATTAAGGAGATGCAGGCGCATCCGGATCGGATCACGATCCTCAATCGCGGCAACTATCTGACATTCAAGGCGATCCGTGATGCGGAAGTGCCGGTGGTGGTCGCCGCGCACAAGTTCGTGATCGGCGGGGGCATCGGCATTTGCGGCGCGTCCGACACGATCATCGCAGCGGATGACGCCTTCTTCTCCCTCCCCGAAGTGGACCGCGGGGCTATGGGTGGGGCAAGCCATTTGTCCCGCATGTTGCCGCTGCACAAGGTGCGCGCGGCCTTCTTCACAGGCGGCAATATCCCGGCAGAAGAAGCCTATCGCTTGGGTGCTGTCGAAAAGGTCGTCCCGCGGGAAAAGCTGATCGAGGAAGCACAGGCCTTTTGTGCGGTGATCGCGTCCAAGAGCCGCAAGGCGCTGGTTATCGCAAAGGAAGCGCTCAACGGCCTGGAGCCGCGCGATGTGGATCGCGGCTATCGTTGGGAACAGGGCTTCACGCTCGAAATGTATATGCATGAGGATTCACAGAAGTCCCGCGATGCCTTTGTTGAGACGGGTAAGGCCGCGACGTTCTGATGCATTTGGAATATACGCCTGAACAAGATGCCTTCCGCGCCGAAGTCCGCGCATGGATGGAGGCGCATGTGCCAAAAGAACCGCTCGTCACGCTGGAATGCCGCGAAGGCTATGACCAGCATGTCGAATGGGAACGCACACTTGCCAGCGGCAACTGGGGCATGGTCACATGGCCTGAAGCTTACGGCGGGCGCGGGCTGGACCTGATCCAGTGGCTGATTTTTGAGGAAGAATATTTCCGTGCCGGTGGCCCCAATCGGGCAAACCAGAACGGCATCTTCCTGCTTGGCCCGACGATCATGGAATTCGGCACTGACGAACAGAAGAAG